>Ga0247611_10001711_pt1 | contig 38409 bp, 29 predicted proteins | sample 177DNAGHGhighgp2_FD_192422 | JGI IMG/M metagenome (GOLD analysis project Ga0247611, IMG submission 192422) | Sheep rumen microbial communities from Palmerston North, Manawatu-Wanganui, New Zealand - 1770 DNA GHGhigh gp2 | ecosystem: Host-associated > Mammals > Digestive system > Stomach > Rumen... | reverse complement strand
AGTGGCGCGACGACGAACCCGTGCTGGTACGCGTCCACTCCAGCTGCGCCACAGGCGACATCCTCGGAAGCATGCGCTGCGACTGCGGCGAACAGCTGCACAAGGCCATGCAGATGATTGAGCAGGAGGGAAAAGGCGTCGTCATCTACATGCAGCAGGAAGGTCGCGGCATCGGCCTGATGAACAAGATTGCCGCCTACAAGCTGCAGGAGGAGGGACTGGACACCGTCGAGGCCAACGTGCACCTGGGCTTCAAGCCCGACGAGCGCGACTACGGCTGTGGCGCACAGATGCTGCGCCATCTGGGCATCCACAAGATGCGCCTCATGACCAACAACCCCACCAAGCGCGTCGGACTGGAGGCCTACGGACTGGAAATCGTCGAGAACGTACCCATCGAAGTAACGCCCAACGAGTACGACTACCGCTACCTGAAGACGAAACAGGAGCGCATGGGACACACCCTGCACCTGAAGTGAAGAGAAAAAATGCAAAAATAATCACGCAAAAAGCAAAAAAGCGTCACGATTCTTCGTTTAACAAGAAGAAAATGATTACTTTTGCACCAAATTTCAAGCAAGAAGATAATAATGGCACAACTTTCTAACCGTTTACAGCGTCTGGCACCATCAGCTACGCTGGCCATGTCGCAGAAGAGCGCTGAGATGAAGGCGCAAGGCATTGACGTTATCAACATGAGTGTTGGAGAACCTGACTTCAACACCCCTGACGCCATCAAGGAGGCAGCCAAACGTGCAGTGGATGAGAACTTCTCAAGGTACTCACCCGTACCCGGCTATGCCGACTTGCGCACGGCTATCGTCAACAAGCTGAAACGGGAGAACCAGCTCGACTACACCATCAACGAGGTGCTGGTCAGCAACGGTGCCAAGCAGAGCGTCTGCAACACCATCATGGCGCTGGTCAACGACGGTGAGGAGGTCATCATCCCCGCCCCATACTGGGTGAGCTATCCCCAGATGGTAAAGCTGGCCGGCGGCGAGCCCGTCATCGTGGAGGCTACCTTTGAGCAGAACTTCAAGATGACCGCAGAGCAGCTGGAAACTGCCATCACACCGAAGACGCGCATGATTATCCTCTGCTCGCCCAGCAACCCCACAGGCTCCGTCTACAGCAAGGAGGAGCTGAAGGCTCTGGCAGACGTCATTCTGAAGCACGACGACCTGTTTGTGCTTGCTGACGAAATCTACGAGCATATCAACTACGTGGGACACCACGAGTCCATCGCCCAGTTCCCCGGCATGAAGGAGCGCGCCATCATTGTCAACGGCGTCTCCAAGGCTTATGCCATGACGGGCTGGCGCATCGGCTATATCGCCGCTCCCGAGTGGATTGTCAAGGGCTGCAACAAGCTGCAGGGACAGTACACCAGCGGTCCGTGCTCCGTCAGCCAGAAGGCTGCTGAGTTCGCCTACAACGACAACCAGCAGTGCGTGGAGGACATGCGTCAGGCTTTTGAGCGCCGTCGCAACCTCATTGTCAAGCTGGCCAAGGACATCCCCGGACTGGGTGTCAACGTGCCCGAAGGCGCTTTCTACCTGTTCCCCAAGTGCGACAGCTTCTACGGCAAGAAGGCCATGGTCAACGGTCAATCATCAACCATCAATAACAGCACCGACCTCGCCATGTACCTGCTGGAGACAGCCCATGTAGCCACCGTTGGCGGCGATGCCTTCGGCGACCCAGCCTGCTTCCGCATGAGCTACGCCACCAGCGACGAGAACATCGTGGAGGCCATGCGACGCATCAAGGAAGCCCTCGCCAAGCTGCAATAGGGCAGCTCGGCAAATGGAGAAAAGTGCCCAACACAAGGCTATAGCAACTTTTTCTAAGTTAAAAGTTATTAATTAGGCGGAAAGTACGCTATTATTTGCTAACTTTGCCGGGCATATACACACGCGAATTACAATAAACTCATTTTATATTTAATAACTAAAAAATTAAAATCTTTATGGCAACAACAACAAAGGCCGCAGCCCCGGCCAAGAAAAGTTCGGGCTTCAAAGGCGTAAAGGATGCATGGATTATCCTCGTTATCTGCTGTATTCTGGCTTATTGCTTCTATTTCTTCGTACTTGGTGATCCCAGCCACTTCCAGGGCGGTGACCGTAGCGGACACCCCGCTGACCTGATGGGTACTGTGTATAAGGGCGGCTTCGTGGTCGGTCTGATTATCACCCTGTTGCTCTCAGTTATCGTGCTCGGCGTTGAGCGTTTCTTCGCTATCAAGAGCGCTTCTGGTAAGATCAACCTCGCCAAGTTCACTGCTCAGGTGAAGGAAGCCATCAAGGCTCAGGACTTCGCTAAGGCTAAGGATCTGTGCAACAAGATGCAGGGTTCAGTTGCTAACGTCGTTATGGCATCTATCAAGATGTACGAGACCGTTGAGACTGACAGCACTCTGAAGAAGTCACAGAAGATCTCTAAGATTCAGCAGGCTCACGAGGAGGCTACTCAGCTGGAGATGCCTACTCTGACCATGAACCTCCCGATAGTTGCTACCATCGTATCTCTGGGTACCCTGACCGCTCTGTTCGGTACTGTGCTCGGTATGATCGGTTCGTTCCAGGCTCTGTCTGCAGGTGGTGGTGCTGACTCTATGGCTCTGTCTGCCGGTATTTCTGAGGCTCTGGTTAACACGGCTTCTGGTATCTTGACTTCTTGGGTTGCTACCGTTGTTTACAACTACTTCTCAAACAAGATCGACAAGCTGACGTTCGCTCTTGACGAGGTTGGTTACACTATCGCTGCTACATACGATTCTAATCACGTCGAGGCATAATTTGTTTTACCTTTTAATTCCTTCGTAAATTATGGGTAAAATTAAAATTGAGAAAAAAGACATCTGGATCGACATGACGCCTATGTCGGACGTGATGACCTTGTTGCTCTGCTTCTTCATGTTGACATCAACATTCCTGACGCCAGAGCCTGTCAAGGTCAACACCCCGAGCTCCGTGTCCGAGGTCAAGGTGCCCGAGAACGATGTGCTCAACATCCTGGTTTCGCCAGAGGGCAACATCTACGTGGGCTCTGAGAACAAGAACACGATGGTCGCCATGATGGAGACAGTGACCGACAAGTTCGGCGTCCAGCTGAACAGCACCCAGCTCAAGCACTTCAAGGAAGATGCTATGATCGGTGCGCCTATGGCACTGTTTGCCGACTACCTCAACCTCGACACAGAGAAGATGGGTGAGGAGATTCAGAAGCTGTCTATCCCCCTCGATAGCATCGAAGGTGGAAAGAGTGAGTTCCAGGAGTGGGTTTCGGCCGCCCGTGACGCCAACCCCGATATCCGTCTGGCCATCAAGGCCGACGCCAAGACTTCTTATGCTGTGATTAAGAAGATGATGTCGGAGCTGCAGGACATGAACGAGAACCGTTACCAGCTCATTACTAATCTTGATACTAAAAAACAGGCGGAGATCTAAGTTATGGCAAAAAAGAAAGCAAGTAAGCAGAAGAAAATGGATACCCGCGTGAACTTCACGCCGATGGTAGACATGATGATGCTTCTGATCACGTTCTTCATGCTCTGTACGACTCTGAGCAAGCCTCAGGCCATGCAGCTGACGATGCCGAGCAACGATCAGAACCTGGAAAAGGAAGACAAGTCCGTAACGAAGGCTTCGTACACCATCACCCTCTATCTGGGTGGCGAGGACAAGCTCTACTACGTGGAAGGTCTTCCCGAGTATGAGAATCCTGAGTGTCTGAAAGAGACAACCTGGGGTAAGGACGGCGTCCGCAAGCTGCTCATCGAGCACGTTACGGAAGACGGTATCCGCCCAGTTGCCAAGGTAATGGATGCCAAGAAAAAACTGGACAAGAAGAAAGCCCAGTTGGGTGACAAGATGACCAAGGAGATGTATGACAAGGAACTTTCAGAAATCCGCAACGGTAACGTGGAAGAAGGAAAGATTCAGACATTGACGGTCATCATCAAGCCCCTTGACACGTCTAACTATGACAACATGGTTCAGGCTCTTGACGAGATGTTGGTTTGCAGTATTGGTAAATATGTCATCGATAAGGTGAACGAAGACGACGAGAAACTTCTCGGACTCAAGGGCATCAAGTTCGCTAATGACAAATAAAGAAAGGAAAAATAGACTATGGCAAAAGTAGATCTAATTGACAATAGCTGGGTCGACCTCGTCTTTGAAGGAAAAAATAAAGAGTACGGCGCATACGTTCTTCGTAAGGAGACCGGTAAGCGTAACGTCAAGGCACTTCTCTGGGTGTTGATAGGCATCGCCCTTATCTTCGCCATCGCCTACGCCAACTTGGCCATTCAGAACGCTATCAAGCAGAACCAGGCCATCGAGACTGATGTGGAGCTCTCTAAGCTCGCTCAGAAGAAGGAGGCAAAGGTTGAGCGTAAGGAGCCTGTCAAGGTCGAGATGGAGCAGAAAGTCGTTGAGAAGGTTAAGTCTTCAGTGAAGTTCACCGCTCCTGAGATTAAGAAGGACGATGAAGTGAAGCCCGAGGACGAGCTGAAGTCACAGGACGACCTCTCGAAGACGAACACTGCCATCGGTGCATTCGACGTTAAGGGTAACGACGAAGCCGAAGGTGAAGTGCTGAAAGCTAAGGAAGTAGTGGTGGACGAGAAGCCGAAGGAAGAAGAGACCAAGGTGTTCGACGTTGTTGAGCAGATGCCTCAGTTCCCCGGTGGTCCTAACGCCCTGTTCGAGTATCTGTCAAAGAATATCAAGTACCCGGTAGTAGCCGAGGAGAATGGTATTCAGGGACGTGTTATCGTAACGTTCGTGGTTGAGCGTGATGGTTCTATCACCGACGTGAAGGTCGCTAAGTCCGTTGACCCGTCACTCGACAAGGAAGCTATGCGCGTGGTGAAGTCCATGCCCCACTGGATTCCTGGTAAGCAGAACGGTTCGGCCGTACGTGTAAAGTACACCGTACCTGTAACCTTCAGACTGCAGTAAATGAAAATGAACGCATCCAAATTTATTGGATTAACACTTATTTTAGGCTTGTTCCTCGCATGTGGGAACAAGCCTAAAAATAGTTTATCCTACGACTATGACAAGGCGGCCGCCATCTTCACGGCCGACGAGAGTTTCTTCCCCATCCTCGACGAGCAGTTGGAAGTCTTCATGGCCACAACAGCCCTCGACAGCATCCGTCCTCTCTATACAGACCAGGAGGAAGCCATCACGAAACTCATGAAGAACGAGACATGGCTGGCCTTTGCTGCGCGCAGCCTGTCACCCAAGGAGATTCAGAACCTGAAAGACCGCAAGTTCATGCCGCGTGTCATTCCCATCGCCTACGACGGACTGGCCATTATCGTGAACAACGCCAATCCCGACTCCTGCATCTCCATTAAGGACTTCAAGCGCATCCTCAGCGGCGAAGTCTCCCGTTGGAGCGACATCTACCCCAAGTCACGCCTGGGCGAAATCGACGTCGTCTTCGACAACCCGAAGTCAAGCACCGTCACCTGGTGTGTCGACTCCCTGCTGGGCGGCAAGCCCATCAACAGCAAGAACATCGGTGCCGTGAAGAAGAGCGCCGAGGTCATCGACTGGGTCGAGAAGCACGAGAATGCCATCGGCATCATCGGCTCCAACTGGCTCAACGACAAACGTGACACCACCAATGTCACCTTCAACAAGAACATTACCGTGATGAGGGTCAGCCGACTGGACTCTGCTACCGTCAGAAACAGCTGGCAGCCCTATCAGTACTATCTATACAACGGCAACTACCCGCTGGTGCGTACCATCTACGCCCTGCTCAACGAGCCGCGCTCGGGTGTGCCCTCCAGCTTTGCCCACTTCTGCCGCCTGCCCAAGGGACAGACTATCATCCTGCGTGCAGGACTGCTGCCCATACAGGCCAACATGAACGTGCGTGAAGTATATGTGAACACGAAATAGAAGACAACGGGAAAAGTGAATAATCTTTAACGGCGTTTGACCTTTCCCGAAGGCGGGCGTCATACAAGTGTAAACAATATGTCTAACTTAAAGAAAGAAACGACTATGAAAATGATGAAATATGTAATGATTGGTGTAGCTCTGATGGGTATCAGCGCTACCGCCACGGCCCAAGACGGTACCAAGGCCGACATCGATGCCGTCAAGAACATTATCAGCAGCAAGCCCGCCGATATGGACAAGCAGCTGAACAACTTCTACAAGAAGAACAAGAAGAATGCTGAGAACCTCATCGCCTTCTCGAAGGCTTTCTACGAGGCTAAGGACACAGCCCGTGCACGCGTCTTCGCCGAGTACACGCTGAAGGCAAACAAGAACTTTGCTCCCGCATACATCATGCTGGGCGACCTCGCCGCTCTCGCTGAGGACGGAGGTGCCGCTGCCGCACAGTTCGAGCAGGCTATCTACTTCGACCCGAAGAACCCCGATGCCTACCGTAAGTATGCCAGCGTTTACCGCAAGATCAGTCCTGCCGGCGCTATCGCCAAGCTCGAGGAACTGCGCGCACAGCGTCCCGACTATCCCGTCGACGCTATCATCGGTCATATACAGTACATCTCCAACAACTTCGACGAGGCCATTGCCGCCTACGACAAGGTGCCTGCCGACAAGCTGGAGAAGATGGACATCATCGAGAGCGCTTTCTCAGCCTACCTGACTCAGAAGTACGACAAGGGTATCCAGATGGCTGAGCTCGGTCTCAGCAAGGAGCCCCGCAACTCTACGCTGAACCGTCTGGCCCTGTTCTGCAACACGGAGAAGGGTAACTTCGACAAGGCCTTGGAGTATGCCGACAAGCTGTTCAACAAGAGCGACTCTGCCAACATCTCCTACATGGATTACGTCTACTACGGCAACGCCCTGAACGGTCTGAAGAAGCACGACGAGGCCATCGAGATGTTCAAGAAGGCCCTCGACCAGGAGTTCGACAACAAGGACAAGCGCGCCGGTGTCATCCAGACCCTGGCCAATGCCTACAAGGGCATGGAGGACTACCCCAACGCCATCAAGTACTACGAGCAGTACCTCAACGAGGTGACCAAGGCCAGCGCAAGCGACTACCACAGCTTCGCACAGCTGCACGTCCAGCACGCTAACACCCTCGACGGTGCCGCCAAGAACGAGACCTTCAAGAAGGCCGACGACATCTACAGCAACATGCAGACGAAGTATGCCGACATCGACGACTTCATCGCCTTCCAGCGTGCCCGCATCGGCATGTACATGGACCCCGAGTCGAAGCAGGAGCTGGCTAAGCCCTACTACGAGAAGCTCGTCTCTCTCATCGAGGCCAAGGCCGAGAAGGAGAAGACCGACGTCACCCGTCTCATCGAGGGCTACCGCTACCTCATCAACTACTATCTCAACATCAAGGACGACGCTGCTACAGCCAAGACTATTGCCCAGAAGCTGCAGAACATCGATCCTGAGAACGAGATTGCCAAGATGGTGCTGAACCTGAAGTAATTAAAACACATCCAACCATACGAGAATCGGCAGCAGCCCACAGGCTACTGCCGATTCTCTTTTTATCCGAAATGAATACAGGTATCCTAAACCACAAAAATAGAGGGGCCATCCTTACGGACGACCCCTTTGCTGGTTTTATGAAGCTAAATTCCGATGAATTAAGCCTGAAGACTGATTGCCTCTGACGGGCAAACAGAAGCGCAAGTACCGCACTCTGTGCAAGCGTCAGCGTCAATTACATACTTTTCGCCCTCAGAGATTGCCTCTACGGGGCACTCACCTGCACATGTTCCACATGCGATGCAGTCGTCACTAATTACATATGCCATAATTCGTAGTTAAATTAAATGTGTTAATACTTAATTTTGATGACGCAAAGGTACAAACTTTTTCCGACAAATACCAAACATTAGGTATTCTTTTTTCTTGCCGGCATTCAATTTATATATTGTCGAAATAGATTCTGACATAATAACCTGCCGTGTTTTCGCGTTATTATGATGATGAGAAGATACTTCACCTTATTATATATCCTCGCCCTCGCCGTCGCCACGACAGCCCAGGAGCGCAAGCCGCAGAACAAGCCCTACATTGACCTGCGCCCCATGCACTTCGGCATCAGCGTCGGCTTCAACACACAGGACATCGAGTTCCAGAACGTCGGCCCCCAGACCATCGTGGGCGAAGACGGCACCACCACCGAGACCATCCTCTGCGACCAGGACACCTGGGACCCAGGCTTCAGCGTCGGCGTGCTGGCCGACTGGCGCCTCTCCAAGCACATCAACCTGCGCCTCTCGCCCACCATGCACTTCGGTGCCAAGCACCTCACGTTCCGCAATCTCAACAAGCTCGACGACTACGGTCAGCCGCAACTCAGCACGCAGGACCTCAAGAATACCTACATCTCCTGCCCCATCGACCTCAAGTTCAGTGCCGAACGCTTCAACAACTACCGCCCCTACATCATTGGCGGCCTCAGCCCCATGGTTAACCTCTCGGGCAAGGAGCAGGAGTTCATACAGCTGAAGCGCTACGACGTGATGGCCGAGATAGGCCTGGGCTGCGACTTCTACCTACCCTTCTTCAAGCTCATTCCCGAGCTGAAGTTCTGCTATAGCCTCACCGATGCCATCGACTACCGCCACACCGACGAGCTTCAGGACGTCAACAAGCGCGTCTACGCCCAGTCCGTCACCCCCGGTCGCAGCAAGATGATCGTCCTCACCTTCTACTTCGAGTAAGCGAAAATCCCCCACAAGTATTTTCCAGAAGCAACAGCGCGCCTTTCAATACTCATGGAGTTTGCTCTGAATTCTCTCGAGACTGAATAAAGAATACATAATAAATGAAAAATAAGAATCACGGGCTACACCCGTGATTCTTATTTTTTGTATTTTTCTACGCCATTTTATACTTCCTCCGTCTTACACGCGGAAGCGGATGTAGGTGCGGTCGTCGAAACTATCGTTGTCGGGATGGAAGGCTTTCGTGGCCTGGAACGTGCCGATATTTAGTGGGTCCTCGGTGCGCTGACGGCTCAAACGGCTTTCGCTCTCGGCCAGTGTCGGACAGAGGAAGGGATAGCCGTCGGTGGCCATCACGATGTTCCACGGATGGAAGTCGAGGGTGATGATGCGCACGTGCTGACGGGGAATGTGGAAACCGTCGACCACGCTGTAGCCAATGTTCTGCTGGCGCATGGTCTCCAGCATACGGGGGATGATGACTGGCCGCGCCGTGTCGTTGCGCAGCAACTCGTCCTGCGTCACACCCTGAGCCAGCAACCGTCGCACCTCCTCGGCACGCATCGCCGCCAGCTCCGCCTCGTAGGGTTTGGGATTGTCGTAGAGCTCGTCGCCGATGAGACACTGGCAGTCGCCCACCATCCACACCTCACGGCACAAGCGGCTATAAACCGCCACCGAACAGGTCAGGCGGTCCTCAGGATGCTCCTGCAGCCTCGGGAGCATCGACTTCTTGTAGTGACGGCGCACAGCAGAGGTGACACCCGTCAGGAACTGTTCGCTGGTGGTCTTGGCCGGCATGCGACTGATGTAACGTGCCACAATCTTCATGGCCTGCCGTCCGTTGGAGCGCCACATGGAGTGGCGATATTCCGACTTCGACGTGCTGCCGTCGATGACAGCGATAAAGTCGGGCGTCACAACCAGTCCGTCCTCACACCCCTTACGCGGGTCCTTCCCCACTATCTGCTGTTCAATGATTTCCATTTTCCTTTTACAAATTTACAATTGGACGGTTAAGGGTTTCCCGTTGTACTGCACCATTTTCCCCTCTGGATTATCAAGGTTCAGAGGCTTGGGAGCATCACGAGTGACAAGCACCACGTTGAAGCGACGCTGACGGAGCATGCCTGAGAAAGTGCCCTTGCGTTGGGAGAAGGTGACGGTCTTTAAGGCATCGTCGTAACGGATATCGATGGTGGCGTAACGGCCCTGCTCGTAGTTGTAGTTAGTACCCTCGTCTTCGTAGAGCTGGAACGTGCCGTCCTGACCTGCATATATATAAAGGTGTATCAGTTCAGGCGCCTTCTCGTCGCTCCACTGCATCTCAGGACCGAAGGGGATGATGGCACCCTCGCGCACGAAGACGGGGATGCGCTCGTAGGGAGCGTCGACGACGAGCCTACGGCTTGAGAGATGAGAATTGAGAGATGAGAGATAAGAGATATGATTACCTTCTACTTCGCCTTTCTCCAGGACTTTCTCACCCGTATACAAGTCGTACCAGCCCGTCTGCTGGGGAAAGTAGACGGAGCGGTTGCGTGCCTTGTAGTAGCCTACGGGACAGGCCATGAGCGCAGGTCCGAGCATCCATTGGTCGCCAATGTCCATGACATTACGATCGTCGCCGAAGTCCATCACCAGGGCGCGCATCAGGGTGTAGTCACGGAAGTGGGCCCAGCCAGCGAGCGAGTAGAGATAGGGCATGAGCTGGTAGCGCAGACGGTCGTAATAGACAAACGAACGGTAGGCGGGATGCGAGTCGGGCGCTATGTTCCAAATCTCGCGCAAGGGCCACTGGCCATGCGAACGGAAGATGGGCACGAAGGCGCCAAACTGGTTCCAGCGTGTTTGCAACTCTCGCCATTCCTTCAGGTCTTCGTTCTCCTGACCTGTTCGGTCGAAGAGCTGCTGGGCGCGCACGTAACGGTTCTCGACGCAGAAGCCACCCATGTCCATGCCCCAGAAGGGAATGCCCGAGAGAGAATAGCTGAGACCGGCTGTCATCTGGGCACGCATGTCCTCCCAACGTGTGCCGATGTCGCCACTCCACGTGGCTGTCGAGTAGCGCTGCAGGCCAGCGAATCCGCTACGGGTGAGCAGGAAGACGCGAGGGACCTCTCCCCCAGCCCCTCTCCGACGGGAGAGGGGAGCAAATGCCGAACGCTGGCCTTCGTAGATGGCCATGGCGTTGACAAGCGAGTAGGCGTTGAAGTATTCGGTCGAGGTGCCCAAGGCCGTGGGGCCACAGAGGGCCTTGCGATACCACATGGGCGTACAGTCGCGCACGTTGGGCTCCGAGGCATCCATCCACCAGGCATCAATAGACCCACCCCCTGCCCCTCCCGAGGGGAGGGGAGATTGATTTCCTTGTTGGCTGTTCTTACTGGCAGAAGCATTTGAGCTCCCCTCCCCTCGGGAGGGGTTGGGGGTGGGTCTATATAGCTTCTCGTCCATCTGTCGCCAGAAGACCTTGCGAGCCTCGGGAGAGTAGGCATCGTAGAAGCCACCGACGTAGCCCGGGCCCACCCAGTCGTGGATATCGTCCTTCACAGCCTGACGGTACATCCAGCCGTTCTGGTCGAGTTCCTTGTAGTTGTCGGTATTGACGTAGAACTTTGGCCAGACGCTAATCATGAAACGGCCATGCATCTGGTGGACGCTGTCAATCATCGCCTGTGGATTGGGATAGCGCGAGGCCTCGAACTCATGACTGCCCCACTGATCCTCGGGCCAGTAGTTCCAGTCCTGCACGATGTTGTCGATGGGTATCTGTCGCTTACGGAACTCAGCCAACGTCGAGAGCAGCTCGTCCTGTGTCTTGTAGCGCTCACGACTCTGCCAGAAGCCCAGCGTCCACTTGGGGTAGAGCGAAGCCTTGCCCGTCAGCGTGCGATAGCCCGAGATGACCTCGTCGAGGTTCTTGCCAGCAATGAAGTAGTAGTCCATGTCGCGCGCCATCTCGCACCAGACGGAGAGCTTGCGCTGGTCGGGGTTGAGCTTAGCCACGCGCAGTCCGCAATAGGACACGTCGCCGTCGGGCTGCCACTCGATGCGCAGTTGCACGCGCCTGTCCTTGCGCAGCACCTTGTTGAACCTGTAGGTATTGGGATTCCAGGCAGTGCGCCAACGCTCGGGCACCACCTCCTGACCGTCGATGTAGACCTTGATGTAGCCAGCATAATAGAGCATGAACTGATACTGCTTGTCGGTGGGGGCCTCGATGAAGCCCTCGTAGACCACCGTCGCGCCATTGAGACGGAATCCCTTGGGCAGGTTCTTGATGCCACCAGGCTCCGTCAGACGCGCCGTTTCGGAAGCCTCCGGGCAGTCGAACTCGTAGTAGAGGCTGTCCTCGTCGCGCACCAGCTGATGGCCTGCACGGTCGGTATAGGTACCCGTGAGGTGTCCCTCCCGACCCTGCTTGTCGTAGAGACGGAAAGCACGGTTCAGTTGCAGGTATTCGTCGGGATTACCAAAACGGCAGTAGCTGTAAGCGTCCCACAGCAGACCGTAGTTCTTGTTTGAGAGGACAAACGGGATGGACACCTTCGTATTATACTGGAACAGGTCCTCGTTTCTGCCCTTCATGTTGAACTGCTCGCTCTGGTGCTGCCCCAGCCCGTAGAACGCCTCGTCGTCGGGGCTGTCGAAGAGCATGCGCCACGTCAGTCCCTGGCGCTGTTCGTCAGTGAGCTTGGCACCACCCTTTTCGCCAAGCTCGCGCTCAGGCACGGTGTAGTCCCAGAACTGCTTGCCGTCAGTGACCTCCTTCAACAGACGCTGCTTGCCCTCGCCGTCGTAGAACCACACCTCGCCCGTCCGTTTGTCGACCACAGCGCGCACGTTCTTGGCCACCACACAGACAGCGTCGTTGGCCTCCTCAATGGTGTAGCTGCCCTTGGCTGGTGCCTTCTGTGGCAGAACCATCAGGCTCGCAGGCTTCACGGGCAGTGCGTCCTTCGACGTGGCCCGTACACGGATGATGTTGGCGTTTATCACTTCCAGCTGAACGACCTTCGCCTGCCCACCGTCTGGAGTGATGGTCACGATGTTGCCGTTCTGCTTCACATGGGCAGCACTGACGGTCAGCGTGCCCAACAGCAAGGCTGCTAAAAAGTATCTTCTCATAGGGTTATACGGTGATTTCGCCAGAACCGTAGCAACGGTGATGGTCAGCGTCGTAGATGACACAGAACTGACCAGGAGCTACACCGTGGATGGGGGCGTCGGCATGTACCGTGTAGCGTCCCTCACCCTGAGGCTCCAGGCGGGCTGGCAGGTAGTCGGGTGTATGGCGAATCTTCAGTGTGATGCGCTCTGGGGGCAACTGACCGTTGATACTGTGGAAGGCGTGGATGGGGAACGTCTGCTTGTAGGCCGTCTCAGGGTCGTAGCCGTGCGATACGTAGAGCACATTCTGCTGAGGGTCTTTCTTGACGATGAACCACGGGCCACCACCAAAACCGAGTCCCTTGCGCTGTCCGATGGTGTAGAACCAGTGGCCGCGATGCTCGCCGATACGGCGTCCCGTCTCCAGTTCGATGACGTCGCCAGGCAGGTCGCCCAGATAGCGACGGATGTACTCCGTATAGTCAATCTTCCCCAAGAAGCAGATGCCCTGCGAGTCCTTGCGACGGGCTGACACGAGATGCTCGCGCTCAGCTATCTGGCGCACCTCGTCCTTCATGTAGTGACCTATGGGGAACAGCGCCTTCTCCAACTGCCAGTCGTAGATCTGTGCCAGAAAGTCGGTCTGGTCCTTCACAGGGTCGGGACTGGTGCAAAGCCAGAACCCACCCCCAACCCCTCCCGAGGGGAGGGGAGATTGGTTACCGTTGGAGACGGAATCAGAGAAAGTATTCAGGCTCCCCTCCCCTCGGGAGGGGCTGGGGGTGGGTATCTTCTCCTTCTGTGCATAGTGCCCTGTGGCAATGAGGTCGTAGTCGTGGCCACGCTTCTCGTGGAAGGCGCCAAACTTGATGAGACGATTGCACATGACGTCGGGGTTGGGCGTCAGGCCTACGCGCACCTTGTCCATGGTGTATTTCGTCACCTGGTCCCAGTACTCACGGTGGCAGTCGACCACCTCCAGCTTGCAGCCATACTTGGCAGCAACGGCTGTCGCCATCTCCAGGTCTTCCTCTGAGGAGCAGTCCCACTCCTCCTCTTCCTCAGGCCCAATCTTAATATAGAAACAGTCGGGGTGCAGTCCCTGTCGCGCCAGTTCGTAGACCACGACGGAACTGTCGACACCACCCGACAGCAGTACGGCTATGCGCTTGTTCTCCAATTCGTTTATGTTCATGGGTACAAAGGTACAAAAAAAAAGAAACGAATCTCCATAATTAACCATAATTATGATGTACTCGCGTGCACGAGACTCTTTAATTGTTGTTAAATATTCAGGAAAATCCATTGCCATTCCAAAACAAATCCATATCTTTGCGCTATCAAAATGATATCACTATTAGAAACCAAGAACTATCAATTAATCATTAAAATTATGGAAACGAAAGAATTCTCATTCAAAGGAGTAGTCATGAACGGCTTCCTCATGCTGTTCATCAACTTGGCCATACTGGCATTGTCTCTCTACGGCATTGTCATGAACATCATCCTGCTCGACAATAGCAATGGCGCCCAAGGCGGTTGGCTGCTTGGTGGCAGCATCCTGTTGCTGTTTGTCAACATCATCATGTGGTGCGGATTCATGCAGCTGGAGCCCAACGAGGCCCGTGTCACCACGTGGTTCGGTAAGTACAGTGGCACCTTCACCGAGACGGGTTTCTACTGGATTAACCCGTTCTATGGCGCCAAGAAGGTCTCTCTGCGTGCCCGTAACCTCGACGCAGAGCCCATCAAGGTGAACGACAAGACGGGCAACCCGATTATGATTGGTCTGGTGCTGGTGTGGAAGCTGAAGGACACCTACAAGGCCCTGTTCGAGGTTGACTCACAGACGATGGCCAACACCCAGGGACAGGTGGGCACCGACGTGCGTTCCATCATGAACGCCCTGGAGCGCTTCGTCCGTGTCCAGAGCGATGCTGCCCTGCGCCAGGTGGCTGGACAGTATGCCTACGACGACGAGGACAACAAGAGCAACGAGCTGACACTGCGCGACGGTGGCGACGAGATTAACCAACAGTTGGAGGAGAAGCTCAACGACCGTCTGGCACTGGCTGGCATCGAGGTGGTCGAGGCTCGCATCAACTATCTGGCCTACGCCCCTGAGATTGCTGCTGTCATGCTGCGTCGCCAGCAGGCCTCTGCCATCATCACGGCTCGCGAGAAGATTGTGGAGGGTGCTGTGTCGATGGTGAAGATGGCACTCGACAAGCTGTCGTCAGACAACATCGTGGAGCTGGACGACGACAAGAAGGCTGCCATGGTCTCGAACCTGCTCGTGGTGCTCTGTGGCGACGACTCGGCACAGCCGGTTGTGAACACGGGCACACTGAACCACTAAGAGAGTGTAGAGTTTAGAGTTTGCTACCGCCATTCCTAAAATACTCATGGCAAAGAAGGAGACGAAGAGTTTTATCCTGCGCGTCGACGCTGACACGATGAACGCGATAGAGGCCTGGGCTGCTGACGAGTTCCGTAGCACCAACGGGCAGCTGCAGTGGATTATCACGGAGGCGCTGCGCAAGGCCAAGCGTCTGCCCAAGAAGAAAAAAATAGTCATTACAGATAACATAAAAAGCCTCCCCGGCGATGGGGAGGCTTAGAAGGTTTAAAGGTGTTTTTTAGGGTACAGGGCGTCCCACCATGTGGGGTCGCCCTTTAACCATTTCTGGAACCAGGCCATCTGCGTGGCGAGCCATTTCTCCTTCTTGGCGTATTCCTGGATGTGGTGGTTCTCGCCCGTCACCTCAATGAGTGCCACCTCGCGTCCCAGGAGCTTCAGTGCCGTGAACATCTGGAGACTCTCAATGAGGGGCACGTTGGTGTCGGCATTGCCATGGAGCAGCAACAGGGGCGTGTGAATCTTGTCGGCATTGAAGAGGGGCGACTGGTCGACGTAGAGCTGGCGATGGCTCCAGGGGTAGCTGTTGGCCATTGACACCTCGCTGTAGTTATAGCCCCAGTAGCCCTCGCCCCAGTAGCTGGTGTGGTTGGTGATGCCGGCATGCGACACAGCAGCAGCGAAGATGTCGGTGACGGTCTGCAGGTACTGCGTCATGAAACCGCCATAGGAAGCGCCCATACAACCCACCTTCGTGGCGTCGATGAAGGGGTGCTCAGCACAGATCTTCTTCACGCCCTCGATGATGTCGCCAGCAGGCGTGCCGCCCCGGTTGGGCGATGACGTTGTCGCGTTCTGTGTGAGTCCGCCAGCCGTGTTGACGTGGCGCGAGGCCCACTCCTGGCCAAAGCCCGTGGCACCACTGGGCTGGAGGATATAGGCCACATAGCCCAGCGAGTTCCAGTACTGGGGAGCGTAGGGCGACTCGAAGTAGCGCGAGACGGGCGAGCAGCCACCATAGTAATAGACAATCATGGGGTACTTCTTCGACGCGTCGAAGTCCTTGGGTTTGTAGAGACGGCCATAGACGGTGTCGCCATGGGAGTTGGTGAAATTCCAGTCCTCGCAGGTGCCCACTTCGGCATCGCCAAGGGCGGTTTTTCCGTCGAAGAGGGTGATGCCGGCGATGCCGGACTTTCCGGAGATGCCGGATTTTCCGGACTTTCCGGAAAGTGTCACCACATAGGCCGACGCAGGCTCCATCGTGTTATATGAGAGGTACGCCAGCACGGGTGCATGGGCAGCCATGTCGAAGCGGTAGACGTCGTCGCCCTTGACAGGCACCTGCACTGTCTTGCCCGTCTTGGGGTTGAGCTGGTAGAGATACACGTAGTCGCGACATTCCGCACGGAAATACACCATGCCGTCAGCCCACGACCAGTCGGCACTGCCGTCGGGCGACGGGTCGAAGTCCTTCGTCAGGGGCGTCACCTGCTTCGTGGCAAGGTCGTAGAGGAACAGCTCGTTCTCCGTCATGCTAGGCGTCACGTTGGCAGGCAGCTGACAGCCAATGCGGTCGAAGGCCTCGGGGGTGCCGCCAATCAGCAACTGCGTGGCATCGGGCGAGAACTGGGCGCGTCCCAGGAAGCCCTCGCACTGCAGCACCGTGTCCACCTTCAGCGTACGGGCATCCATGAGGTAGATGTCCTCCACCTCCGTGGGGCGCTTGGCCAGACGCGAGTAGCTGGAGACGACGAGCAGCTTCGTGCCGTCCTGTGAGATGTCGCTCAGGCTCTGACCTTTGGAACCGAAGGTGATGCGCTGCGAGACACCCGACTGCACGTCGAACTTCACCAGATAGCTGCGCGAACGCCAACCGGGCTGACGGTCGTCCATCTCGACCACCTCGAAGACGCCCGGGTCTTCCTTCGGGCCCTCCTCAGAGGCCGTGATGATGAGGTAGTCCTCCGTGGGACTGACGGTATAGCTGCCATCAGGCAGACCTGCAGCCCAACGGGTGCGCTCACCCGTCAGCGGACTGACCTTGTAGAGCACGCGCTGTCCGCCCTCGCGAACCTCCTCCAGCCAGGCCTCCGTCTTTGGCATCCAGCGCACGTTGTGCGTCGGACGGCAGAGCACGCGTCCTGTCTTCACGTCGCACAGCTCATAGTCCCAACGGCTGTTGCCGCCACGCTCCGTCGTCTGGTAGCTCACGCAGACATAGCGACCCTGGGGCGACACGGCGACGCCACGCACGCGCTTGCCGTCGGTCAGATCGTGCACCATGTAGGGATGGCGCTTGTCGGCCGTCACCTCGACGGGCAACTGTGTGTCCAGCGTCACGCGGATGCTGTCGGTATCGTTCGGCTCTGCCAGGTAACGTATGGCGAAGGTGTGGTGCTCAGGTGCCAGCTTCAGCTCACCGCCAGCCTCCACGCCGTCAATGAACAGACGGTAGTTCTTGGGGCCCTTCACCTCAACCTTACCCTTCACATAACTGCTGTTGTTCACGTAGAACGTCAGCACGCCCACCGACTTCGAGTTGCTGAGCGAGGGCAGCACACTGCCCGTGAAGGTTGCCGTCGGCTCGGCCTGTACAGGCAGTGCCGAGAGCACCGACTTCTCGTCGAACTTCTTCCCCTGCACGTTCACCGTGTCCGTGGCGAAGGGCGTGGTCACGGCAAAAGGGCCTGCCTGACGGAACGTTGTAACCGTCGTCTTCTGTTGTGCGGCGCCAGTCAGCGCGATGGCCGACAACACCATGAGTAGTACATTTCTTTTCTTCATATCTCTTTACCTGTTTTCGTATTCTCCCGCAAAGGTACTCATAATTTCGCAGCCCTGCAAACTTTTTCGCCCACTTGGTCATAAATTAGTTTCAAATGTTAAAACTCATGGAGATTTTCTGAAAACTCATGGAGAATTTTTCAAAAGTCATGGAGTTTTGCGCGAAAGTCATGGAGTTTTTGAACTTAATACTCACATACTCACATACTCACTTTTACTATTTTCGATTGTAGCACCTGTCACTTAAATCTTATATTTATAATTTATATATATTATAATATATATAAATTATAAAATAATATATATACCCTTTTACCCTCCGATTTTGACAATTGATTTTCGCAAAAGTGAGTATGTGAGTATGTGAGGATTAATTATCTTAACATTTTAATAAGCCTCGCGATAGCGGTTTTCATCCTTATCCTCGAGCATGGAGAGGTAGGACTGGTAGCGACTCTGCGCGATGTAATGGTCCTCGACAGCCTTCAAGACAGCACAGCCAGGCTCATGGGTGTGGGTGCAGTCGGAGAAGCGACAGTCCTTGGAGAAGTGGAAGATTTCCTTGAAGTAGCTGGTCAGTTCCTCGCGCTCCATGTCGAAGGTGCCAAAGCCCTTAATGCCCGGAGTGTCGATGAGATAGCCACCCCCTCCCCCGGGGAGGTCAATCATCTCCGAGAAGGTGGTGGTGTGCTGGCCCGTCTGATGGGCCTCGCTGATGTCGGCTGTGCGCAGGTTGACGCCTGGCACGAGACGATTGATGAGGGTGGACTTGCCCACACCGCTATTGCCACTGAGCAGCGTTATCTTGCCATTGAGCAGGGGGCGCAGCTCTTCGACGCCGGCACCCGTCTCTGCTGAAATTTGGCGACATTCGTAACCCACCGTCTCGTAGAGTTTGACCATGCCCTCCTGATAGCGACGGGCATCGTCGTCGAGCAAGTCGGTCTTGTTGAAGACGAGAATGACGGGCACGCTGTAAGCCTCAGCAGAAGCCAAAAAACGGTCTATGAAGGTGGTGCTGGTCTCGGGACGGATAACGGTGACGACCAGAAAAGCCTGGTCAACATTGGCCGCAATAATATGACTTTGTTTTGACAGATTTATACTCTTGCGAATGATGTAATTACGACGTTCTTCGATGTCGGTAATCCAGCATCCGCCCTCCTGTCCTCCCCCTGTCGAGGGAGAAGAAACTGTCACCCGGTCACCAACAGCCACGGGGTTTGTGCTCCGTATGCCTTTGATACGGAAGTTACCCTTCACCTTACAATCAAGCAGCTGGCCATCGTCCGTGCGGACGGTGTACCAGCTACCTGTATTTTTTACGACAAGACCCTTCAAAGAATTGAAATTTACACGGTCATGATTTCCTTGTTCTTGGCCTCGATGAGCTCGTCGAGCTTCTTGATGTACTTGTCGTGAATCTTCTGCAGTTCCTGCTCGGCGTCCTTCTCGTTGTCCTCAGAGAGTCCGTCCTTGATGGCCTTCTTCAGCTTGTCCTTGATGTCGGCACGCACGTTACGCACCTCGACCTTGGCCTTCTCGGCGATCTTGTTGCACTGCTTCACGAGGTCGCGGCGACGCTCCTCCGTGGGCTGGGGAATGGCCAGGCGGATGACCTCGCCGTTGTTCTCGGGCGTGATGCCCACGTCGCTGTCCATGATGGCCTTTTCGATATCGCGGATCTGCTTACGGTCCCAGGGCTTGATGGCGATGGTACGGGCATCGGGAACGCTTACGTTAGCAACTTGGTTCAAGGGCACGCGCGAGCCATAGCTCTCGACCTTGACACCATCGAGGATAGCCACGTTGGCGCGGCCTGCACGGATGCGGTTCAGTTCCTCTTCGAGGTACATGGCAGCCATCTCCATTCTCTCCTCACTCTTCTGTAATGTCTCTTTAACGTCAATCATAGTTTCTACGTGTTTTAAGCTTTTCTGCCCACAAAGTTAGGGTTTTTCCTCGAAACGGCCAAGCCCTTTACGTTTTTTTCGCAAAATATTTTGCTGTTACTCGGATTTTTCCTATCTTTGTGGCTGATTTTACCTGACAGACTTAGAACATGATTGCAATAGTTGTCATCTGCATCCTCACCATTATCCTTCTGACACTCTACCGCAGAGATTACAAACGCAGGTTGAGGCAAAAGGAGATTGAGGTGGACAAATGCAACAAGGAACTCGCCACATTGTTGCAGCAAGGCCACATGCTGCTCTGGATCTACGACATCACCACCGGCACCTACGGCTGGATGGACGACGTGCGCGCCCAGATGAAGACACTGCAGCCCAAGGACTTTGCCGCACGCTACCCACAGAAGGTGTTCCAGCACATCAATCTGGCCATTCAGGAACTCATACGCGGCGAGGTGGAGACCAAGACGCTGCGCTTTGCACGAACCACAAAGGAGGGCACCAAGCGCTACTATGCCCTCGACATGTCGGTCGTCCGTCACCACCAGCACAGTACGCCCCACATGATAGCCGTCTTCCAGAACGACATCACGGAAGTCTATCGTCGCGAGATGCGCGACAAGGAGGCACGCGAACGCTATGAGTCAGTGTTCAACTCGGCCATGGTCGACATGGTGTACTACGACGCCCAGGGACACGTCAACAACATGAATAAACGTGCCTGCGAGACCTTCGGCATGGACCTGGAGACAGCCAAGCGGTTAGGCATCAGCTTGGAGACGGCAGTGAACGAGCCCGGTTTCGACCATCACAACTTCGACACGTTCCACGCCACACAGTTCCGCGAATCGACACTGGCAGAGACCCATGCCAAGTCGGAGAAGCTGCAGGACAAGATGTGCTACGAGCTTCAGGTGACACCCGTCTACAATGCCCGTCACCGACTCGTCTGCGCCTACGGCTCCGGTTTGGACGTCACCGAGACTGCCGACACCTGTTACGCCATGCAGGAGGCCATCCGCAAGACACAGGAGGCCAACGAGGCACTGGCCAACTACGTGCGAAACATCGACTTCGCCATGAAGGTAGGCGGCATCAGAATCGTCGAGTATTCGCTGGACAAGCGTACATTAACCATTTACAAGGGAACGAACACCGTCCAGATGACCATCACGGCAGAGCGTGCCATGCACTTCGTCGACGACACGTCGAGGAACATCGTACAGCACATGTTCGACAGCATGGACAACCACACGTCGAACCCCTTCAACGGTCAGGTGAAGACCAACATCCCACAGCCCGGAGGACAGACACTGCACCTCTACATCTACTTCATGCCGACCTACAACCGGCAGAAGGAGATTTCAGGCTATTTCGGCATGATGCGCGACTTCACCGAGGCCAAACTCATGGAGCGCCAGTTGGCTAACGCCACCATCCGCGCCCGCCAGGAAGAGACACAGAAGAATAATTTCATGCGTAACATGAGTTTCGAGATACGCACGCTCCTGAATGGTGTCGTGGGCTTTGCCGACCTCTTTCAGCAGGAGCACTCGGCCGACGATGAGAATGTGTATATCGACCAACTCAAGGACAATGGGGCCCGACTGCTTGACCTCGTCAATGGCATCCTGCTCCTGTCGCGTCTCAATGCAGGCATGATTGAGTCCGTCCCACGCCATGCCGACCTTGCCCTGATGCTCGACAACTGGTGCGAAGCCGGCTACGGGGAGCACTGGAAGGAGGGCGTCAAGTACATCGTGGAACACCCCTACGAGCATTTCGTTGCCGACATCGACACCATCAACCTCGGCATTGTCGTCACACAGCTCTGCAGCAACGGTGCCCGTCTGACCCATAAGGGTTGCGTGCGAACCTATTATAATTATGCAGACGGACAACTGTCAATCAGCGTCGAGAGCCATGGCAAAGGACTGACGCCCAAGCAGTTGGAAAGCATTTTTGAGCACTTCGGAGGTGCCATGGAGACAGGCACGGGCCTGTCGCTCCCCATCTGTCACGGCATCATGGAACTGCTGGGTGGCAGCATCGACGTCAAGTCGGTAGTAGGCCACGAGACCACCATCACCGTCACCCTGCCCTGCCAGCCCGTCGAAATGGTTCCGTCGGAGCCTCAACCCTCTAACCCCAAGAAGTCATGAAGGAGACCATACGGAGAATCTGGAACGAATACTGCCAGCCCGCCATGATCAGAACCATAGCGGACCTGGCCGATACGCAGGCTCTGATACAGAAAGCCAGAACCGTCGGTGATGAATATGCACAACGACGTAAGATAAAAGTATCGACCGACGCAGAAATAAGCAATAAATTCAGGAAGCTCTTCGACAATAGCCTTGTAGCGATGTCGTTCTATGATAAGGACGGACACCTCATTGACTACAACGACAGGATGCGCAAACTATGTTGTCTCGACCTCACCGGCGAAGACTTCTTCAAGAACACCCGCCTCTTCGATGCCCCAGCATTCCGCGGCGACTATCTTCCCGGCAGCAAGGAGCAGTTCTATACCTGCCAGCACATGTTCTTCCCGGAGATGGGTATTGACCACTACATTGAGGTGCGCATACAGCCTGCCCTTGATGCCAGGCAACAAGTGAAGTACTATGTCCTCACAACACGCAACATCACCCATGAACGGCTTATCTATATGCAACAGGAGAAGATTGCAGAGGAAGAGAAGCGTGTAGGAGCCGTAGCACGAGACTACGAGCAGAAACTGAACTACCTTCTGCGAAGCAGCAACATGTACGCATGGTGGTTTGACACGAAGACACGAGTCATCTTTTTCACTCGTTCCCTGATGAAACAGGAGTTCTCCATGACCATCGAAGAATACGAGGAATATATGTTTGAGGACGAGCGACAGGAGGCTTTCAACCACATGATAAAACTGATTGAAGAACCACAGCCGTTTAACGTCAAGCATCACTTTCACAGCACACCATTCAACCCGAATCCTCAGTGGTTCTATATCAACGGACGGCCCGTACTGAACGAGCAAGGACAAGCCACCGCCTACTTCGGACTGCTACGCGATGTTACCACGATGATGGAAACGCAGTACCAGCTGCAGAAAGAGACACGACGCGCTGAAGCTTCCGGCATCATGAAGAGTGCCTTCCTGGCCAACATGAGTCATGAGATACGTACGCCATTGAACGCTATCGTCGGCTTCAGCGACCTGCTGCATGTCGTTGACGAGCCGTCCGAACGCCAGGAGTTCATCCGTATCATCCGCAACAACTGCGACATGCTGCTGCGACTCATCAACGATATCCTCGAGGCATCGGACATGGTACAGGCACTGGCCATCGAACCCAGCGACATCGACTTCGCACAGGTGTTCGATGACATCTGCCAGACGGTAGCCCAGCGTGTGCAGGAGCCAGGCGTTGAATTTCTCAAGGACAACCCCTACCCGACCTATCCGACGACACTTGACAAGGGACGTGTGCAACAGATTATCACAAACTTTGTCTCGAATGCCATCAAATATACCCACGAAGGCCATATCAAAGTGGGGTACCGCAGCGAAGAACGCGACCAGAAGAACGGGCTTTACATCTACTGTGAGGATACCGGCGCCGGTATTCCGAAAGAAAAGCAGGCCAGCGTATTCGAGCGCTTCGTCAAGCTTAACGACCACGTACAGGGCACAGGCCTTGGCCTGAGTATCTGTAAGAATATTGTTGACCATTGCGACGGACAGATTGGCGTTGACAGCGAAGGTCCCGGACACGGCACGACCTTCTGGTTCTGGCTCCCCTGCCCATCACCCCTAATATCTACTCCTTAAGACTATGCAAATCAGTAAATATATGCTCGCCAGTGAGCGCGACCTCCTTTGGGGGCTCACCGTCACCACAATAGGCTACGAGGAAATAGAGCCCGGTGACGAGTATCCGACACACGGTCATGCCGATGGTTACTACTTCAACCTGGAGAGTGGTCGCGAACTCAATGAGTACCAGCTGCTCTACATCGCTGAGGGACGTGGCACCTTCCATAGCCATACAGTGCCCACAGCACAACTGCGCGAGGGCGACCTGTTCCTGCTCTTCCCTGGAGAATGGCACAGCTACAGCCCGTCGCCCACCACAGGATGGAAGAGCTACTGGATAGGCTTCAAGGGGCGCAACATGGACGACCGTGTGCGTGCAGGCTTCCTCACGCCGACGAAGCCCATCTACCACGTGGGATTCTCTGACGACATCGTACACCTCTACAAGGAAGCCTACGAAACGGCACTCTGCGAGGCTGCCTACTCGCAACAGGTACTGGCAGGACTGGTCAACCACATCATCGGAGTCATGTACTCGCTGGAGCGTAACATCGAGCTGAACCGCAACCAGGCACATGTCGATATGGTGAACCGTGCCCGTCTGGAGATACGCGAACATCTGGAATCGTCGCTCACCATCCAGCAGGTGGCACAGGACCTTGGCGTCAGCTACTCGAACTTCAGAAAGCTCTTCAAGGAGTACACAGGCATCTCGCCTGCCACCTACCAGCAGGACCTGCGCCTCCAGCGTGCCAAGGAACTGCTCTCGACAACGGACATGAGCGTAAAAGAAATAGCCTACCGACTCAACTTCGAGTCGCCAGACTATTTCTCTGCCAAGTTCAAAGCGAAGACCGGTCGCCGGCCCAGTGAACTGCGCGGTTAAGCACAAATCGTGCCCATATCGTTTCTCAATTGTTCAGAAGAACAATCATCTTTCTATTCAGAAGAACAGCGTTCTTTCTATCCAGTAGACAAGGATACCTGCCAGGTAGCCTATGAGGACAATCCATGAGATTTTCTTCATATACCAACCGAAGGTTATCTTCTCCAGCCCCATGACCACAACGCCTGCGGCACTGCCAATGATTAGCATTGAACCGCCCACACCGGCACAGTAGGCCAGCAGCTGCCAGAAGATGCCATCCTGCATCATCGGACCGGCTTCAGCCACAGGATACATGCCCATACAGCCAGCCACCAGAGGAACATTATCTACAATTGAGGACAGCACACCGATAATGCCGTTTATCAGATAGTAATTACCAGAGAAGGCTTCGTTCAGACTCTCGCCAAGAGCTGTCAGCACACCGACCTCCTGCAGCACAGCCACAGCCATCAGAATGCCCAGGAAGAACATGATGGTCGACAGGTCAATCTTCGACAACAGGTCGCTGACACGCTTGGCCATGGTGTCATCCTCTGCCATATTGTAATGGAAAATCTCCGTCACAGTCCACAGCACGCCCAGCACCAGCAGGATACCCATGAACGGTGGCAGGTGCGTCAGCGTCTTAAAGACCGGCACAAAGCACAGACCACCCACGCCAAGCCAGAAGATAATGTCGCGCTGCGTCTTCGTGAACTGGCTTACGTCAGCCTTAGGCAGGTTCTGCTCCTTGTCGAACTTACCCTTCAGCGACAGGCTCAGGATGGTAGCAGGCACAAGCATAGACACCAGCGAGGGCACGAAAATCTCTGTCAGCACACCCTGCGTCGTGATGACGCCCTTGATCCACAGCATGATGGTGGTCACGTCGCCAATGGGCGAGAAGGCACCACCGGAGTTGGCAGAGATGACGACCAGAGCAGCATAGATAAGCCTGTCCTCACGACTCTGCACCAGTTTCCTCAGCACCATAATCATCACGATGGATGTCGTCAGGTTGTCGAGAATGGCTGAGAGGAAGAACGTCATGAAAGCCACACGCCACATCAGCTTGCGCTTCGAACGCGTCTTCATCGTGTCACGCACGAAGTTGAAGCCTCCGTTGGAGTCGACAATCTCGACAATCGTCATCGCACCCATCAGGAAGAACAGTGTTCCTGCTGCATCGCCCAGATGATGCTCAATGACCTCAGCAACGTGGTGGAGCACATTGTCGCCTGCCACCTCAGGATAATACGCGCCAGGACCTAGCATCAGCAAGGTCCAGCACAACACACACATCAGCAGCGCTATCGCTGCCTTGTTCACTCGTGTCACGCTCTCCAGGGCTATACACAGATAGCCTACGACGAAGACCGTTACAATCAAAATTGTTAATGTAGCCATATTTTGTAATTACCTTTTTGAATATTGCTCTCGTTTCAGCCTGCAAAGGTACTCAATTTAATCAAAAAAACAAGTGAGAAAATCAAAATATGATGCCACCACCATGTTTTTCTGTCTATCTTTGCAGTCGGAAAACTATAAACGGCTAACAGTAACAGCTAAAACACATGGAAAAACCATCATATTTCTTTGCCGTCGACCTTGGTGCAACAAGTGGACGCACGATTATCGGCTGCATAGATGACAATCGCTTGAAACTGGAGGAGCTGACGCGCTTCCCCAATAATCTCATTGAGCAGGGCGGTCACTACTACTGGGACATCCATGCCCTGTACTTCGAGATGATACGCGGACTGAAGGAGGCGGCACGCAAGGGACTGAACATCACGTCGATAGGTATCGACACGTGGGGCGTCGACTTCGTCTGCATAGGCGACGACAATGCCATATTAAGGAACCCGCGCGCATACCGGGACCCCATCACCTTCGAGGCCATGGGCGACTATCTGAGCCATGTCGTCCTCCAGCGTGAGGTTTACAACATCACAGGCATACAGTTCCTGAACTTCAACTCGCTGTTCCAGTTCTACGCCATGCAGCGCGAAGGGAACACGGCACTGAAGCATGCCAAGAAGATTCTGTTCGTGCCCGATGCCCTGTCGTGGATGCTGACGGGCGAGATGGTGTGCGAATATACCATCGCCTCGACGTCGCAGATGCTTGACCCACGTACCAAGGAGCTTGACGAGCGCCTGCTACAGTCGGTAGGTCTCAGTCGCGACATGTTTGGTCGCATGGTACAGCCAGGCACTGTCATTGGCACGCTGACGGAGGAGGTACAACGACTGACCGGACTGGGACCCGTGCCCGTGGTTGCCGTTGCCGGTCACGACACAGGCTCAGCTGTGGCTGCCGTACCTGCCAAGGACGAGCACTTCGCCTACCTGTCGAGTGGCACATGGTCGCTGATGGGCATTGAGACAAAGGATGCCATCATCAGTGACCTCTCGTATGAGCGCAACTTCACCAACGAGGGTGGCATCGAGGGCACCACACGTTTCTTGAAGAACATCTGTGGCATGTGGCTCTACGAACGTTGCCGACTGGAGTGGCCTGAAGAGGTCAGACGCCTGCCCCACCCCGAACTTCAGGGTAGCGCCATGACCGTCGAACCGTTCCGTAGCCTCATCAATCCCGACGACCCGATGTTTGCAGCACCCAAGAGTATGATTGGGGCCATCCAACAGTATTGTCGTGACACCCAGCAGCCCGTGCCTGAGACACCAGCAGAGATCTGTCGCTGCATCTTCGACTCGCTGGCCCTGCGCTATCGCCAGGTTTTTGAATGGCTACAGGAGTTCAAGAGCCCGACGGAGAATTGTCAGGAACAGAAACCCGTGCTGCACATTATCGGTGGCGGTTCGCTGAACAAGTACCTGAACCAGTTTACTGCCAACTCCACAGGAGCCACCGTACTGGCTGGTCCACAGGAGTGCACAGCCATCGGTAACATCATGATGCAGGCCAAAGCCATGAATCAGGTGGGCGACATCTGGGAGATGCGCAGCATCATTGCCCAGAGCACGGAAATGGTAAAATACGAACCTCAAGACAAGGACATTTGGGACAAAGCATACAACAAATATCTAAATATCATTAAGAAATGAAAGCAGAACTGATTGAAAAAGCCTATGCCGTAGCGAAGGACCGCTACGCAGCCATTGGCGTCGACACCGAAGCCGCCCTTGACCAGCTCCAGAAACAGCAGATTTCGCTGCACTGCTGGCAGACCGACGATGTGGTCGGCTTCGAGCGCAACGACGCCCTCTCCGGTGGCATCCAAACTACTGGCAACTACCCCGGACGTGCCCGTAACATTGACGAAGTGCGTCAGGACATTGAATTTGTGAAGACTTTGCTGGGCGGTAACCACCGTCTGAACCTGCACGAGATATATGGTGACTTCGGTGGCACATTCGTCGACCGCGACCAGGTGGAGGTGAAGCACTTTGAGAGCTGGATCCAGTGGGCAAAGGAGAACAACATGAAACTCGATTTCAACTCCACTTCGTTCTCCCACCCCAAGAGCGGTGAGCTGACGCTGTCGAACCCCGACAAGTCGATTCGCGACTTCTGGATTGAGCACACCAAGCGTTGCCGTCGCATCGCAGACGCCATGGGTAAGGCTCAGAACGACCCCTGTATCATGAACATCTGGGTACACGACGGTTCGAAGGACGTGCCCGTGCAGCGCAAGAAGTATCGCGAGATTCTGGCTGCATCGCTCGACGAAATCATGGCCGAGCGTCTTGACGGTGTGAAGAACTGCTTCGAAGCCAAGCTCTTCGGCATTGGCCTGGAGTCGTACACTGTCGGTTCACACGACTTCTATACTGCCTACTGCGCCACTCGCAAGCAGATGTACACACTGGACACCGGTCACTACGAGCAGACGGAGAATGTCTCTGACTTCGTATCGACACTGCTGATGTACGTACCTGAGCTGATGCTGCACGTCAGCCGTCCCGTGCGCTGGGACTCCGACCACGTGACCATCATGAACGACCAGACGCTGGACCTTTTCAAGGAGCTCGTACGCAGCGACGCCCTGGACCGTGCCCATGTGGGACTGGACTACTTCGATGCCTCCATCAACCGTATCGGTGCATATATTATAGGTACGCGTGCCACACAGAAGTGCATTCTGCAGGCTCTGCTCGAGCCAAAGCAGAAACTGCGCGAGTATGAGGACAATGGCCAGTACTTCGAGCGTCTCGCTCTGATGGAAGAGGCCAAGTCTATGCCTTTCGGTGCCGTCTACGACTACTTCAACCTGAAGAACAATGTGCCTGTCGGCGAGGAGTTCATTCAGTGCATCCAGCAGTACGAGAAGGACGTTACGTCGAAGCGCTAATGCCTGAGTAATCGGAAAATTCAGAATAATCGGAAAACTCGGAAAATTCAGAAAACTCAGAATAATCAGAATAATCAGAAAATTCGGAATAACGAAAAATGGCAAAGAAGTCTTCCCTGAAGAGCACCCTGGCGGTGTCTCTCAATAATTACCTGGATGCTGGCGCCATTGTCGCCGGTTCCAGTGGTATCACCCTGTGGCAGAACTATCTGGGACTGTCGGAGATGCACTTGGGCTGGCTCAACGCCCTCAGTGCCAACGCTCTGGGCGCAGCCATCGGTGCCATCATCGGTGGTTTCCTGGCTGACAAATTCGGACGTAAGTTCATCTTCACCTACAACCTGCTGGTCTACATGCTGGGCGTGCTCATCGTCATGCTGTCGTGCAGCTATCCCATGCTGCTGGGCGGTTTCCTTGTCACAGGCATTAGCGTAGGCATTGGTGTTCCTGCCTCATGGACGTACATCTCTGAGTCGTCGGAGGTACACAACCGTGGTCGTAACATCTGCATCTCGCAGATGTCGTGGGGACTTGGTCCGATGTTCATTCTCTTCTTCGGTATGTTGCTCGCTCCCGGTGGACTGCTCTATGGTCCTGTCGAGTCGCTGGCTAACGCCATTATCGGTGCTGATGCGGCAAAGGCTGCTATCGAAGTCTTCTCGTCGCGTGTTGTCTTCTTCACGCTGTTCGTCGTAGCCCTCGTGGCGTGGACACTGCAGCGCCAGCTCGAGGAGAGTGCCGAGTTTACAGCCAAGCAGGCTGAGGACAAGAGTAGCAGTATCGTTGACAACATCAAGCTGCTGTTCACCAACAAGACGGCTGTCAAGACCGTTGCCTTCCTGGCCACCATCTACCTGACATGGAACCTCGTGGCCTCCGTCATGGGCTTCTTCATGCCCCATGTCTATGAGACAGCAGGCGGACTGAGCAACGAGGATGCCAATATGCTGAGTTGCGTCAGCTGGGTGTTCGTCGTCGTCACCACGTTTATCATCTCGTTCTTCGTCGACAAGGTGGCTCACCGTCTGTTCTACGTCTTCGGACTGGTAGCAGCACTGACCGCCTGGATACTCGTCATCGGTGGCAGCATTACCAACATCGCAGGCATCTGGGTGTTCACGATTCTTTGGGGTATTAACAACGGTAGCTCCGTACAGGTGTTCTACGCCCTCTGGGGTTCAGAGCTATTCCCTGCCAAGTTCCGTGCCGGAGCCCAGGGACTGATGTTCTTCATCGTCCGTGGCCTGTCTGCCGTCTGGGGCCTTGTCTTCACGTTTATCTATGGTGAGAACGGCGAAGGCTTCACGCTGGCAGCCTATTGCATGATAGCACTGCTGCTCATTGCCCTTGTGGTCGGTCTGCTGGGTATGCCCAACACCCGTGGTCGTTCACTCGACGACATTACCCGCGAACGCTACGGCGAGAATTACTAAGGAGTTTTGTAATTCAAAATAGAAGGAAAATAAAAGCTCCGGCGCTTCCCAGCGCCGGAGTTTGTTTTAGTAGCCGTTTGTTGTAGTTATATTTGTTGTGTCGTCAATTTTGTTGTCATCTTGGCAGGTTGAAGGCGACAGTCATCTCCTTCATCTGTTCGTCGCTCATGCCTTCGGGTTCAAAGCCCATGCACTTCGCGTCGATATAAATCTTAGCCGACTTCGAGAGCACGTCAATCTGGTCGAAGGCATCCATCACGTCCTTACCCTTGGCAAAGACGCCATGCTTCTCCCACATGACGACATCGTAGTCCTCGAGTTCCTTCAGCGTAGCCTCAGCCAACGCATTGGAACCTGGCAGAGTGTAAGGCACGATGCCTAATCCCAACGGACAGAAAGCCTTCGTCTCAGGAATCATCGACCACAGAATCTTCGTCAGCACATCCTTGCCCAAGAAGGCACGGTTATGGCTCATGGCGACAAGCTCAATGGGATGAGTATGAACGGTGGCCTTGTAACCGCTTCCCGTCTCTATCTGACGGGCATGGACGGTGAGGTGCGAAGGCAGCTCACTGGTAGGCATGACAGGCTCGTCGGCAATGATGACATAGGAGGCACAGTCGTCGAGGATGCGAATGACGCTTCCATTCTGCATCGGCTCACGGGCCAGATCGCGCATACGCTTGCCGGTGCCCTTACAATAGAAGTAACAGCCTTTCAGTGCAGGCAGGGTGACGCCAATCTGCTTGACATCGCTGATGGCAGGCAACTGACGGATCTCATCGTCGATATACTCAGTGATGTTCACGGTGATGTTGCCACCGTTGCGTTCGGCCCAACCGTTCTGCCACAGGTAACCTGCGACCTCTGCAATCTTATAGACTTCCTCTTTCAGGGCAGGACGACCCTCTAAGATACTCTTCATCATCATTATTGTTTTATTGACTGCAAAGGTAGACCTATTTCCCCATTTCATCCCCTGAAAAATGATATTTACGCCTAGAATTATGATTTTACAGGTTTTTCTTTTGTATTTCGCGCACTTATTTGTACCTTTGTCCTCGTGAAACAATTCAAAGAAAATGTAATACTGGCCGATGCTGACTACGTGGACCGCGTAGCCTTCGACCTGACGGTGAACTTCGAACGCATGATAGGCCGACAGATTCCAAAGGCCGATATGGCCCGATGGGCTGACTGCGTGGCGCTGGACGGTGGTCTGCGCGAAGGTGACAACGAGATTCAGGTGGTGTTGATACACGACAAGCAGCAGACGGCGATGAAGAACTTCGTGCCGTCCGACTACGAGAAGGAGCTCAGCGGACAGGCCTTCAAGGACCATCTGGGCGAGTTCGTGTTTGAGGCTCACCCCGTAGAGACGATGGTCAGCAAGGGCGACTTCCTGGCCGATGCCCTGCAGATGATTTGCAGCGAGCCGACGGTCAAGCGCGTGATGGTGATTCCCGACAGCGAGGACCCCATTATATATAATAAGGTGGCACAAGTTCTCCGTCAGGCCGACGACGGCGAGAAGCGCATCACCCTCTTCGCCATGCAGCCACTGACAGGTTGTCAGTGCCGACAGGAGATTTTGGGCTACTCGCTGATGGCAGCCTTGGGCATTCGCAGTGACGAGATAAAGGAATAACAAAACAACGGAACAACGAAAAAAAAGAAATAAAACTATGGCACGAGTATTAATGATTGGCGCCGGTGGCGTCGCTACAGTAGCAGCGTTCAAGATTGCACAGAACGCTGACGTGTTTACAGAGTTTATGATTGCAAGCCGGCGCAAGGCAAAATGCGACAAGATTGTGGAGGACATCCACAAGGCAGGCTACAAGCTGGACATCAAGACAGCACAGGTGGATGCCGACGACGTAGAGCAGCTGAAGGCACTCTTCAACGACTATAAGCCCGAGCTCGTCGTGAACCTCGCCCTGCCCTATCAGGACCTGACGATCATGGACGCCTGCCTGGCCTGTGGCTGCTCATATCTGGACACAGCCAACTACGAGCCTAAGGACGAGGCACACTTCGAGTACTCCTGGCAGTGGGCCTATCGCGAGCGTTTCAAAGAGGCTGGCCTGACGGCCATTCTCGGTTGCGGTTTCGACCCGGGCGTCACCTCTATCTATACAGCCTATGCTGCCAAGCACCACTTCAAGGAGATACAGTATCTGGACATCGTCGACTGCAATGCCGGCGACCACCACAAGGCCTTCGCCACCAACTTCAATCCCGAAATCAACATCCGCGAGATTACACAGAAAGGACTCTACTGGGAGAACGGCAAGTGGGTGGAGACCGAGCCGCTGGAGATTCACAAGGACCTGACCTATCCCAACATCGGCCCACGCGACAGCTACCTGCTGCACCACGAGGAGATTGAGTCGCTGGTCATCAACTACCCCACCATCAAGCGTGCCCGTTTCTGGATGACCTTCGGACAGCAATACCTGAAGCATCTTGAGGTGATTCAGAACATCGGCATGAGCCGCATCGACGAGGTGGTCTACGAGGCCCCGTTGGCCGACGGCTCTGGCACAGCCAAAGTCAAGATTGTGCCCCTGCAGTTCCTGAAGGCCGTACTGCCCAACCCACAGGACCTTGGCGAGAACTACGAGGGCGAGACCTCCATCGGTTGTCGCATCCGTGGCATCGGCAACGACGGCAAGGAGCACACCTATTATGTATATAACAACTGCTCGCACCGTGCTGCCTACGAGGAGACCGGCATGCAGGGCGTCTCCTACACCACCGGCGTGCCAGCCATGATTGGAGCCATGATGTTCTGCAAGGGTCTGTGGAAGAAGCCCGGCGTCTACAACGTTGAGGAGTTCGATCCCGATCCCTTCATGGAGCAGCTCAACAAGCAGGGTCTGCCTTGGCACGAAATCCACGACGGCGACCTGGAGCTGTAAGCATGAGTTTTGAAAAATACTCCATGAGTTTGGGAAAATACTCCATGAGTTTTGAAAAATTCTCATGGAGTATTTCGCAAAACTCCATGAGAAATTCCCAAAAGTCGTGGAGTTTCTCCAAAATCCCGTGAATTTCTTTGCAGATTCAGAAATTGTTTGTATTTTTGCAAAAACATAATTCAAAACCGATAAGAACAATGGCAAAGAAAGAAGAAAGCAACGAGCAGCTGACCCCGCAACAGGAGAAGATGAAGGCCCTGCAGGCTGCCATGTCGAAGATTGAGAAGGACTTCGGCAAGGGCAGCATCATGAAGATGGGCGACGAAAAGATAGAGAACGTCGAGGTGATTCCCACAGGCTCGATAGCCCTGAACGCCGCACTCGGCGTGGGCGGCTATCCCAAGGGACGTATCATCGAGATTTACGGTCCGGAGTCATCTGGTAAGACGACGCTGGCCATTCACGCCATCGCCGAGGCCCAGAAAGCAGGCGGTATCGCTGCTTTCATCGATGCTGAGCACGCCTTCGACCGCTTCTATGCCGAGAAGCTGGGTGTCGACGTGGACAACCTCTACATTTCGCAGCCAGACAACGGCGAGCAGGCTCTGGAGATAGCTGACCAGCTAATCCGTTCGTCGGCCATCGACATACTCGTTGTCGACTCTGTGGCAGCCCTGACGCCAAAGAAGGAGATTGAGGGCGACATGGGCGACTCGGCTGTCGGTCTGCACGCCCGACTGATGTCGCAGGCTTTGCGCAAACTGACAGGCACTATTGCCAAGACCAACACGACGTGTATCTTCATCAACCAGTTGCGCGAGAAGATTGGCGTCATGTTCGGCAATCCCGAAACAACGACAGGTGGTAACGCCCTGAAGTTCTATGCCTCCGTACGTCTGGACATCCGCAAGGTGACTAACGTCAAGGACGGCGACAACATCATTGGTAACCAGGTGCGTGTCAAGGTGGTGAAGAACAAGGTAGCTCCCCCCTTCCGCAAGGCAGAGTTCGAGATCATGTTCGGCGAGGGAATCTCCAAGGTTGGCGAGATTCTGGACCTGGGTGTGGAGTTCGAAATCATTAAGAAGAGCGGTTCGTGGTTCAGCTACGGCGACCAGAAGCTGGCACAGGGACGCGATGCTACGAAGGAGTTGCTGAAGGACAATCCCGAGCTGTGCGAGGAGTTGGAGGCCAAGATTATGCAGGTCATCGGAGACAAGTAGTCTCACTGACACACATTCATAGGAAAAGAGAAATCCCGCCCAACAGGACGGGATTTCTCGTTATGAGGAATATTTACTCTTACTCCACTTGCGGCTGTACCGGGCTGCCCAGCAAGTCCCACTCCTGCCTTGAGTTTGTGGTCTTGCGAGTCGTTGTCCTGGCAGGTGCCTTCTTGGTACTACGCCTAACAGTTTTCTTGCCAGACTTACTCGATGAGTCCATAGCCGTATTATAACTCGTCACCAGATGGGTACGGTCGAAATGTACAATCAGCAGCTTTCCCTTTGAGCGCAGGTATATCCAGTCATTACGTCCTTCGCTGTCGGCAACGATACGGTCAGGCTCACCAACGGCCAACTGCACCTCGTCCTCAGACATACCGGCAATGACACGTCCGGCACGGATGGCTGCACGGGCAGCAGGACTGGTCTGTCGGGCTACGCCTTCGCCCATTGCAAAGAGATAGCCAAAAAGATTCTCCTCACTCTCAGAACTGTCAATCAGATAGTCCTCCGTATTGAAAATGATATCTTTGAAATACTGACGGCGCGACTCGTTCTCGGTAAGTACCAAAGAGACCTCATTGCCGCGCAGAGGCGTAATCTGGTCGATGATAAACGTTGTCAGCTTAGGCACGCGGACGGTACGCTCACGACCGTCGCCCTTGGAAATCATGCCCGTAACGTACTTCGTGTGAATGGTCTTGCCAATATAGTCGTCGTAAGTACCCTTGACTGCCATTATGTCATCCAGCACGCCAAACGAGCCATAGAAAGCATGACGGGTATTGTCCATCACGAACTCGTCGTCGCGCATACCACAATTCGTCTTCGAGAGAACCACATTCTGGTAGAACTCATTACCCTTTGCGTCCTCAACGATAATCTTGACGGGGAAACTACGAGTGCCGACGCCTACCCGACGAACGACGACCTCCTGGTTCATAGGCACCTTTACCTCCTTCACACCATCGCTCTCGTAATCGGAATCGACATAGAAGATGGTGCTCTTGGTTACCAGTCTCTTGCCAACCAGTTTCTCACGGGCAATGTCGACATCGCCCAGATAGGCCAATGTTGGCACACCCATCTTATTATAGCAATAGTCCTCGAACGTACCATTCGGCACCTCATAGTAATACATCCTATCATTACCCAGACACTTGAAGTTGATGCGTGCATGACCCTCGGAGCTGACAGTATGTCCCTCGTAAACCATAATCTGATAGCGTAGTGTCATACTGCTCACCTCCTTACCCGTTGAGGCATCGCAGAAGGTTTTAACAATCAGGTCATACTTCTCGGGTAACACCATGAACTTCATGCCAGGCTTCCAGTCACAGAGACTGTAGTACTTGAAATTCTTGCCAACGAAATCCGTCGGTTCATTCTCATTCCTTTCTGCAACACTGGTGTTTGCCACAGACATCGGCACCACTTCAGCTTTCTTGGCACCTCGGGTCTTAACGATGTAGTCATTCGGGTTCTGTGCATAGCCAATCGTAAAGGCCAATGTCAACCCCATCGTAAGAAATAATCGCTTCATATTTAGGCGGTTTAATAGTTTATCGAGTGCAAAGATAGAAAATATTTCCGTAACTTGTGCCAAAATGACGCGACAATCCGTCATTTTTATGAAAAAAAAGTATTTTTGGCACGTGCTTTGCTATATCATCAGCGGATTAACGTCCGAATAAACATGAATTATTAACAAAAAAAACGATACAATTATGGGAAAGATTATTGGAATTGACTTAGGAACTACCAACAGCTGCGTTGCCGTCTTCGAAGGTAACGAGCCCGTAGTAATTGCCAACAGCGAGGGCAAGCGTACAACGCCTTCTGTCGTTGGTTTTGTTGAGAACGGCGAGCGCAAGATTGGCGACCCCGCCAAGCGTCAGGCCATCACCAACCCAAAGAACACCGTTTACTCGATTAAGCGCTTCATGGGTGAGAACTGGCAGCAGACCGAGAAGGAAATCTCGCGCGTACCTTATTCTGTTGTCAACGAGGGGGGCTACCCCCGTGTCGACATCGACGGACGTAAGTACACGCCACAGGAAATCAGCGCTATGGTGCTGCAGAAGATGAAGAAGACAGCCGAGGACTACATCGGCCAGGAGGTGACGGATGCCGTCATCACCGTGCCTGCCTACTTCTCTGACTCACAGCGTCAGGCCACGAAGGAGGCTGGCCAGATTGCAGGCCTCAACGTGAAGCGTATTGTCAACGAGCCTACAGCCGCTGCTCTGGCATACGGTGTCGACAAGGCTAACAAGGATATGAAGATTGCCGTGTTCGACCTCGGTGGTGGTACGTTCGATATCTCCATCCTGGAGTTCGGTGGCGGTGTGTTCGAGGTGCTCTCAACCAATGGTGACACCCACCTCGGCGGCGACGACTTCGACCAGGTCATCATCGACTGGCTCGTACAGGAGTTCAAGAACGACGAAGGTGCCGACCTGAAGGCCGACCCGATGGCTATGCAGCGTCTGAAGGAGGCTGCCGAGAAGGCAAAGATTGAGCTGTCAAGCTCTACCTCTACAGAGATCAACCTGCCGTATATCATGCCTGTTGCCGGTGTGCCCAAGCACCTGGTGAAGACACTGACACGTGCTAAGTTCGAGCAGCTGGCTCACGACCTCATCCAGGCTTGTCTGGCTCCCTGCCAGAAGGCCATCGCTGATGCCAAGCTGACCACAGCCGATATCGACGAAGTCATCCTCGTAGGTGGTTCAAGCCGTATCCCTGCCGTACAGACACTCGTCAAGAACTACTTTGGCAAGGAGCCTTCAAAGGGTGTCAACCCCGACGAGGTGGTAGCCGTAGGTGCAGCCATCCAGGGTGCCATCCTGAACAAGGAAGGCGGCGTAGGCGACATCGTCCTGCTCGACGTGACCCCGCTGACGCTGGGCATCGAGACCATGGGTGGTGTGATGACCAAGCTCATCGAGGCCAACACAACAATTCCTTGCAAGAAGAGCGAAACATTCTCTACCGCAGCCGACAACCAGACAGAGGTAACCATTCATGTGCTGCAGGGCGAACGTCCGATGGCTGCTCAGAACAAGTCTATCGGTCAGTTCAACCTCACCGGTATTGCCCCCGCCCGTCGTGGTATTCCTCAGATTGAGGTTACCTTCGACATCGATGCCAACGGTATCCTGAAGGTAAGCGCCAAGGACAAGGCCACTGGCAAGGAGCAGGCCATCCGCATCGAGGCCAGCAGCGGTCTGTCACAGGACGAGATCAACCGCATGAAAGCCGAGGCTGAGCAGAACGCCGAGAACGATAAGAAGGAACGTGAGCGCGTCGACAAGCTGAATCAGGCTGACTCCATGATTTTCCAGACCGAGAACCAGCTGAAGGAGATTGGCGACAAGATTCCTGCTGACAAGAAGCCCGCCATCGAGCAGGCCCTCCAGCAGCTGAAGGACGCTCACAAGTCTGGCGACATCGCTGCCATCGACAGCGCCATCGCAGCCCTCAACGCCGCTTGGCAGGAGGCCTCACAGCAGATGTACGCCCAGGGCCAGCAGGCAGGTCCTCAGCCCGGTGCCGATGCAGGTCAGCAGTATCAGGGCGGCCAGCAGGCTCAGTCTAACGCTAACGACAACGTCCAGGATGCCGACTTCGAGGAGGTCAAATGACACCGATAGGCAAAGACATAACAAAATGCAACGAAATAGCGTGTAGCTCAATGAGTTACACGCTATTAGTTTTTTATGCCCTCATGTTTGCTATGTCTTTATTATGCCCTTATTTATCCCATTTTTGCGACATTCATGTAACGCGACTAATTTTGCGACAAGATGCAACCTATTTATACTAATTAGTACTTATACATACTTAAATTTTTAAATTATGCCAGAAGCTAAATTTCAAATCAAACGCAAGTGTGAAGTATGTGGGAACACCTTTATCGCAAAGACATTAGATTCCCGCTACTGTTGTAG
>Ga0247611_10001710_pt1 | contig 38432 bp, 27 predicted proteins | sample 177DNAGHGhighgp2_FD_192422 | JGI IMG/M metagenome (GOLD analysis project Ga0247611, IMG submission 192422) | Sheep rumen microbial communities from Palmerston North, Manawatu-Wanganui, New Zealand - 1770 DNA GHGhigh gp2 | ecosystem: Host-associated > Mammals > Digestive system > Stomach > Rumen... | reverse complement strand
TATAGCTCGGTCACTATCTGGTTGTCCATCGTGACACCGGCGTCCAGCGGGGTGGGGCGCCCCTTGCCGCCGTGCTCGGGCGACTCACCCGGGCAGACCACTAAGTAGCCTTTGGTAGGATGCTGTTGCAGCGTCTGTGTGAAGAAGCGGGCGGCATCGAGCATGATGGGGTAGTATTGGCGCAGAAAGTCAGTGTCCTGCGTATAGAGGTAGTGCTCCCACAGGTGGCGGCAAAGCCAGGCCGCTCCCATAGGCCATAGTCCCGTCTGGGCACGGTCTACGGGTCCCGTGATTCGCCACTGGTCGGTGTTGTGGTGCAGCACCCAGCCCTCTGCACCATACATGTCGCGGGCTGTTTCCTTGCCCTGTTCGTAGATTTCGCGGATGAGCTTGAACAGTGGCTCGTTCAGCTCCGTCAGGTTCGTCACCTCTGACGGCCAGTAGTTCATTTCCAGGTTGATGTTCGTCGTGTATTTCGAGTCCCACGAGGGCAGCATCTTGTCGTTCCAGAGTCCCTGCAGGTTGGCGGGATTCATGTTGTCGGGCTGCGACGACGAAATGAGCAGGTAGCGTCCGAACTGGAAGTAGGTGGCTACGAGGTAATTGTCAGCGGCAGCACTGCTAACCACACTAAACTGCTCGATGCGCTTGTTCGTAGGTACCTTGGCATAAAGGTCTTCGCCCAGATGCAGCGTCACGCGATCATAATAGCGCTTGTACGTCTTCTCGTGCAGGGCTTTCAGTGCTTTGTAGCCCAAGGCCATCGCCCGGTGCAGGCGGTCCGCGCTCTGCACTTCTTCGTCGCCCGTGATATCCTTGTAGCTCTTGACATTGGTGCCCACGGTGACGTATACTGTTGCCTCGTCGGCACCCACGACGCTGATGATGCCGTTAGAACTGCTGACCTGGCCACCCTGGGCGTCGACAGCCAGGCGACCCATGAAGCGCACCTTGCCCTTCAGACCCTCATGCTTGCCCGACACGCCTAATAGCGTGGCCTCCAGTCCCTCGCTGTTGATGAGCACGTTCTCGTGCGGCGAGGTCATGTTGGCGGTGAAGGTCAGCATACCCTGCTTGCTGGCTGTCAGGTGGACGGCTATCACGTGGTAGCCGCCGAGTGGGGCTATCACCTCACGCTGGTAGTGAACGTCGCCCACCGTGTAGCTGGTCACGCAGCGGGCATTGTCAAGGTCCAGCCACCGCTCGTAGTCTTTGACGTCGGCATGTCCGGGCATGGCGATATACAGGTCGCCGAAGGGCTGGTAGGGCATGCCCATGTTCTTGCCTGCAGCCTGTGGCATCACTTGTGCGTTGGCCAGCTCCTGTGCCTCCTTGTACTTTCCCTCGAAGATGAGCCGTCGCACCTCCGGCAGTGCTGCCTTGGCGTTGGGGTTAATGACGTTGTTGGGCTGTCCCGCCCACAGCGTCTCCTCGTTCAGCTGGATGCGTTCCACGGCAGGTGTGCCGAACACCATGCCGCCCATGACACCATTGCCCACGGGCAGTGCCTGTGTCCACGTCATCGCGGGCTGGTTGTACCATAGCCTGTACTGCGCCCTTGCAGGGCTAAATATAAAATAAGAAATAAATAATAATAATGCAATTCGCGTCCCTTTTCTCATCGTTTCATGTCGTTTATTCCTTATTTAAAGACTGACAAACCGCTTTGTTGTCATCATAAGCCAGAATCATAGAGTTCACTTACTATCTCCTCCGTGCAAACAACACATCAACTCCGTGGAGAGTTGCCTCCGTGATACATGATTCAGTTAAAAATAAGTAGGTTTTGTCGCCACTGCCGACGCTGGCAGCTTACTTGCCACCGTGGGCGTTTTAGTACAAAAGAAAGAGGATGTGCCGAAACACATCCTCTTTGTATAATCAATCATCTGTATCGATGCTTTCGGTCCCAAATCTTACAATTTGGGTCCTGCAGCGACCAGAGCCTTACCGGCCTCGTTGCCTTCGTACTTCTTGAAGTTCTTGATGAAGCGGCCAGCCAGGTCCTCAGCCTTCTTGTTCCACTCGGCAGCATCTGCATAGGTGTCGCGAGGATCGAGGATGTGGGTGTCTACGCCTTCCAGCTCTGTGGGCACCTCGAAGTCGAAGTAAGGAATCTTCTTCGTGGGAGCCTTCAGGATGGCACCGCCCAGGATGGCGTCGATGATGCCGCGGGTGTCGCGGATAGAGATACGCTTGCCAGTACCGTTCCAACCGGTGTTCACCAGATAAGCCTTGGCACCGCTCTTCTCCATGCGCTTCACGAGCTCCTCAGCATACTTGGTAGGATGCAGCTCGAGGAATGCCTGACCGAAGCAAGCCGAGAAGGTGGGAGTGGGCTCAGTGATGCCGCGCTCTGTACCGGCCAGCTTGGCGGTGAAGCCAGAGAGGAAGTAGTACTTGGTCTGCTCGGGAGTCAGGATGCTGACGGGAGGCAGCACGCCGAAAGCGTCGGCAGAGAGGAAGATGACGTTCTTGGCCTCGGGGCCTGCACTCTTGCCGTTCACCTTCTGGGCAATCTTCTCGATGTGGTTGATGGGATAGCTGACGCGGGTGTTCTCAGTCACGCTCTTGTCGGCGAAGTCAATCTTGCCAGCCTCGTCAACGGTTACATTCTCGAGCAGGGCATCGCGGCGGATAGCGTTGTAGATGTCGGGCTCACTCTCCTTGTCGAGGTTGATAACCTTGGCGTAGCAGCCACCCTCGAAGTTGAACACGCCCTCGTCGTCCCATCCGTGCTCGTCGTCACCGATGAGCAGACGCTTCGGGTCGGTAGACAATGTGGTCTTACCGGTACCGGACAGACCGAAGAAGATAGCAGTGTTCTTACCCTCCATATCGGTGTTGGCAGAACAGTGCATGCTGGCGATACCCTGCAGGGGCAGATAGTAGTTCATCATGGAGAACATACCCTTCTTCATCTCACCGCCGTACCAGGTGTTGATGATGCACTGCTCGCGGCTGGTGGTATTGAAGGCTACGCAAGTCTCTGAGTTCAGACCCAGCTCCTTGTAGTTCTCTACCTTGGCCTTAGAGGCGTTGTAGATAACGAAGTTAGGCTCGAAGCTCTCCAGCTCCTCAGCGGTGGGCTGGATGAACATGTTCTTGACGAAGTGAGCCTGCCATGCCACCTCCACGATGAAGCGGACGCGCAGACGGGTTGCCTCGTTGGCACCGCAGAAAGCGTCTACCACATACAGGTCCTTGTTGCAGAGCTCCTTGATGGCGATGTCTTTGACAGTCTTCCAAACCTCCTCGCTCATGGGGTGGTTGTCGTTCTTGTATTCCTCAGAAGTCCACCATACCTTGTCCTCGCTCTGTGCATCCTTCACGATGTACTTGTCCTTAGGAGAACGGCCGGTGTAGATACCAGTCATCACGTTAACAGCGTTCAGCTCAGTGTTCTGACCCTTGTCGAAACCGGTCAGACCAGCCTTTGTCTCTTCCTCAAAGAGGAACTCATACGACGGATTGTGAGCAATCACCTTCGAACCGGTGATGCCATACTGTGTCAAATCTAACTTTGCCATAATTGTTACTTAATTTATGTGAGTTTTGTTTATTATCTTGAAATCGAGTGCAAAGATACGAAGAAATTCATAATTAACAATTGCCAGTTCACAATTATTTGCACGCACACAGCAATTTTTTAGGTTAAAGAATTAAAAAACGGCGGAGTTCGTATCTTTTTGTAACACCGAGATAACAAATTTATGATTTGCTTATGTTTTTTGAAATTTGAAGTGAAAAAATTAGAAGTTTGAAATTTATGAAATGTTCATGCGCATAAACTAATCATAAACTTCAAACTTCAAATTTCAAACTTCAAAAACTTGACTACAGCTTCTGTTCGACCTCAATCTCGGTGAAGGTCTCAATAATGTCACCGACCTTGATGTCGTTGAAGTTAACGAGCGAGATACCGCACTCCAGACCTGTAGCCACTTCCTTGGCGTCGTCCTTGTAGCGTTTCAAGGCGTCGATGGCAGCCGTGTGAACCACGATACCGTCGCGGATGACGCGGGCCTTGTCCTTGGCGTGTACCTTGCCGTCGGTGACCAGACCACCGGCAACGGTGCCGACCTTCGAGATCTTGAACACCTGCTTTACTTCAATCTCACCAGTGACAATCTCCTTCTTCACCTTGTCGAGCATACCCTGCATGGTGGACTTCACCTCGTCAATAGCATCGTAGATGATGCTGTAGGTGTTGATCTCCACACCTTCGCGCTCGGCCAGACGGCGGGCGTCGGCAGAGGGACGCACCTGGAAGCCGACGATGATGGCTTCGGAGGCACTGGCCAGCATGACGTCGTTCTCGCTGATCTGACCGACAGCCTTCGAGATGACGTTGACCTGTACTTTCTCGGTAGAGAGCTTGATGAACGAGTCGCTCAAGGCCTCGATACTACCGTCGGTGTCACCCTTGACGATGATGTTCAGCTCGTGGAACTCGCCTAAGGCGAAGCGGTGTGACAGTTCGTCAAGACCCAGCGTCTTGGTGGTGCGCAGCGACTGTTCACGCTGCAGCTGCACGCGCTTGTTGGTGATGTCGCGGGCCTCCTGCTCGGTCTCCATCACATGGAAGGAGTCGCCGGCGGTGGGAGCACCGTTCAGACCGAGGATGATGGCAGGCTCGGCGGGACCAGCCTTCTCGATGCGCTGGTTACGCTCGTTGAACATTGCCTTGATCTTACCATAGCTCGTACCAGCCACCACGATGTCGCCGACCTTCAGCGTGCCGTTCGACACGAGGACGGTGCTGACGTAGCCGCGGCCCTTGTCCAGCGACGACTCGATGATGCTACCCGTGGCCTTGCGGTTGGGGTTGGCCTTCAGATCGAGCATCTCGGCCTCGAGGAGCACCTTCTCCAACAGTTCATAGACGCCGATGCCCTTCTTGGCAGAGATCTCCTGGCACTGGTACTTGCCGCCCCAGTCTTCGACGAGGAGGTTCATGTTTGCCAGGTCCTCGCGAATCTTGTCAGGGTTGGCACCGGGCTTGTCTATCTTGTTGATGGCAAACACCATCGGCACGTTGGCAGCCTGAGCGTGGGCGATAGCCTCCTTGGTGGTAGGCATCACGCTGTCGTCGGCAGCCACGATGATGATGGCGATGTCCGTCACTTGGGCACCACGGGCACGCATGGCGGTGAAAGCCTCGTGACCAGGGGTGTCTAGGAAGGTAATGCTATGACCGTCCTTCAGCTTGACGTTATAGGCACCGATGTGCTGGGTGATGCCACCGGCCTCACCGGCAATGACGTTAGTGTTGCGGATGTGGTCGAGCAGCGACGTCTTACCGTGGTCTACGTGACCCATTACGGTGACGATGGGAGCGCGTGTCACCAGGTCGTTCTCGTCATCCTCCTCTTCGGTGATGGCGTTCTGTACCTCGGCGCTGACGTATTCAGTGGTGAAGCCGAACTCGTCGGCCACGATGTTGATGGTCTCTGCATCCAGACGCTGGTTGATGGACACCATGATGCCGATGGACATACAGGTGCCGATGACCTGGTTGACACCGACGTTCATCATCGTTGCCAACTCAGAGACGGTCACAAACTCCGTCAGCTTCAGCACCTTGCTCTGTGCTGCCTCGGCGGCCATTTCCTCGCTCATGCGCTCCTGGACGGCATCACGCTTCTCCTTACGGTACTTGGCGCCCTTCTTGTTCAGGTTGGTCTTCGACGTCAGACGGGCCAGCGTCTCTTTGACCTGGCGTGCTACTGCCTCGTCGTCAACCTCCAGCGGCTTGACGTTCTTGTTCTTCTTGTTCTTCTTGCCACCGCCCTGTTGTTGGTTCTGCTGCTGGCGGTTGTCCTTCTGCTTCTTCTCGTTCTTGGCAGCCTGCTTGGCGGCAGCCTCGATGTCTACCTTACCCTGACGGATGCGCTCGCGCTTCTTACGCTCGCCGGCGGCCTTCTCCTCACGTTCCTTGCGACGCTCCTCCTTGGTCTTCTTCTTGGGGCGCGTGCTCTGGTTGATGGCAGAGAGGTCTATTTTGCCAACCACATTCAGCTGGGGAGCACTCTGGGCGAGCTTGGCATCACCGGGGGTCTTGGCCAGCATGGGGCCTTTAGACTCCTCAACGACAGCATCTTCCTTGACGACGGGCTTGTCGTCTACTTCGTCCTCATCCTTAGGGAATGAGGCGGTGTCTTCCTCTGCGGGTTGTTCTGCCTCTTCCTCAACGGGGGCATCGGCAACGGCAGGCTGCACCTCTTCTTCTTTTTCTTCTTCCACTACCTCTGGCTGAGGCTTTTCTGCTACCACAGGTTTCTGTTCGGGTCCCTCCTTAGGAGCGGTCTCAGCGGTGGGCTTGGGTTTGTTCAGACTGTCGAGGTCTATCTTGCCCAGTGGTTTCAGCTGCTGGCGGGGCTCCAGCAACTCCTCGGCAGAGATAGTCTTCTTCTCCACCTTATCGGGCTTCTTCTCTTTGGGCTTCTTGGTGAACAGCATGTCGGCCTTGGTCTTCACGGCCTTGTCGTTGCTGAACTGCTCGACCAGTGCCTCGTACTGCTCGTCAGTAATCTTGGTGTTGGGCGTGGCATCGTCCTTCACCTCGCCAAGATTGCTTTTCTTCTTCAGAAAATCAACGGCCGTCTGAAGTCCTATATTCAGTTCAGATAATACTTTATTTAATCTTACTCCCATTCTTTCTAATTTTGGGTTTTTGAAATTCAAATTTATTCAAACTCTGCACGCAGTACTTCGAGTACGTGGTCGACGGTCTCTTCTTCCAGGTCGGCCTTCTCGATGAGCATCTCACGCGGAGCATTCAACACGGACTTGGCAGTATCCAAGCCGATGGCTTTGATAGAGTCGATAATCCACTGGTCAATCTCGTCGGCAAACTCCTCGAGGTAGATGTCCTCGTCGGCTTCGCTTTCATTGACGACACGGAAGACGTCGATGGTGTACTCGGTGAGCATCGAGGCTAGCTTGATGTTCAGACCGCCCTTACCAATGGCCAGACTGACCTCCTCGGGCTGCAGGTAGACCTCGGCCTTGTGCTCCTCGGGATTCAGCGTGATGCTGGTGACCTTGGCAGGACTGAGGGCACGCTGGATGAACAGCTGGACGTTGTTCGAGAAGTTGATGACGTCGATGTTCTCGTTGCACATCTCGCGGACGATGCCGTGTACGCGGCTACCCTTGACACCGACGCAGGCGCCTACCGGGTCGATGCGGTCGTCATAGCTCTCGACGGCCACCTTGGCGCGCTCACCGGGCATGCGGGCGATGCGGCGGATGGTGATGAGACCGTCCTGAATCTCGGGAACCTCAGCCTCCAGCAGACGCTCCAGGAACTGGTTCGACGTGCGGCTCAGGATGATGCGCGGGTTGTTGTTCTCGTTCTGCACCTCCTTGACGATGGCGCGAACGGTCTCGCCTTTGCGGTAGTTGTCGGCAGGTATCTGCTCCTGCTTCGGCAGGTGCAGCTCATTGCCCTCATCGTCGATGAGCAGCACCTCGCGCTTCCACATCTGGTACACCTCGCCCGAGACAATCTGTCCCACCTTGTCCTTATACTTATTATATAAGGAGTCGTGCTCCAGTTCCAGAATCTTCGAAGCTAGCGTCTGGCGCAGGTTCAGAATGGCACGGCGGCCAAACTTCTGGAACTCCACCTCCTCGGATACTTCCTCGCCCACTTCGTAGTCGGGCTCGATCTTCTGTGCATCGGTCAGCGAAATCTCCTTGTTCTCGTCCTTCACCTCACCGTCGGGTACCACGATGCGGTTGCGGTGAATTTCGAAGTCGCCCTTGTCGGGGTTCACGATGACGTCGAAGTTCTCGTCACTGCCGAACATCTTGGCGATAACGTTGCGGAAACTCTCCTCCAGCACGCTCACCAGAGTCGTGCGGTCAATGTTCTTGGTCTCTTTAAATTCCTGAAAGGTCTCTATCATCGATGGACCCTTCGCATTCTTTACTGCCATAATATTTTATTTTTTATTTAAAGTTCAAAAGGTATTTGCAGTACTTCACCTCGCCGACGGCAAACGTCTTGTCGACGTCTACCAACACGGGGCGCTTCTTGCCTTCCACCTGCTGCTTCTCCTTGACGGTGACTACAAAGGTGCCGTCGTCGACAACCTCCTTGAGGATGCCCTGCACCTTCTGTCCGTTCTTCTGCAGCACCTCGACTTCCTTGCCGATGTGGTTCTTATATTGTTGCAGCACCTTAAATGGCTGGCCAATGCCTGCCGAACCAACCTCCAGTTCATAGTCGCCCAGCTCCTCGCCCAGCGTCTCCTGCAGGTGGCGGCTCAGGTCTGCACAGTCTTCAATCCATACGCCGTCAGCGTGGTCAATCTCAATCACGATACGGTCGTCAGCGGTCATTTCTACGTCAACAAGGTAGTAGTCGCCTTTCTGCAACCACTCCTCAACAGCTTTTGTTACTACGTTCTTATCTATCATATATGTGTTAATTAAAACAAGAATGAGAGGCTCTTGCGAGTCTCTCATTCCACTGAACGGGTGCAAAGGTACGAACTTTTTTTGAACCCTGCAAATATTTTCGTTTTTTTTCTTCAATTATTCGTGAACGTAGAGGTTCCAGCCGAGGTAGGTCTCGATGGCCTCGTTCAGGATGTCGACGACATCGGTGCGGCACATGGCGACATGGTGCTCGAAGCCGTTCTTGCAGATGTACTTCATCAGCTTCTGCAGGTTGTCGACCTCGGTGACGGCGATGCAGCCGTCCATGCCGTAGGGGTCGTTGGTAATCTGCCCCTTGCCGAGATAGGCCTTGATACAGCCCTTCGGGTCGTCGGTGGAGATGCGGAAGAAGGTGAAGGGACCCTCGCTGACCTTGGCGTAGACGGCACCGAAGGTGTTGATTTTCCCTAATGTGCGGCCAAGAACGCCGAGGGGACCTAACTTCAGGTTGTCGTTGCCGACGAACGACTTGGCGTAGTTGCCGCAGTGGGTGCAGACGCACTTGTTGCGGTCCTCGGCGAAGTTGTTGTTCCAGTCGAGCAGGGCCGAAGCCTTGCCGCTGGCCAGTGTCAGCGCATACATGGAGACGGCTCCAGCAAGGTCGGTCTCACAGGCGGCGGGGATGAGCTTGTCGCTGAGCATCGACATGGTGACGCAGGGGGCGCAGCCGTAGTTCTGCTCCAGCGAGTCCCAGCACTGGATGGCGACAGCTTGCACGTCGTTGGCCTCTATCCAGTTTTCGACAGCCACACTGAACTTGGCTTGCAGGCCCAGCTTCTCCTTATAGTTGTCGGGCACCTGTGCATAGTTGCAGGTGCGGTTACACATCTCAATGAACTTCGGGTCGTCGTCGCTGATCTTCTGGGCGGCATAGAGTATCTCGCTCAGGTCGGCGGGAACGACGGTGATGCCAGAGCGCTGCAACAGCTTTTCGCTGGCGCGGCAGGTGTTGAAGCCCAAAGGACGTGTGCCGATCTGTCCCAGACGGCAGTGGCGCAGCCCGTTCACCACGCGGCAGATGGCGGCAAATTTGTCGATGTCCTTTTTCAGCAGTGGGTCATATATAGAATAGGTGTGCAGTGTGGTGTCCGTAAAGGGGATGCCGTACTGGTAGAGGTTGTTGCACACGCTAATCTTACCGCAGAAGGCATCGCGGCGCGAGTCCAGGTCAACCTTGTCGTTCTCGTCGTCGCAGGCCTGCACCATCACGGGCACGTTCAGGTCGGCGTCGCTGATGGCATTGATGATACCAATCTCGAAGCCGAAGTTTGGCAACGAGACGATGATGCCGTCAATCTCGTCGCGGTGCTCGCGGAACTGGCGACTGACCTTCAGACCGTCCTCGCGGGTTTCGATACTTGAACTTCCTGTGGGCGTAGCGTCCTCGGGCAGGATGACATACTCGTAGCCGCCCTCGTCGAGGGTCTTCAGCAACTGCTTGCGCACGTCGCGGGCCAACTCAGAATTGAAATAGGCGCGTGTTCCAATAATCACGCCAAAACAGGTCTTTCCGTTCTTCATATTTGTTCAGTTTTTAGTCTTTTTCAGTTTTCAACTTTTTACTTAATCAGTTGGTTCACGGCATTGCGCCAGCCCTGATACAGCGTCTCTTTCTCTAATGACGGCTGTGGCCGATAGACCTGGGTGACCTTGCGGAAGCCGACCACCTCGTCGAAGTTCTTCCACAGCCCGCGTGCAAAGCCGTTCATGACGACGGCACCGAGAGCCGATGCGTCGTCAACCTCGGTGCACACCACGGGGGTGTCGAGCATGTCGGCCTGAAACTGCATGAGGAACCGGTTCTTCGTCGGACCGCCGTCGGCAGCGATTTCCTTCAGGCTTCCACCTGTAGCGACAGTCATCACATCGACGAGGTCTTTTATCTGATAGGCGATGCTCTCTAAGGCGGCACGCAGGAAATGGGCCTTCGTCGCGGCGAAGGTCAAGCCAAAGACAGCACCCTTCACGTCACTCTGCCACCAGGGTGCGCCGAGACCGGAGAAGGCGGGCACGATATACACGCCGCCATTGTCGGGCACACTGGTAGCCAGGGCTTCCATCTCTGCAGGGTGACCCACCAGTTGCAGTTGGTCGGCAATCCATTTGAGCGTAGCTCCCGTGCTGTAGATGTTGCCCTCGTAGCCGTAGTAGGTCTTGCCAAAGGCGGTGAAGCCCACGCTGGTCACCAGTCCCTTGGGGGCGGGTAGTGGTTCTTCGCCGATGTTCACCATCACGCTCGACCCTGTTCCGTAGGTCACCTTGCCAGAGCCTGGCTCAAAGCACATCTGGCCTACCAGCGCACCATGGCTGTCGCCCAAGACTCCGGCAATCTGGATGGGTGCGGGGAAGATACCCTCGCAGGTGGTTTCGCCGTAGACGGCATCGCAGGGGAGTACTTTCGGCATCATGCTTTGCGGGATGTCAAACAGTCGCAGCAGGTCATCATCCCAATTCAAGGTGTGGATGTTGAACAGCATGGTGCGCGAGGCGTTGGTGGTATCGGTGGCATGTACATTCCCGCCTGTCAGCTTCCAGATGAGCCACGTCTCGATGGTACCCATCAGCAGTTCGCCGTGCGCTGCTTGTTCACGGGCACCTGGCACGTTGTCCAAAAGCCACTTGATGCCAGAGGCGGAGAAGTTAGGGTCGATGAGCAGGCCGCTCTTCGCCATCACCATGTCAACGGTCTTTTCGTCAGTGCGAAGCAGGCGGCACAGTTCTGCGCCACGGGTATCCTGCCATACCACGGCGTTGGCAATGGGCTTGCCCGTCGTCTTGTTCCATACCACGGCGGTCTCGCGCTGGTTGGTCAGACAAAGGGAATAGTCGGCAGACCGAAAGTCTGCCCTACCAGAAACGAGCTGGCGTATGGCCTCTATCATGTTCTGGTAGATTTCCTCGGCATCGTGCTCCACCCAGCCGGTCTGAGGGTAGTATTGCTTGTGGTCGACATTGGTGCGGGCCAGCACCTTACACTGCTCATCAAAGAGTAAAGCCTTTGTTGACGACGTGCTTTGGTCAATAGCGATGATACGCTGTATCATGATTTGTATTATTAATATTCTATTATTTATTTAGAAAGCTGGTCACAGCTTTCGCTACGCCTTCGGCATCCATGCCGTAGTGGTGGAAGATTTCGGCATTGGTGCCGTGGACGACGTTCTCGTCGGGGATGCCGATGATGCGGACGGGCACAGGATGCTCGCTGATGGTCTCGCAGACCATCGCACCAAGGCCGCCAAACTGTGAGTGCTCTTCAACGGTGACGATGCGCCCCGTCTCTTTGGCTGCCTTCTGGATGGCCTCCTCGTCGAAGGGCTTGATCCATGAGCAGTCGAGCACGCGGGCCGAGATTCCCTGTTCCTTCAACTGCAGACCAGCCTGCCAGGCATGGTAGACAGTTTCGCCAGCAGCTACGATGGTGACATCATTGCCGTCGAGAAGCTGGATGGCCTTGCCCGGTACTACCTCGAAGTTGTCGTCAGCATAGACATCGGGTACAGCAGCACGCCCCACACGGACATAGCACGGCTTGTCGTAGTCGACAAGCAGTTTCACCAGTTTTTTGGTAAAGCGCCAGTCAGAGGGCAGGCATACCGTCATCCCAGGGAAGGTGCGCAACACGGCAATGTCGTGCAGCGAGTGATGGGTGGCGCCCAGTGCGCCATAGGCCACACCGCCCGAGACACCTAAGATGGTGACGGGATTCTCGCTATAAGCCAAGTCCACCTTGACCTGCTCCAGGCTTCGTGCCACATAGAAGCAGGCGGGGCCACAGCAGAATACCTTCTTGCCGCTGTGTGCCAGACCGGCCGAGATGCCTACGGCATTCTGCTCGGCAATGCCACACTCCACAAACTGCCCGGGCAGCGCGTTGGCATAGTCGCCCAAGGTCACCGAACCACGTGCATCGGTGGTTACGGCAATAATATCTTTGTCCTCACGTGCCAGTTCCAGCAACGTGTCGGTAAACTGTTTTCTACATGCAATCATCGTGATATTTGACTATTTAACTATTTGACTATTTATTTCATCGAAGCAATGCGGGCCTCTATTTCTGCCACGGCGGCCTTGCACTGCTCTTCGTTCAGAACGCCGTGGTGCCACTTGGCAATACCTTCCATAAACGAGACACCCTTGCCCTTCGTGGTATTCGAGACCAGCAGGTGGGGCTTCTTGTTCTCGTAGTCGATGGCGTCGAAGGTCTTCACGATGTCCTCCATCGAGTCACCGTTCATGCTGATGACGTCCCAGCCAAAGGCACTCCAGCGTTCCTTGATGCTGTCGATAGGCATCACGTCCTCCGTGTTGCCGGAAATCTGCAGATGGTTGCGGTCGATGATAGCCACCAGGTTGTCCAGTTGGTATTTGTTGCCAGCCATCGCAGCTTCGTAAATGCTGCCCTCGCCTTGTTCGCCATCACCCATTAGTACGTAGGTCTTCCATGTTTTCTGGTCCATCTTGGCGGCAATGGCCATACCCACGCCGATGCTCAGTCCGTGTCCCAGGGCACCGCTGTTCACCTCGATGCCAGACACCTCGATGGTGGGGTGGCCGCTCAGGATGCTGCCGAACTGTCCCAGCGTGTCCAGCACCTCTGGTTTCAGGAATCCCTTGGCTTCCAGCGTCACATACAGCGACTCGACGCAATGTCCCTTCGACAGCACGAAGCGGTCACGATCGGCGGCCTTCGGTTCGGCAGGATTCAGATTCTTCATGACATGGAAATACAGTGCCGTCATCACGTTCAGGCACGACAGGTCGCCACCTATGTGGCCAGCCTTGGCGGCATACACCACCTCAACAAGACGCTTACGGTTCTTCTCCGCAAGCAATTCTAATGCTTTAATGTCCATAGTTTTTAAGTATGTATTTTATAAAAAGATGCACGAGCGCGTGTTTTGTCATCATTCCGTTATCTGTAAATATCTTCCTTCTTTAATACAACGACTTTACCAAAGCGGGCCAGGGCTTTCAGGTCGGTCAGTTTCTTGTCGCCGATGATGAGCCAGACGCGGTTCTTGTCGGCAGCGATGTGCTGCTGGTGGAACTGCACCACATCCTGAACGGTGACGGCAGGCAGCAGATGGGCCAAGTCGGCATGGAAATCGGTAGGATAGCCGTCCATACGCTGGTTGGCTACGTATGCGCCCATCTCGCGGAAGGTGGGATAGTCGTTCTGGATGTCGTTCAGAACGCTCTGCCGGGCTGCCTCCAGGTTCTCCTCTTTCATAGGCATCTGGCGCAGCAGCGAGTCGATGGTGGCGAGGGCCTCCAAGGTCTTGTCGGCCTGCGTGCCTGTGGCGGTGACGTATGCCAACGCCCCCTGAGGATGCTGGGCGAGGCTCGTCGTAAAGGCGTTGCCGCTGGTGGAGTAGGCTAACGAACGGAACTCACGGACGTTCTGGAAGAGTACTGACGACATGCCGCCACCGAAGTACTCGGCCCACAAGGCAAGCTTGGCGCGCTCCTCAGCCGTGGGAAGTGGACTGACGGCATCATAGCTGATGATGTAGTTCTGACGCGACTTGGGTACGTCAAAGAAGCAGACTGTAGGCTCCGAATATTGCAGGGGGGAACGGTAGGTGTCGGCCTTCGGCTTGGTACACTGGGCCAGTGGTAGTGTTTGTTGACATGCCATGTCAACATGCTCCACGGGCTGGCTACCGCAATAGAACAGGTCGCAGTCGTACTGTTGCAGTTTGTGGAAGAGACTGAGCAGCTCGTCGCTCTTCAGGGCTTTGATTTCTTTCTTTGAGAGCAGGGTCAGGTAGCTGGACCTTTGGCCGTAGAGGATGCGGTGCAGGGCAGGACGGAAGGCATCGTCCTTTTGTTTACCAAAACTCTTGCGGTTTACCTTGTCGGCATCTTTTGCTTCGTTGAGGGCTTCCTCGTCGCCCTTGGCAGCGCGGAGGAAGTGTGCCAGCAACTGGAGGGCAGGTTGAAACTGACTGTCGGGGCCCGTCAGACTGAGGCTGAATGTGTTGTTGTCAGCGTCCACCTCCATCGTGGTACCTATGCGCTGCCAGGCCTTTTCTAACTGCTGCTTTTTCAGCGAGTCGGTGCCGAGCTGGGACAGATAGGACGTGAGCACAGATAGCTTGGGGGTATGCAGTTTGCCGTCCTTATAGCGCAGGCGGAACGTGAAGATATCGTTGACGGGGTTCTCTTTATAATATAAGGTGACGTGACTGTTGAGCTGACGGGTTGTCACGTCGCGATCGAAATCGACGGTACGGACGGCAGTCTCCTTGACAGGTATCTGCTCCAACTGTCTGGCAAAGACCGACTTGGCATCCATGTTCTTCGGACTGATGGGCTTGTAGCCTGGCTGTTTCAGCGTTTCCTTGTCGGGTGTGCCGTACTTCTTCGTCAGTGTGATATGGTTGGCCCCGTAGTACTTCTTGGCGGCAGCGATGACGTCAGCCTTTGTCACCCGTTGGATGCTTTCCAATTGGTTAAGGATATCCTGCCACGTCTTCCCTTTCGAGAAAGCCTCTATCAGCAACTGCGCCCGCTTGTCGATGGTCTCCAGTTCCTGTTTGGCGCTGATGAGCATCTCCTGTTTCAGGGCCTCCAGTTGTTGGTCGCTGAAGTTGCCGTTCATGATTTGCTGCACCTGTTCCATGACACGCTCCTCAGCGGTCTTCATCTTACCCAAGAGCTTCGGAATGATGAGCAGCACTGTGCCGGCAGCATCGTCGAAGCCGACACTGGTTGCCACTGCCAGCATGAGTTTGTGCTCGTTGATTAGCGAGTCGAGCAGTCCGGCCTTCCCGTTGGAGAGCAGTCCGTTGGCCAGTTCAAGGGCGTTGGCATCGGCCTCATATTCCGTGGGAGCCTTGTAGACCAGTGCCTCTACGCCAATGACCGGTATGGGCAGTTTGACCTCGCTGTTCTCTCCTGCCTGGATGTCTGGCATGGGACTATAGCCGCGTTGTGGCACTGGTCCCGTCTGCACGCGTCCGAACGTCTGTTCCAGCAGGGTTGTCAGCATGTCATCGACCGTGATGTCGCCGCAGAGGACGAGGCACATGTTCGAGGCCACATAGTACTTCTTGTAGAATGCTGCCATGTCCGATAGCCGCGGGTTCTTCAGGTTCTCCGTCGAGCCGATGATGGGGTAGGCATAAGGCTGTTGTTTGAAGACGGCGCCCATGATTTTCTCTTGTGCATCGCCCATGCTGTCGGCAGCACGGTTCTTCTCTTCGTAGACATTCTCCAGCTCCCCCTGGAAACCACGGAACACGGGGCTTATGAGGCGCTCGGAGTTCAGCCAGCACCACTGCTCGATGTACTGCGGCAGAAAGGAGTTGTGGTAGTAGGTCATGTCGTATCCCGTTCCGGCATTCAGTCTGCTGCCGCCATACTTCGAGATGAGGCGGTTGAACTCGTTGGGAATCATATAGTCAGCAGCCTTCACGCTCAGTTCATTGATGTGCTGCTGAATCAGGGTGCGCCCGGCCTCGTCGTTGGTTTGCGACAATAGGTCGTATTGTGCCGAGATGCTGTCAAGTAGGGGTTTCTCTGCCTGATAGTCAACAGTGCCGATGCGGTCGGTACCCTTGAACATGATATGCTCGAAGTAGTGGGCGATACCCGTATTGGGGCAGTCCTTGGCTCCCGCCTTGACAACGACGGCACCAAATACCTTAGGCTGTGAGTGGTCTTCGTTCAGCCAGACGGTCATGCCGTTCTTCAGTTTCAATTCTTGCACTTGTAGCTGTGCATTGACACCCAGACTTGTCAAAACGGCAACAATCACCAGAATAATTCGTCTCATATTGCGTTTACGTTGTCTTGTTTGTTTCATTTAACATGCAAAGATAGTGATAATACGAAAAATCTTTGTAACTTTGCATCCCAAATTAAAGAAGTTTAAGTAATAGATAAGATTATGGCAAAGAAAGCACTTTTGATGATTCTCGATGGATGGGGAATCGGTAAGCATGGTAAGGGTGACGTTATCTTCAATACGCCGACGCCTTACCTCGATCTGTTAACAGCTACGTCTGCTCACTCTCAGCTTCAGGCATCTGGCGAGGATGTCGGTCTGCCCGACGGACAGATGGGTAACTCGGAGGTGGGTCACCTCAATATCGGTGCCGGCCGCATTGTCTATCAGGATCTCGTTAAGATCAACCGCGCCTGCAAGGACGGCAGCATCATGGAGAATCCGCAGGTGAAGGCTGCCTACAGTTACGCCAAGGAGAATAACAAGAAGTTGCACCTGATGGGTCTGACTTCTGATGGTGGCGTACACTCCAGCCTCGACCACCTCTTCAAGCTCATTGAGATTGGCAAGGCCTATGGTCTGAAGAACCAGGTGTTTGTACATTGCTACATGGATGGTCGCGATACCGACCCCCGCTCTGGTAAGGGTTTCATCCAGCAGGTCAGCGATGTATGTGCTGCCAATGACGCCGCTATTGCCAGCATCGTGGGCCGCTTCTATGCCATGGACCGCGACAAGCGCTGGGAGCGTGTGAAAGAAGGCTACGACCTCATCGTCAATGGCGTTGGCAAGCAGGCCACTGATATGGTGAAGGCCATGCAGGAGAGCTACGACGAGGGTGTGACCGACGAGTTCATCAAGCCCATCCACAATGCCAGCGTCAACGGCTGCATCGAAGAGGGCGACGTTGTCATCTTCATCAACTTCCGTAACGACCGTGCCAAGGAGATGACCATCGCGCTGACGCAGGAAGATATGCCGGAGCAGGGCATGAAGACCATCCCCAATCTGCAGTACTATTGCATGACGCCATATGACGCTAACTTCAAGGGTGTTCACATCCTCTTCCCCAAGGAGAACGTCGAGGACACGCTGGGCGAATACCTGAGCAAGCAGGGCAAGAAGCAGCTGCATACTGCCGAGACTGAGAAGTACGCTCACGTCACCTTCTTCTTCAACGGTGGTCGCGAGGCTCCTTACGAGGGCGAGGACCGCATCCTGGTGCCCTCTCCGAAGGTGGCTACCTACGACCTGAAGCCTGAGATGAGTGCCTACGAGGTGAAGGACAAACTCGTCGCTGCCATTAACGAGAATAAGTACGACTTCATCGTGGTGAACTTCGCCAACGGTGATATGGTAGGTCACACGGGTATCTACAACGCCATTGCCAAGGCTGTCTGGGCTGTTGACAACTGCGTGCGTGAGGTCATCGAGGCTGCTAAGGCCAACGACTACGAGGCTATTATCATTGCCGATCACGGTAATGCAGACAACGCCATCAACCCTGATGGTACACCGAATACCGCCCACTCGCTGAATCCCGTGCCCTTCATCTACGTCACCAACAACAACAGTGCAACGGTGAAGGACGGTCGTTTGGCCGATGTCGCTCCCTCTATCCTGCACATCATGGGCCTGGAGCAGCCCGCCGACATGACCGGCGAGAATCTCATCACTGACTAATCACTGCAAAAGTATACACCAAGGGACCTGTGCTGGAAGGGAGTCCAGCACAGGCCTCTTTTTCTGTTTCTTCTTTGAACGTTTGTTATGCTTCTTCCATCTCGTCGTCCAGGTGACCGCTCCACAGATACCTCTTGGTCTCGTCAGCAGCAACCTTGCTCAACAGCAGCAATGCTATCAGGTTGGGGATGGCCATCAGCGCGTTCATGCAGTCGGCAATGTTCCAGATGATGTCGAGGCTGATGATGCTGCCAAAGAACAGCGCCACAATATACAGGATGCGGTAGAAACGGTTCGAACGGCGATGCTCAATGTAGTTGACGGCACTCTCGCCATAGTAGCTCCAGCCCAAGATGGTGCTGAAGGCAAACGTCAGGATGCCAAAGCTCAGCAGCGGCGCACCCACATACGGAATCTTCGAGAAGGCTACCTTGGTCAAGGCGGCACCGTCCGAATAGCTGATGTCGGGATAGGCCAGAATGCTGCTCACCAGCACAATGCCGGTCAGGGCACAGATGATGACGGTGTCCCAGAATGTGCCCGTGCTGCTGACCAGTGCCTGGCGCACCGGGTTGCGCGTCTGGGCAGCAGCAGCCACGATGGGCGCCGAACCCATACCGCTCTCGTTGGAGAACAGTCCGCGGGCAATACCGTAGCGGGCTGCCATCATCACCGTTGCACCCACAAAACCGCCGCCTGCCGCCTCAGGGCTGAAGGCCGCATGTACGATGAGCTGGATGGCTGGCCAGACATAGCTGCCGTTCATGATAAGGATGACTGTGCAGCCGATGACATAGAGGACAGCCATAAAGGGCACCAGTATCATACACACAACGGCTATAGACCTCACGCCACCTAAGATGACACAGGCCGTGAGCACACACACCAGCAGTCCTACAATCCATGTGGGAATGCCAAAGGTCTCGCTGGCCAGTAACGCTATCGAGTTGGCCTGCACCGTACAGCCGATGCCAAACGATGCCAGGGCGGTGAAGACGGCAAAGAACAGCGCCAGCCACTTCATGCCTAATCCGCGCTCTAGGGCATACATCGGACCGCCATACGTGCGACCGTTCTCATCCCTGACGCGATATTTCACGGCTAACAGACCCTCTGCATACTTCGTCGCGATGCCGAAGATGCCCGTCAGCCAGCACCATAGTACGGCACCGGGACCGCCTAAGGCCACGGCGGTAGCCACACCGACGATGTTGCCCGTGCCGATGGTGGCAGCAAGGGCTGTTGCCAGCGCACCAAACTGGCTGACGTCGCCCTTGGCGTCGGGGTCTTTCTTCACTGACAGCCGGATGCCCGTCAGCAGTTTACGCTGCGGGATGCGCAGCCGGAATGTCAGGAACACGTGCGTTCCCAACAGCAGGATAATCATTGGCCACCCCCACAGGAGACCGCTCAACCAGACGAAAAAGTCGTTAATCGGTTCCATGGATAATGCTTGAAGCTTCGGGTTTCTTATACTGTATGGCCAGCATCGTGAGGTCGTCACTCTGCTCGGCGTCGCCCACGAAACGCTGTACGGCTTCCGTCATCTCCTCAATGAGCAACTGAGGCTGGTGGCGGTTCTCTGACAGCATGCGCTTGGCAACGTTCCAGATGCGGATGTCGCCAAACTGGGCATGACGGCTGTCCTCTGCCTCGTTCAGACCATCGGTAAAGAGGAAGATGGTGGTATCGTGGTCAATGGATACTTGCTGTGATGTAAACGTGAAGTCGGGCATGATGCCGATGGGCAGGTTGGAATCACACGGTAGCTCGCCCAAGTCGCGGCCTACCAGCAGCGGAGCATCATGACCACCATTGCAGTATCGCAGCAGGCCAGTCTTCAGGTCGAGGACGCCTACGAAGATGGTGACAAACATATTGGTGTCGTTGCCCTCCGTCATCGCATTGTTTAGCGTGCTGACAATGACTGATGGCTCTGCTACATGGGCGGAGATGTTGCGGAACAGTGAGCGCGTGACAGCCATGAACAGCGAGGCCGGTACACCCTTGCCCGACACGTCGCCAATGCAGAAGAACAGTTTCTCGTCACGGATGTGGAAGTCGAAGAGGTCACCGCCAACAGCCTTCGCCGGTTTCAGCGAACCGTAGATGTCGATGTCGTGGCGCTCGGGGTAGGGTGGGAATGTCTTGGGCAGCATCGACATTTGTATATCGTGGGCAATCTTCAGCTCACTCTCTATCGATGCCTTCTGGGCTGTGGTGGCACGCAACTCGGCGGTGTACTTGACCAGCGACCGCTGCATTTGCTCAAACGAGTCGCGTAGCTTATGGATTTCATCGTAGCTCTTCAATTCAGGCAATGTCGTCTGGAAGTTTCCCTTGGCCACCTCGTCGGCAGTCGTTGCCAGCTGCTGCAGTGGGTTGACATCTCTTTTGATGGTGCGGCGACCGAAGATGTAGACTACCAACATGCCTATCAGGATGAACGTGATGGCGATGCCCGCAACGGAGTAGCCGAAGATGTCGAAATAGAACTTGGGTATTACGATGGAGATGGTCCAGTTGGTGTATTTGACCACTTGGGAGCAGAGGAGGACTTTCTCATCATCGATCTCAACCTCGTCTTCCCGGCTGTCGTTGACGGTCAGGTGTCCGTTATGGTTGTCAGAGCCTTTTTTTATATAAGGTTGAATGTTCTCCCTGACGAGACGCTTTGTGTCCGGGTGCACCAGCAGGGTGCCCGTGCTGTCGGTCATGTAGTAGTAAATCTGATAGGACGCATCCCATTCCTTGAAGTCGTTCATATGAATTGACTCCATAGGCTGTATCTTCTCATTCAGCCACGAGAGCGACAAGTCGACACCCAGCACGGCCACCGTACGCTGTTTCTTGTCGTGGATGGGCAACAGGTAAGACACCAAAGGTGACTGCGCGCTGTCATTATCGAGGAAGGGCTTGGCCCAATAGCCTTTTTCGCTGACAATGGCCTTCTTGAACCACTCGGCTTTCACATAGTCGTTGCCTTGGTCGCAAGCGTTCTGTGACTCCTTGATGATGCTGTCGCCCCGAAAGGCATAAGGAGCAAACAAACGACCCTTCTGGGGATAGTATCCTTCAACGAAGTAGATACCACAGCTGCGCATGTAGGGGTTCAGCTTCAGCATCCGGTTCATGAGTTCGTACATCCGGTCTGGGCTGTCCAGGTCTTCTTCAATGAAAGGCGCTGTATTGGTAGCAGCCATGTACAGATCAGAAGTGATGCGCCGTACTTCCTCCTTCTCACCCTTCAATATACGCTCACAGATGCTCATGCCGCCAACGACCACGATGGCATAGGTTAACCAGAAAAGCAGGAGAACTGGGATAATCATGACGAGGATCATCCTCAGCATGATGCGCCACGTCAAGCGTTTCGCAAACGAACGCGGGTAGCCGATAATCTTTTTTTTCTTGAAAAGAGGCAGCATATTTACACAAATTTGCTTGCAAAGATACATTTTTTATCTTACCTTTGCAAGCAAAAACGAAAAAAAGCGTTTATGAACGTACAGATTGAAGGGGATTGGAAGGATCATCTCAATGCAGAATTTCAGAAACCGTACTTTGCACAGCTCGCGGCAGCGGTACGGCAAGAGTATATGCAGACGACCTGCTACCCCCCAGGGAAACTGATATTCAACGCCTTCAACCTGTGCCCGTTTGACAAGGTGAAGGTGGTGATTATCGGACAGGATCCATATCATGAGCCGGGACAGGCTCACGGACTGAGTTTCTCGGTGCAGGACGGTGTACTGTTTCCTCCATCGCTACAGAATATCTTCAAAGAAATTCAAGCCGACCTGGGTACGCCTATTCCTGCTTCTGGTAACTTGACACGATGGGCTGAACAGGGTGTACTGTTGCTCAACGCCACGCTGACAGTCCGCGCCCATCAGGCCAATAGTCACTCTGCGCTGGGGTGGCAGAGGTTTACTGATGCGGCTATTCAGGCTTTGGCCACTCATCGTGAACATTTGGTGTATATGCTTTGGGGAGGTTATGCCAGAGGTAAGGCTTATATGATTGACAAGTCCCGCAATCTGGTGCTTGAGAGTGTCCATCCCTCGCCACTGAGTGCCAATCGTGGCGGCTGGTTCGGTCAGCATCAGTTCTCTCGCTGCAATGCCTATCTTCAGGAGCATGGTCAAACGCCGATCAACTGGTAAACAGATGTAATCTAAAGTTTTAAGTTTTAAGATGTCTAACGTTCCACCCATTATGGAAATAGGAGGAGTGCTCATCTCCTCAGATATCATTACCGAGTTTTTCTGTTGTGATTACGAGAAGTGCAAGGGCATCTGTTGTGTCGAGGGCGACGCGGGCGCTCCTGTAACCTTGGACGAAGTGGCAGCCATCGAGGATATGCTCGACACCGTCTGGCCCGACCTCTCCGCCTCGGCGCAGAGCGTCATTGACCGTCAGGGTGTGGCCTACGCCGATAAGGACGGCGACCTCGTCACCAGCATCGTCAACGGACGTGACTGTGTCTTCACCTGCTACGATGGCGACAACTGTCTCTGTGCCCTGGAAAAAGCCTGCCGTTCTAAGTGTTCTGCCCTCAGCCCTCAGCCGTCCCACTTCATCAAGCCCATCAGTTGTGCGCTCTATCCCATTCGCGAAAAGAATTTCGGCAATGGGCTCATCGGTCTCAACTACCATCGCTGGGCAGTTTGTAAGGATGCCGTAACAAAAGGAAAGACCCTTCAGATGCCTGTCTACCAGTTTCTGAAGGAGCCTCTCATTCGTCGCTTTGGTCAGCAGTGGTACGATGAACTTTGCGAAGTCGCTGCCATTCTGCAGCAGTCATGACCTTTTACTGTTTTCGGAACTCTGTGGGGCTGATGCCTACATGTTCCTTGAAGTATTTGCCTAAGAATGACTGGTTGGCGAAGTTAAGCTCTTGGGCTATGTCGTGGATTGACTTGGTCGTGTTCTTCAGCTGCACGCGGAGTTCCAGCACAACGTAGTCGTCAATCCAGTGGTTGGGAGTGCGATGACTGACCTGCTTGATGACTTCCGAAAGGTATTTCCCTGAAATGCCGAGTTTGTCGGCATACCAGCTGACGCGCCGCTCCGTGCGGTAGTTCTCCTCCACGAGACGGATGAATTTTTCGAAAATAGTGTCGCCACGTCGCGTCTTCTCCGGCTGCTTCTTGCCAACACGCAAGATGACATTTGACATGTCGTAGAACATAGCCAGCAGCAAGGTCTTTACCAGGTCGGTACGGAAATGGTGCTCATGGTTTTCCATTTTCTTCCAGATGAGTTGGTAGAAGTTCTTGTATACCTCTATCTCTTCCTGCGTGAGTGCCACTACGGGATTGTTTCTGGAGAAGAGCAACAGCGACGATACGTTTTGGACATTTTGTACAAATCCGTGGTAGAATTTGGTGGAAACCAGAATAGACAGGCATTTAAAGTTGGGCGATGCCACGATCTTGTCTACTATGTGGTGCTCAGAAATAAAGAACAGGTCACCTGGGTTCACGTGTAGTTCGCGAGTGTCAATAGTATATTTTGCATGTCCTTCCTCGCAAAGAGCCATCACGATAAAGTTCAGACGGACAGGTTGGGGGTGTTGGGACAGGTTGTTTATGCTATCGGCTAATATGAGTCCTTCTGTCATGTACTGGGCATGCCCATAATGACAGGCCTCTTCTAAATGGATGTCTTTTATTGCCATAGGATAGGTTTTTAAGGTAATTACTTTGTCAACTGTTGTACATATTTCACGGGCTCACCATCGCCCTTCAGCATATCTGCAAAGTTTTGTGGCTTAATGGTGACAGGACCACGCATAAATTCAGGAATGTTGTAGCACTTCATGAACTGGCGGTGATAGTCGGGGTCGGCACTGGGCAGTTCAAAGGGCTTGGTACCATGCCCGTCCTTGTCGATATGGGCAAAGAAGGGACGGGTATAGGTGCCATCGTCGCGGCGGCTGCTGAAGACAACCCACTTGCCGTTGCTCGACCAGGAGTGATAGCTCTCCGTGTCAGGAGAGTTGAGTTCCTCGGCGGCTCGTGCCTGACCGGTCTGCAGGTCCATTATCCATAGGTCGGCATCGTGATGCCAGATGTGGAATACTCCGAACTCAGCCAGGGCGAACATCAGGTAGCGGCCATCGGGCGAAATGCGGGGCAGGGTGGCACTCTTGTTGAGGCTGTCGGCAGCGAACACCAGCTCGCGGGGACCAAAGGTCATCGTCTCAGGGTCAAAACTCTTCTTGTAAATATTGTATTTGATTTCCTGTGAGCGTTTCACCATTTCAGAGACGCTGGACAGGCTGGTGTCTTTTTTCTCATAATGTGCGCTGCAGTAGTAGAGTGTCTTGCCATCGGGAGCCCAAGCAGGAAATACCTCCAGTTCAGTCGTGTCGTTCTCCAGATTGGTCACCTCTCCCTTGTCGATGTCATAGGCTATCAGGTCGCTCTCTGTGTCGTACACCTCTATCTTATTGTGATGGACAGTATGGAAACTTTGGAGCGTCTTGTTCGTTGAATAGACAATCAGTTTGAGCCAGGGATGCCAGGCAGGATAGACACCGGCAGAGAGTATGGAGTCGTTCTTCATGTTTACCTTCTTCATTTTGCCATCGTACGTGATGATGGTGCCACCATTGTTTTGACGGGCGTGGAACTGCATGCGCTTAGGATTGTACTGTTGGTAGTTATGGCAGTTGATGCACTGGCCATCCTTCTCGAAACTGCACAGCACATTGTCGTAGATGACACTCTCGTCATAGTTTTCCAGACAACGTTGGTTGATAGTCAGCGCCTCGTAACTGATGAAAGAAGGAAAGATGAGACGGTAGCTTAGGTAACTGTCGATACTGTCTGGCGAAACGTAAATGCTGAAAGGCTTGTAGTGTGTCCACTTGTCAGCCTTGCGGGCATAGACGTCTACCATGATGGCACCACCCTTGGCCTTTTCCGTCAGTGTGCGCCAGGCATCTATATCTGGCTGGGCCTTGCCGGCACAGATGATCTCTTCGTCACCATTGCGAGCCACACTCCCACTTTCAGATGGGAGAACGGAAAACCGGGCAATCATCTCGTCGGCTTCTTCGTCCAATTCAAAAGTGAGTGGAGCCATATTGATGGGGATGGTTGCGTTGGCATAGTCGGGATAGATGTTAGGTAACTCCTTGGAGTCATCGTATACCTCTGGCACCGAGGGACCTGTACAGCCCATCATAGATGGCATAAGGGTGAGGATATAAATAGGAAACCACCCCTTCACTAGTCCCGATATCTTTGATAATAATTCTTTTTTCATACGTTTAAAATTTGACCTCTGTACCCTTTGACTAATACTCAGGTAAATTGCGCATCGTATAGTAGTCGTAATAATAGGTATCTTCGAAGAAGGGGGAAAGTCCTGCACGGACCACCTCTACCTCTTGGTTGTCATAGTCGGCTGCTGTAGACATGAAACGCTCGAAACTATCTTTGACGCTCGTGTCGAAAGGCATATTGTCTACATCCACTTGTTCCGTTATTTTCCCATAGAGGTAGGCGGCTTCTTGGAAGTAGCGTGGTATAGGACTCTGTGGGTGTAGCTTGACATAGTCGTTGAAATGACGCCAGAATTGCTGGATGTCTTTAGTCCACAGCGTTGCCAGAAGGGTCTGCTCTTGGAAGATGGGGTCGTCGGTATAGGTGCTTCTTGCCAGTCGCCTCATGAGAAAACGTTCTGTATAGCCATCATCGCCACCGAGATAGTTATCGTAATGCAGCATGTGGGTGATAGGCTCGCGTTCAGCATCTTTGGCTATCAAGTCGGGATGCCCTAAAAGTGCTTCTGCCTGTTCGGCCCAGTCGCTGTAGAAGATGGTTTGTTTCAGAATGTCGATATACTTATGTGCCAACGGCTTGTCGTTTTCGAGGATGGCACAGTTTGCCAGCAGTTGATAGTCTTCTGTGCGGAAGCCGAACTCCACACCCATCTCTATGCATAGACGGTTGCAGTAGTTCAACATGCCGTACTGGTAGTAGATCAGCGGTCCTGCCACCAGCATCAGACGCATGCCGAAGGGGGCAGCATAGGCCTTGGAACCGTTTTTGTAAAAGAACATGTAGTCGCCTTGCTTCCCAAGTCGTGAGAGGGCGAGGTTGCGCATCATCACAATGGCACGTGTCGGCTCGTCCTTTTGTTCGGCAGCCTCGTTCAGCACTCCCGTCCAGTCGCAATTGGCGATGCGGTGCTGCATGGCCAGTTCGCGGTGGAAGTTCTCGTCTTTCATCCAGAAGGTGTAGACACTACCCATGAGCAGGATGGCAATCACCGCTTGACACAGGATTGCCGTTCTATTAAGACGTTCAGTAAACTTTGTCGCAGTCAGGATGATAAAGAAGATTGCCAATAAATAATAAGGTATATAGTAAGTGTGGTACTCCTCGGTGATGAAGAAGAGCGGCAGTTCTGCCCAGTAGATATTGGCCAGATTGATCTGGTAGTAGATAAAACGGTAGCAGAGCAATGGCACTGCAATGACGCTCAGCAGGGCTACCACACTGTTGATGGCCGCCTCTGTACGACTATCTGACAGTCTCCACGACCAGATGCCCATCAGCAAGGCGGCAGCCAAACCGTAGATGCCCATCAGGGGATAGCCTAAGGCACTGGTGATGATGATGCAGGCCGTTCGCAGGAAATATTTGCCTGGGATACATCGGAACCCCCATAGCAGCGCTGCTACGGCTGTTGTCCCGATGGTGGTCACAAAGAAGTGCCCCCTGAGTTTCAACATGTAAATCCAGTAGCCCAGATCCATGTTGGTCAACAATAGGATGGCTACAGGTATCAGCATCACAATGGCCCAGTGGTCTGGAATGCGGAAGGCCCGTTTGATGAGTGTCATCATCAGTAGCCACCAGCCACAAAGCAGAAGCACCCCTAACCATGGATAGTATAGGAACTGGGTGAACCATGTACCTATCCAGGTAAGCAGACCACCAGGCACCACCAGTTGCTCTTTCAGAAACAACGTGGAACAAAGGAAGAGATTCTTCTCCTGTACCTTCCAGAGTTGATCGCTCTCAAAAAAAAGCATAGCACCAGCGATGACTGCCAGTGCTACTGCCCAAATGATGATTGTAAGATGCTTTTGTTTCATGATGATGATTATGCGTCGATGTTGGCGTAGGTAGCGTTCTTTTCGATGAACTGTCTTCGTGGCTCGACATCGTCACCCATCAGCATAGAGAATATTTCGTCGGCCTCAGCGGCATTCTCGATGGTCACCTGTTTCAGCAGGCGGTTCTCGGGATTCATCGTCGTCTCCCACAACTGTTCGGGATTCATCTCACCCAGACCTTTGTAACGTTGGGTATGCAGGGCGGTGGCGTTCTCGTCACCTGCGACGTACTTGTCGATGAAGGCTTGACGCTGTTGCTCGGTATAGCAATACTCTGAGAATTTCTTATATGTACACTTGTAGAGCGGCGGAGTGGCGATATACAGGTGCCCACCCTGGATGACCTGCGGCATGAAGCGATAGAAGAGTGTCATGATGAGAGTGTCGATGTGCGAACCATCGACGTCGGCATCGGTCATGATGATGATCTTGTCGTAGCGCAACTTGTCGACATTGGCCTCCTTGGAGTCTTCACCGTCCACACCAAAGCGGACGCCGATAGACTGGATGATGTTCATCACCGACTCTGACTCGAAGACGCGGTGCCACTGGACTTTCTCGACGTTCAGGATTTTTCCGCGCAGGGGCAGGATAGCCTGGAAGTGGCGGTCACGACCCGACTTGGCAGAACCACCGGCCGAGTCACCCTCGACGAGAAATATCTCACACTCCTTCGGGTCTTTGTTGGAGCAGTCGGCTAACTTGCCGGGCAGACCACCGCCCGTCATGGGATTCTTGCGCTGTACACTCTCGCGAGCCTTGCGGGCTGCAATACGTGCTGTAGCTGCCAGAATGACCTTCTCGCAGATGGTGTGAGCCTCCTTGGGGTTCTCCTCCAGATAGTTGGTCATAGCCTCACCGACAGCCTTCTGTACGGCGCCATTTACCTCCGAGTTGCCCAGCTTGGTCTTCGTCTGACCCTCAAACTGAGGCTCGGCCACCTTGACGCTGATGATGGCTGTCAGACCCTCACGGAAGTCGTCCTGAGCCACTTCAATCTTCGCCTTCTCTATCTGCTTGCGCAACTGGTCGTCCTCGTCGGCATATTTCTTCAGCGTACGCGCCAAGGCGATACGGAAACCTGTCAGGTGAGTACCACCCTCGATGGTGTTGATGTTGTTGACGTACGAGTGGATGTTCTCGCTGTAGTCGCTGTTGTAGAGCAGGGCTACCTCAATGGGCACACCATCCTTCTCGGTCTTCAGACAGATGGGGTCGCCAATGATAGAGGTGCGGTGACGGTCAACATAACGCACAAACTCTTTCAAGCCTTCCTTAGCGTGGAACACCTCAGGCTGCTTTAGTTTGCCTTCCTCGTCGGGACGAAGGTCAGTCAGCGTGATGGTGATGCCCGCATTCAGGTAGGCCAGTTCACGCATACGACGGGCAATGATGTCGTACTTGTATTCCGTTGTGGTGAAAATGCTGCCGTCGGGCCAGAACTGCTGGCGCGTACCGGTCTTGTCGGTATCGCCGACAATCTTCACGTCGTACAGCGGCTTGCCCTTCTCGTACTCCTGCTGGTAGATGTGTCCGTTGCGGAATACCTGTGACAACATGTGTGTCGACAGGGCGTTCACACACGATACGCCCACACCGTGAAGACCGCCAGACACCTTGTAGGAGCCCTTGTCGAACTTACCGCCAGCATGGAGGACGGTCATAACGACCTCCAGGGCCGACTTGTGCATCTTCTCGTGCTCGTCGACAGGGATACCACGTCCGTTGTCCTGAACGGTGATACTATTATCTTCGTTGATGGTCACCTCGATGTGCGTGCAGTAGCCCGCCATGGCCTCGTCGATAGAGTTGTCGACGGTCTCGTTGACCAAATGGTGTAAACCTTTCTCACTGATATCGCCGATATACATAGCAGGACGCTTGCGCACGGCCTCCAGTCCCTCGAGTACTTGAATGTTACTCGCGGAATAATTACTTGCTTTGTTCTGTTCTTCTGCCATTGTTTGAATGTGTAGTCGATTGAGGGTGCAAAATTACGAAATTTCCAGCACAAAAACGAAAGAAAAGTGTTTATTTTTTATAAAAAATAAAAGGACTGCAACCCGTGTTGGATTGCAGTCCGTGTATGCTTGGTCTAAATGTATTATCCCAGCTTACTGATGTGCTGAGCCAGACTTGACTTCAGGTTAGCGGCCTTGTTCTTGTGGATGATGTTGGTCTTAGCCAGCTTGTCCAGCATCTTCTGTACTTTGGGGTACAGGGCGACAGCCTCTTCCTTGTTGGTCATAGCGCGCAGCTTGCGAACGGCGTTGCGCATGGTCTTAGCATAATAGTGATTGTGCTCAGCCCTTTTCTTGTCCTGACGAATTCTCTTCAGGGATGATTTGTGGTTTGCCATTTTTTTTTGTTTAATAGTTTAATTGTTTAACTTAAAGCTTGTGGGTCTTGCGCCGCTTGCGTGCTGCCCTGGGCGGACCTTACGGCCCTCTGCCACCATTCCCGTTTCCAGTAGCACTTGGCTGTGCAGATGACAGATTTAATAGTAGTCCCTAGGAGAGTCGAACTCCTCTTTAGAGAATGAAAATCTCTCGTCCTAACCGATAGACGAAGGGACCATCGCATAAAAGTGGGTGCAAAGGTACTGCTTTTTTTTCGTTTGACAAAATTTTCTGAGGGAAAAATGCTTTTGTTTCTTTATTTTTATGTACTTTCGCAGCATGTTAGTGAAAACGGAAGCAATTGTGCTCCATTCTTTGAAGTATGGAGAAACGCGCCTCATCGTAGATTTGTTTACGCGTGAGGCGGGCCGTCTGTCGCTCATTGCCTCAATGCCGAAAACGCAAAAAGGACGGCTGAAGAAGCAGTACTTCCAGCCCATGACGCTGTTGGAGATTGAATACGAGCAGCACCAGCGGGTGCAGTTGCAGAAGTTGAAGGATGCGCGCCTGCTGGTGGCCTGGTCGTCCATATCGTTCTCACCGGAGAAACTGGCGCTGTCGCTCTTCGTGGCCGAGTTCCTGTACCATGCCCTGCGATCTGAACAGCGTGACGAGCCGTTGTTCTCCTACATCAGCGACGCCATCCAATGGCTCGACACTGTTGAAGTTGGTTTTGCCAACTTCCACCTTACTTTCCTGATGCGAATGAGCCGTTTCTTAGGCTTCTATCCCAATCTCGACGACTATACAGACGGCTGTGTCTTCGATATGCGCGCAGCCACTTTCTCGCTGCTTGCACCCACCCATCGCGATTTCCTGCAACCCGACGATGCCCGTCGCATCCATACGCTGATGCGCATGGACTTCCCCACGATGCACCTCTTTCAGTTTAGCAGGACGGACCGCAACCGCATCGTCGACGTCCTCCTGCGCTATTACCGGCTCCACATTCCCCAGTTCCCAGAACTCAAAAGCCTCAGCGTCCTCCAGGAGTTATGGAACGACAATCATCGATAGTATTCTTCCACCAGTCGTCTTTGGTGCGGCAGAGGGCTTGGGCAAGACAATTCATAGCTTTGCACCAGGCTACTGTGATGTCCTCATTAGCAGGGCTATAGCAATAGACCCAAGGGGTAAGAAGCAGGAGGCGATTGGCGACACATTGCTGCAGGCGTGCCTCAGAGGGATGATAGATTTCAGGGAAGCCGTTGTCTGCTATCAGAATGACGGGGTGTCCTTGCGCCATGGCTTCATCAATAATTTCCTGCTCGCCTTTGGCGATACGTGGTGAAACCAATACGGCATTATTGGATGCTGCTTTCAGGCAGGCTTGCTTTTGTTGGGCAAAAGACGTTTTGTCCTTCCGATGGCAGACGACGGGTAGCAACTGGTTATCTGAAAGCTGAAGATTGCCATAGCTGTCGCAAACAATGTGGTTGTTGTCTGTCAGCAGTCTTCCAGCGATGGCTTGCCACATTTGGGTGTTCTCTTGATGTAAGGCATGTTCGCGAATCAGGTAACCACGAAGGGCGTTAGGGGTCACTAAGGTGTCAATGCTTTTGCGTTGGGGCTTTAGTGTGGTGGGGTTGTTCATGCGCAGGAGACGGTTACGGGGATTGGCGTGGATGTAGGCTCGTTGTGTCTCCAGTTGTCCCGGCATGAGGGGGATGACATCTACATAGCCAGAAGCAAACAATGGATTACGCCCAGAGGAAAAGCGCAGCTTCTTATTAGTGCCAGAGGCCGGCGCGCCGGCGGCAGAACCACCGGCAACACCATCCGCAAGAGGGCCGGCGGCAGAACCACCGGCAACACCATCCGCAAGAGGGCCGGCGGCAGAACCACCGGCAGCACCATCCGCAAGAGGGCCGGCGGCAGAACCACCGGCAACACCATCCGCAAGAGGGCCGGCGGCAGAAGGGCTCGTTGTTGGTTGTGGTTTTGCCACAACCTCCTGTTGTCCCGTCATTTCCCAATAGTGGCGATTGCAACCGGCTTTAAAGCCCGCCATTACCTGCCCAAGGTGTACTTGCCGGCCATTTTTGCTAATAAGGCTATTCTTGACGTTGACGATGAAGTGCAGGTGCTCGGGCATTACTACGTAATCCTGTATCTCTATGACGGGGTAGTGCTGCGTAATGCTGTGGCGCAGCTCGTATTCCACCATCTTTCCGATGGCCGTTAATTCCACCTTAGGGCCATCGGGGTGGCCATCAGGGTACTGCGCGTCACCAGTGATTCTGCCTAACGACTGTTTTTTCCTGTCATATACATTGATGGTGATATGGTAAAAGCCAGGATTTCTGTAGTTGTTTCCCGGGCTTCTGCGTTGCATGCTATGGGGCATAGGGGGCTCTTTTAGGGAGGAGGGGGCGATGTTCGTGGCAAAACCACGAACGACAAATAGGTCACAGTAATGGGGGCAGTTCGTAGAGACGGGTGGAGTTAGACCCCTTGATGAGAATATAGCGACCTTGGGGCTGCTTTTGGGCGATGGCGGCCTTTACCTCGTCGACATTGGCGAAGGTGCGGATGTTGGATGTCAAGTGCTGAACATTGAGCGACGACGGATGCAGGCTGACTGCCTTCTGGAACTCGGCGCCCACGAGCCATACCTCATCGAAATGGGCTTCTTCGAGCAGGGCGATGATCTTCTGGTGTTCCTCTTGCGACACGTCGCCGAGTTCGCCCATCATACCTAAGATGGCCATCTTGGGCGATACCTCCATCATACGGAAATTGTCGATGGCGGCTTTCATCGAGGTGGGGTTGGCATTGTAGGCGTCTACGATGAGGTGGTTCTTTTCCGTCTCTGTCAACTGCGAGCGGTTGTTGGTGGGCACGTAGTTCTCGAGGGCGTGGTTTATCTGCTCGAAGGGGATGTTGTTGACATAGCCTATCGTGATGGCTGCCAGCATGTTGTCCAGGTTGTAGGCACCTATGAGGTGGGTCTGGACAGTGAACCATTCTGACGTGTAGCCGGCATCGGCATCCTGCTCGCGCCAACGGAATTTCAGGAAGGGTGCGCACGAGATGACTTCGCCACGAATCAGGATGTCGGGCGAGTCGCTCTGACCATAATAGTAGACGTCGGGGGCGTCTCCTCTTTCTTTCATCATCTGCATCAAGTGTTCGTTGTCGCGGTTGACGAAGATGGGACAGTTGTGGCTGACGAGGAAGTCGTACAGTTCGCCCTTGGTCTTGCAGACGCCCTCAAAGGAACCAAACCCCTGCAGGTGGGCGCGTCCTACGTTGGTGATGAGTCCGCAGTTGGGTTCGGCTGTTTCCACGAGCGTCTTGATGTCGCCGGGGTGAGAGGCGCCCATCTCGATGACGGCAATGTCGTGGTCGTTGCTTAGGCGGAACAAAGTCTTGGGCACGCCGACGTCGTTGTTGAAGTTGCCCTCCGTAGCCATCACGCTGTAGCATTCAGCCAGGACAGAACGAATCAGTTCCTTAGTCGTCGTCTTGCCATTGGTGCCGGTAATGCCGATGACGGGGATGTTGAAGTGGCGGCGGTACTCACGCGCCAGATCTTTGAAGGTCTGCAGACAGTCGTCGACGAGGATGAGACGGTTGTTGTCTATACCCTCTTTGTTTTTCAGGCTTTCTGTAATATCCGGTTCGTCTACTATAGCATACGCGCAGCCTTGTTCCAAAGCCTGCACGGCAAACTGGTTTCCATTGAACGAGGCGCCCTTGAGCGCCAGGAAGATACTGTCCTTAGGACAGTTGCGCGAGTCCGTTGTAATGCACGGGTGCGACAGGTAGAGTTGATAGAGTTCTTTGATATTCATAGTGCAAAGGTACGAATAAGCGAGTAAAATACCAAAATATTTTGGCTTTTCTCACATTTATTCGTACCTTTGCAGTCAAAAAAATAAAATAGAAGATGTTAGAAGTAAGAAACTTACACGCTAGAATTGGCGAAAAGGAGATATTGAAAGGTGTCAACCTAGTCATCAACGACGGCGAGACGCATGCCATCATGGGACCTAACGGGTCGGGCAAGTCGACGCTGAGTGCCGTGCTCGTGGGTAACCCGCTATACGAGGTCACTGAGGGCGAGGCTTGGTTCAACGGCAAGAACCTGTTGGAGATGAAGCCCGAGGACCGTGCCCACGAGGGACTGTTCCTCTCATTTCAGTATCCCGTTGAGATACCGGGCGTTTCGATGACCAACTTTATGAAGGCAGCTGTCAACGAGAAGCGCAAGGCGCAGGGCCTGGACCCGATGAATGCTGCTGAGTTCCTGAAGCTGATGCGCGAGAAACGCAAGGTGGTAGAACTCGACTCGAAACTGGCCAACCGCAGTGTCAATGAGGGTTTCAGCGGCGGCGAGAAGAAACGCAATGAAATTTTCCAGATGGCAATGCTGGAGCCTAAGCTGAGCATCCTCGACGAGACAGACTCTGGTCTGGACGTCGATGCCATGCGCATTGTTGCTGAGGGCGTCAACAAGTTGCAGACACCTGAGACGTCATGTATCGTCATCACCCACTATGACCGCTTGCTGGAGATGATTCGTCCGCAGTTTGTCCATGTGCTCTACAAGGGACGTATCGTCAAGACGGGTGGTCCCGAGCTGGCCAAGCAGATTCAGGAGCATGGCTACGACTGGATCAAGGAAGAAATCGGAGAGGAATAATGGCATCGGACTTTATGTACTAACACGGACATGAATAGTGAACAGCAATATATAAAATTGTACGAGCAGGCGCGAGGAATGATCTGCGAGCACAGCAGCGACGTGATGAATGCTGTGCGCGATGAGGCCTTCGAGCGCTTTGCTAAAAACGGCTTCCCCAGCCGGAAGGTCGAACGCTACAAATATACGGACATCGCCGGGCTGTTTGAACCCGACTACGGCCTGAACCTCAATCGCCTGCAGATTCCTGTCGACCCCTACAAGGCATTCCGTTGCGACGTGCCTAATCTCTCGACGAGTCTGTACTTCGTCGTCAACGACAGACCCCTCCTAACCTCCCCTACAGGGGAGGAAAAGAATGACATCAGAGGGAATGTCGTTTCAAAAGCAAAACTGCCTGACGGCGTTATCATTGGTAATCTCTCCTCCCCTGTAGGGGAGGCCGGGAGGGGTCTCTATAACCGGCTGGCAGGTGCTGACCACGATGCCGTCACCGATCTCAATACGACGCTGGCCCAGGACGGACTCTTTGTCTATGTGCCCAAGAATGTGAAGGTCGACCGCGCCATCCAGGTCATCAACATCCTGCGTGCCGACGTCGACCTGATGGTCAACCGCCGCGTGCTCATCATCCTGGAGGAGGGAGCCGAGCTGAAGATGCTGTTCTGCGACCATGCTGCCGACGACCGGCGCTTCCTGACCACACAGGTCATCGAGGCATATGTCGGCGAGAATGCCTCGCTGGACCTCTACTGCCTGGAGGAGACGCACTACAAGAACGTCCGCGTCAGCAATGTCTATATCGACCAGCAGCGCGACAGCCGCGTCAACCACAACGTCATCACGCTGCACAATGGTACGACGCGCAACAAGCTCAACCTCACCTTCTCGGGCGAGGGAGCCGAGTGCCAGAGCTATGGCTGCGTCATCGCCGACAAGCAGCAGCATGTCGACAATAACACGCTCATTGTTCACAAGGTGCCACATTGCACCTCCAACGAACTCTACAAGTACGTCCTCGATGAGCAGTCTACGGGAGCCTTTGCCGGCCGTGTGTTGGTAGAGCACGGAGCACAGCAGACCACGTCGCAGATGACCAACCAAAACCTCACGGCTACCAAGGAGGCGCGTATGTTCACCCAGCCGATGCTGGAGATCTATGCTGATGACGTGAAGTGCTCGCACGGCTCGACGGTGGGTCAGCTCAACGATGCTGCCCTCTTCTACATGCGTCAGCGCGGCATATCGCTTCAAGAGGCGAAGACGCTGTTGCAGAATGCCTTCATCAACGAGGTCATCGACAAGATGGAGCTGGAACCGCTGCGCGACCGTCTGCACTACCTCGTGGAGAAGCGCTTCCGCGGCGAGCTCAACAAGTGTGACGGCTGTAAGCTTTGCAAATAACAACAACGGATGATTCAGATTTTATAGATGTATAATATAAATAAGGTAAGGGAGGACTTCCCGATATTGCAGCGAGAGGTCTATAAGAAGCCGCTGGTCTATCTGGACAATGCAGCGACAACGCAGAAGCCGCTGTGTGTGCTTGACGCCATGCGTGAGGAATACCTGAACGTCAATGCCAACGTGCACCGCGGCGTCCACTATCTCTCCCAGCAGGCTACCGACCTGCACGAGGCGGCACGTGAAAAGGTGCGCCAGTTCATCAATGCCCGCAAGACGGAAGAAGTCATTTTTACACGCGGCACCACCGAGGCTATCAACCTCGTGGCGTCGTCGTTCTGCGAGAGTCAGATGCAGGCGGGCGACGAGGTCGTCGTCACCGACATGGAGCACCACTCCAACATCGTGCCCTGGCAGCTGCAGGCTGAGCGCCGCGGCATCGTCGTCAAGCACTTGCCCATCACCGATGACGGACTGTTGTGCTGCGATGACATCGCAGCATACTTGACAGAAAGGACTAAGCTCGTCAGTCTGGCCCACGTCAGCAACGTTCTGGGCACCGTCAACCCTGTCGCCGACATCGTCAGGATGGCTCACGAACGGGGTATTCCCGTCTTGGTGGACGGTGCTCAGAGTGCTCCTCACATGCGCATCGACGTGCAGGCTATGGACTGCGACTTCTTTGCCTTCAGTGGTCATAAGATGTACGGCCCCACGGGTATCGGTGTGCTCTACGGCAAGGAAGAATGGCTGGAGAAATTGCCTCCCTATCAGGGTGGTGGCGAGATGATTGACAAGGTGACGTGGGAGCGTACCACCTTCGAGCGCCTGCCCTTTAAGTTTGAGGCCGGTACACCCGACTACGTGGCTACCCATGGATTGGCTACTGCCATCGACTACCTTTGTTCTTTAGACCTCGACCAAGTTGCGGCGCACGAGACAGCTCTGACGCAGTACTGCCTGGAGCAGCTGCAGACCATCCCCGATATTCATATCTACGGTCCCTGCACCAGTGTGCAGAAAGATGCCGTCGTGAGTTTCAACGTCGGTAGCATCCACCATCTGGACATGGGGACACTGCTCGACCGGCTGGGTATTGCCGTCCGTACCGGACACCACTGTGCACAGCCATTGATGACGCGTTTAGGCATCAGCGGCACTGTCCGTGCCTCGTTCGCCTTGTATAACACCAAGGAAGAGATTGATACGCTCGTTGCTGGCATCCGCCGTGTCAGCCAGATGTTTTGACGGTTTACAGTTCATCGTTATGCTTTTGAGCCATTATTATACGGGCAAGGTCGAGGCGGGCTGCGACGAAGCAGGCCGCGGCTGTCTGGCAGGTAGCGTCTATGCTGCCGCCGTCATCTTTCCCGAGGACTATCAGAACGATGAGCTGAACGACTCCAAGCAACTGACAGCCCGTCGGCGCAAGTTGCTGCGCGACATCATCCAGCGCGATGCTCTGGCATGGGCCGTCGGGGTGGTGTCACCCGAGGAGATAGACAGGATAAATATCCTCAACGCCTCCATCCTCGCCATGCACCGCGCTCTGGACCAGTTGCAGGTACGCCCTGAGGCCATCATTGTCGATGGCAACCGCTTCAAACCCTACCGCCCTGTGGTTGACGGCATAGCTGTCAGTATCCCCCATACCACCATCGTCAAGGGTGACGGCAAGTACCTCTCCATCGCCGCTGCCAGCATCCTGGCCAAGACCTACCGTGACGACTATATGGACGAACTAGCCCAGCAGTACCCTCAGTACGACTGGCTTTCGAACAAGGGCTATCCCACCAAGAAGCACCGCGAGGCTATACGCCAGTACGGCATCACTCCTTACCACCGCAAGACCTTCAATATGCTGGGTGACGGTCAGCTGTCGTTCGACTTCTAAGTTATTTTTCAAAAAAAAATCCGAAAAGTTACGCATATCGATATTTTTTCGTATATTTGCAACGGAAAAGCTAAAACTATGTCCTATGAATTTAAACGAGAAATTTGTCATCACCATCAATCGTGAGTTGGGTAGCGGCGGTCGCACCGTCGGCAGAAAACTGGCCGAGAAGCTGGAAATCCCGTTTTATGACAAGGCACTTATCAAAGCCTTGCAGGAGAAGTATCACCTTAGTGTGGAGGAAATCGAGAAGCTGAAAGGTCGCAAGCAGGGCTGGTGGGCCGACTTCAAGCGCCAAATGACAGGCTCTGTCATGTACACCAACTACTACATTCCGAAGGTGGGCGATGAGCCCGAATTGCTGGATACCGACGAGGTGTTCAGGACTGAGCAGGAAATCCTGAAGGGCATGGCAGAGGAAGAATCGTGTATCATTGCCGGTCGCAGCGGCTTCTTCGTGTTCCGCAACCATCCTAACCGCCTGAGCATCCTCATCCAGGCTTCGAAGGCATTCCGCGTCAACCGTGTTGCCACCAAGCAGAATACAACGCCCGAGGAGGCTGCCAAGATTATCGATAAGGTGGACAAGATGCGTGAGAACTATGTGAAAAAGTACACTAAAACCTCTCGCTACGACACTCGCAACTACGACCTCGTCATTTCTGCCGACGGCAAGACAGAGGACGAGATTGTCAATTTCATCTTGAAGTACATCGGGAAGTAACCTCCTGATGCTTGTACTGTAAAGCTAAAACAAGAGGGTGTGCCTATCCTGTCTAGTAGAAGAACTGAAGGTCACGCTGCTGAAAGCGCAGCACAAAAAAGAGACCATTAACCGCGTGCCATTCAAAGAGGGGTCTGTCGCTGCGACAGACCCCTCTTTGGGTGTAATTCAGACAGAACAGTTACTGTTTCTGTCAACGACTTGTCCAACCCGTCCGTGCCGGGGCGGTTACTTCACCAACACCTTGCGGACGGTGCCGTCGCTCATGCGGACAATGTTCAGTCCATGGTGCAGTTGTGTTACACGTTTCCCGTCGATGGTGTAGATTGCTTCCACTTCAGCTGTTGGTTGCGTG
>Ga0247611_10001709_pt1 | contig 38434 bp, 64 predicted proteins | sample 177DNAGHGhighgp2_FD_192422 | JGI IMG/M metagenome (GOLD analysis project Ga0247611, IMG submission 192422) | Sheep rumen microbial communities from Palmerston North, Manawatu-Wanganui, New Zealand - 1770 DNA GHGhigh gp2 | ecosystem: Host-associated > Mammals > Digestive system > Stomach > Rumen... | reverse complement strand
CATTTCAGGCCGTGCGGCTATGGTATCACCTGATACTATCTCCTGATAGATGTGTTTGATATGGTATCCGGCCTTATCCGCAAGGGCGAGAAGTGCGGCCCGGTGCCGTGCGAGTGTTTCCCCTTCGCCCCGTGCCTCCGCTTCTGCATCCGCTCGTGATTTCCTCAAATAAAGTGCATACTCCAATTTAGTCAACCCCTCCAACATTCTATTGCAATTTCTCCCGATGTGTGGTATTATAATCATGCGGTCTGATCTTTCGCCGATCCCTTTCTTCACGGGTTTCTTCCTGGGCAACGCCCCCCGCCCGAGTCGGTGGGGGGTGTTGTTCTATAATTTCCTCTTTAATTCGACAGCCTTTCCCGCAATGCACACGCTTTTCAATTCTTCCCCGAGGATGATGCGGGGCGGGTATTCCGGGTTGAAAGATTGCAGTATCACAGCCCCATCTTTCCGCATGAACCGCTTCAACGTCCCTTCCTCCCCGTTGATAATGACCACGGCTAACTCCCCATTTTCGACTTCTTCCTGTTTGTGTATCAGCACCAAATCCCCTGCGCTGATTTTCGGCTCCATGCTATCCCCGTCCGCCCTCAAATAAAAATATTCCGCAGGGTTCGGCACGTCCGCAATTTCTGCGCCCTGTAAATCCTCAAACGCAAGCCCACCGGGGCCACACCGAACCGCCCCGATAATGGGAACCATCGCCCGAGCCGGGGTGTATGCTATTGTCTGTAATTGCGGGATGGAGGGCGGTTCCTGGCTGATTCGTATATTGTCCATTCTCTCCATCAATTCATTGACGGAAATGTTCATGGCTTTGGCGAGTTTGACCAACGTCTCCCCTGATAGCCGGGTGAACGGTTTACCCGTCTTTGGGTTTTTGTCGTTTGTCAGCATGGATATATAGCCCTTCGTCAAATCGCTTTTCTTTGCAAATTCACTTTGATTCATGCCGTTCTCGTGGATGTACTGCATGATAATATCCCCTATCTTCACGGCGGTTCCCTCCTTCCTTGTTTAATTTATTATACAATATTTAGCACCAAAAGTCAATATATTTGTAGGAGTTTTGTAATAGTTTAGTAGTATAGTACACTTTACATTTGGCGTTTAATGTGTTATACTATACCATGTAAGGAGAACACAGTGACCGACACTCAAAGGGGGTATTTGATGGGAGAAAACATAAAGCGCATCCGGGAGAATAAGGGTCTGACCCGGGCCGAACTGGCCCAGAAATCCAATATTACGAGGGCTACAATCTGGAGGATTGAGACACACCCGGGATACGTCACCACTACCGAAACGCTCTTGAAACTGGCGAAGGCGTTGGACGTGGACGCAAGCGAATTTTTTGTACAAGCGAAGTAAAGCGTACTAAACCGCAAAGGGAGGAACCGCAATGAACGAGCAAGATTTCTGCGAGGCACAAAACGAGAACGAAGCGTTGGACGAAGCGTTGACCGAAGTAAAGGGCCTGATCGAAAACCTTGAAGATGCAAAGGGCTGGGACGAATGGGTGCATGACCTGAATGAGCTGAAAAAGCAAATCGAAAGCGTCATGAACGAGAACGAGCACATCATGGACACATACTGGGAAGAGAACACCCGGCTCCTGAACCTTGAATGGGAGGCATCCCGATGATCCGGGCCACGATGACAGCGAAGAACGGGGCGGTGGTGAGAATCGCCGATGATTGCGCCGCCCTTGCCGGAACCCCGGAAGGGGACAGGGTGAGAGACCAACAGTTAGATTTAGTCCGTGAGATGATGCACAGGCGGGCCGCAAGGGAAGCGGCGGTGAGGGAGGATATAGAATATGGCGATTTCGATGACCGTTTTTAATGTGGGGGCCGTTGCGGGAAGCCTGTTGATTATCTGGTGGGTGGCCTACGGACTGTTGACGGACAGCATGAGGGAGGATGGCGAGGATGAATAAGCTGGTGAAGTTGGTGCTGGTCGGCGAAGATGAAATTGAAATTGTCCGGCACATGGTCAAGATTGAGCAGGACATAAGGGCGGACAGAATCGCCCGGTACAGCCGGACGCTGGACGAAGAAGAATGTGACGACATGCGGAAAGAAACGCTCTATCGCCTGATGGCAGAAGATGCGATAGCCGAAAACCTCTGCGAGAAACTACTAAAACAGTTGGGGGCCTAAAAGCCCCCGGCCCTAATGCCCCCGTTGGCGGTTGCAAGGCCGCATGAAAAAGGCAGAGCAGGGCGAACCTTGAAAACTCAATACCAGCGGCCCGGTAGTAATAGGAGCAAGCGTCTCGGAGAGGCCCCGTGCAAACGGTGCAGGTCACAGACCACGGCGGGAAAAGGCGGCAGATGAAGCGGGTGGACACGCTGGACAGCACAGAAGGAAGAATCAGAAGGAGGAAGAAACCCAATGGCACAAGTAATTGCAATCATGGGTGAGAGCGGAGCGGGCAAGACCACTTCCCTTCGCAATCTCCCGCCCGCCGAGACGGTCTATATTGATGCGGACGGCAAGGGCCTTTCGTGGAAAGGCTGGCGGGCAAGCTACAACACCGAACATAAGAATTATTTCAAAGTGTCCTCCCCCGAGGACATTATGAAGATTCTGGGTGCGGTGCAGTCAAGCAAGAATCCGGCCTTGAAGTACATCGTTGTGGATACCTTCAACGGAACCATGATCGATGATGAAATGGCCCGGATGAAGGAAAAAGGCTATGACAAATGGGCAGACCTTGCGGCGGCGGTCTATGGCATTATCGGCTATATGCTCCGGATGCGGGATGATCTCACTTGCCTTTGCCTTTTCCATTCGCAGACCGATAGAGACGACTACGGCAACACCTGGACACGCATTAAGACAAACGGGCGGAAGCTGGATAAGATAGTGCTTGAAAGCAAGTTCACCACCGTTCTTTTGGCAAAATGCGTTGACGGTCAGCACGTCTTTGAAGTCCATGCTAACAACAGTACGGCAAAAACCCCGTTGGGGGCTTTTGAGGAAAACACCGTGCCCAATGACATTGTAGAGGTATTAAAAGTATTGGAGGATTACAGATGATTACGAAACCGAGAGATTACGACACGGCGCAGGCGTTCAACGGCGAAATCGAAACCATTCCGGTTGGCGGTCACATCTGCCGGATCATTGGAGCGAAGGTTGAGGAAACGAAGGATTCCCACCTCCCCATGATTGCCCTGCAATTGGAAATCGCGGACGGCACCAAGCTGGACGGCTATTACAAGCGGCGGTTCGACTACGCCAAGCGGAGCCGGACGGATGCGAAATGGCCCGGGATTTACAGGACTACGATAACCAATTCTGACGGCAACACCAGAGGCGTTTTTAAGGGGCTGATTACGAGTATTGAGGATTCTAACCCCGGATTCCGTTTTGAATGGGAAGAACGTTCCCTCATGGGGAAGATGGTAGGCTTTAACTTCGGCGAAGAAGAGTATAAGAAATCGGACGGTTCCGTGGGCGTGACTGTCAAACCCCGGTTTGCGTTGAGCGTGGCGAAGGTCAAGGCCGGAGACTTCCGGCCTCTGGATCGGAAAACGCTTGACACCAACCAGCACAGCACCAGCACGACCCGCATCGGGGGCTTCGACTTCACACAGGTTCCCCCGCCCGATGATTCCAACCTCCCCGGAGATGATGATTTGCCCTTCTGATTTTAACCGATGATATGCGGTGGCGGTAGATACGTTTGGATACGTTTGGATACGTTTGGATACGTTTTACCGCCCCCGTCAAATGGGGGGAGTGATAGATGGCAGATGGAAACAAACGTTACTATTGGCTTAAACTCCCGGAGGATTTTTTCAGGCAAAAGGAAATCAAACGCTTGCGGAAAATCGCCGGGGGTGACACATTCACGATTATCTATCTCAAAATGCTTCTTCGGTCAATGGAAGATGATGGAAAACTATATTATGAGGGCTACGAAAGTGATTTTGTCAACGAACTGGCCCTTGACATTGACGAAGAAGCCGAAAACGTAGAAGTGACCGTAAAATTCCTGCTGGCTAACGGCATCTTGCAGGAAAACACGGTCAGCGAATACGAGATAACCACGGCAAATGAAATGGTTGGCTCCGAGTGTGAATCTGCCCGAAGGGTCAGACGACACAGAGCGGCGACCGCCATTTCTGCCGGTTCTGTCAAAGCGTTACATTGTAACGGCCCTGTAACAACGTGTAACACAGAGATAGATAAAGAGAAAGAGAAAGAGATAGAGAAAGAGGGAGATAAGAGAAAGAACGATGATGTCCGCCGCATATGTGAAATGCTCAATGCAAAAGCCGGAACCAATTACAGACCAAGTACGGCGGCGACACAGAAGCACATCAACGCCCGTTTGGCGGAGGGCTTTACGGTGGACGACTTTCAGACCGTGATTGATAAGAAATGCGCTGAATGGCTGGGTACGGATATGGAAAAGTATCTCCGGCCTGAAACGCTTTTTGGGTCGAAGTTTGAAAGCTATCTAAACGCCCCGGCCACGAGGGCGAAGAAGAGCAGTAACCCATTTGAGGACATGATAAGGGAACAGGAAGAACGTATGAGAGCCGTGGAGGTAGAAGCGGAGGTGATACCGTGACAAGGGAGGAAATGTTGCTTGTATTCGGCGAGATGCGGAAAACGTATCCAGTCTATTACAAGCAATTGACCCGGCAAGAGGCGGAGAACATGGTTTCGGTATGGGCGGATTTGTTTGTGGACTACCCCGCAAGCCTGATTTTGTCGGCGGCGAAGCAGTTTATGATGAACGACACAAAAGGGTTCCCGCCCGTGCCAGGTCAGATCATGGCAATTGTCAACGCCACGCTGAAACCCGCTTCGGATGTCCCATCCGAGGCGGAGGCGTGGGAGCAAGTCAAGCGGGCCGTGTCAAATAGCGCATACAATGCCGGGAAGGAGTTTGCGAAGCTACACCCAATCCTGAAAAGGCTCGTTGGTGGGCCGGACACGTTATACAGGTGGGCCTTGATGGACGAAGAAGTGCTTGACATGAACATCCGCCCGATGATTTGCCGCTCGTATAACCAGTATGCGGAGCAGGAACGGACGGACAAACTTCTCCCGCCGTCCATGCAAGCTAACGTCAAGGCCCTGCGAGAGGCGGCCCGCCCTGCGCTGGAAGAACCGCATGAGGAACCGTTGAGGATTGAGAGCCGGGAGCCGGAACACCAGCAGACGGGCGGGGCCGGATTTGAGCGGTTCATGGCAGCACTTAAAGGGATGGCGGGCACGAAGTCAATGGACGGGGAATTGTCAGATGACACCCGGATGGATGACATGGAAGCCCGGGCGAAGCTGGAACGGATGGCGCAGACGTTGCGAGGTGGGGCCGTGTGACGGATCGTAAAACCCGGCCTGTATGCGGGGAGTGCGTGCATTTCAAGGTGGATCGGTACAGGACACCAACCCCCATTGTGGGGGGGCTGTGTATCAGATACGGCGTGTGCGAGATAGACGGGCAGAAACATGACAGGTGCAGGGTATCAGATTGCCCGGATTATGTGGACGCTTTTTACAACCCCGGCCCCGTTGATGTCATGGCGAAGGGCAGACGTAAAAGCGGGGTGCCGTGCATGTGTTTGACCGATGGCAAAAAATACCGGACTATCCGAGATGCGGAACGGGAATACGGGTTTCGCAAAGGGGCGTTGAAAAATGCGCTGTGGTACGCAAAGACCCGTGTCTGTAATTACAAGGGATTGAAATTCGTGCATTGCGAGGATGATTGAAACCATGAAGGTTGGATACTCAATACGGCGAAGTAAGGCCGGGAGGTTTGCAAAGAGCCTCCGAATGGAGACGCTGGAATACAAGGACGAACCAGACAAAAAGCTGGACGGAACCCCGGCGAAGGTCGAAGAAGAAATCCCATTTGCGGAGCCTGAACCCGAATGTGGTGAGGACTTCTGCGAATTGGACATGAAGGAAGAATAGGAGGGCTACACGGTGGAGGATAGGATCGCAAGTCCCGCTTTGTGGCGGGAACTATACGAAGCGGCGTGTGAAGGAAGAAGGAGGCAAACAGCGGTGGCGAATTGGTATAAGCGGAGAGCGAGAGAAGCGGAGCGGTCACGGAGGCGCATGGTGAATGGGGTGCTGGGTGTGCTGACCGGGCTGGGGTCGCTGGCGTGCATTGCAAGCTGGGTAATGATGATTGCGGGGTGAGAAAGATGAAAATAACTGTTGATATTGACGACCTGGAAATACAAAAAAGTGTGGTAGAGACAATTACAGATAATACAACGAAAGAAATTGAGACATTTTTATTTGACGGGGATTCAAGATATTCTCATTTGCGGAAACTGTACAAAGACAATGTACAGAGGCTCATGCGGGAGATTATATACAAGCATGAGAACGAAATTGTTGAAAAAGCGATTGAACAGGCGGCGGCTATCGTTGCAAGAAAAGCGTGGACAATAAAGGCGGGTGAGATTGTATAATGCGGATTGAGACGCTACACGGCAATACGAAGTATGGCAGTTTATGGCTACGCCGGGGAGATGTCCAGTATGGAATAGAGTGGTACAGCAAAGGGCCGATACGCAAGCGGGTATTACTCCGGGCAAAATCGCAAGTCGAATACATCCGATTTGGTGCGCCGTGGCTGTGGAGCAAGGAGGGGAAATGATGATAAAGCAGATTGACAAAATCCCGGACGGAGACAGCAGATCGGACAAATACCGTAAAGCGCAGGAAGCGGTTATTGCAGATATTATGCAAATTATGCGTGATAATATCCCACTGTGCGAAGTTACTGTTGAAGAATACTCCGAGAATTACAAAAGAGACGTGATACAACACGCAATCAATCTGGCTGTATGGAGATATAAAAAAGATACGGATTTGGTAATAGACAGGTACAAGGATTTTGAGGTAACTACGAGAAAGGACGAAGCCGGGAAGAAACACTATTACATCGAGTATAAAAAGGCGGTGACGGATCAGAATGGATGACCGGGATAAGGTGATAAGCAATCTGCAAATCTTACGGACATTGTGTGTTACGGGTGCCTATCACGGCATTGGGATGAATCATTACGAGTACGAGGAAGCTGTGGGGATGCTGGATGATGCGCTGGAACTGCTTAAAGCACAGGAAGCTGTTGTTCCTGTTCTCGCACACGAGGGAGCGAATAAACAATGTAACGACTATAAATGCCCGGAATGTCACACGCTATTATATTACGGGCAGAGGTATTGCGAGTGGTGTGGAAAGAAGGTGGATTGGGATTGAGTATCCGAGTTAATGATTTTCGTTGGGAACCGGGAAAGAATGATGCTGAATATATAAAGTTGCTTGAATCATCAAGGGACGAATGGCAAAAGATAGCACAAAAAGCCATTGCAAAGCTGAAAGTGTTGTCAAAAGCACAGGAGCCAAGGGTGCTGACGCTTAAGGAGGTTGAAGAAATTGATGGTCAGATATATCTTGAGCGTGATAACGGTAAGGCAATGTGGGCGTTTGTCTGGCATAATAAGAACTCGACTATAAGTTTTATACTTGACGGACATTACGAAGAGTATGTTGATGTTTTGGAAAAATCGACATACGGTTATAGGTGGCGGTGTTGGTCTGCGAAGCCAACGGACGCTGAAAGGAAGGCGGTTGCGTGGGGTAATTGAAACGGAGTTGAGGCCATGCCCATTTTGCGGGGAAACGCCCGCATATGCAAAAGTGATATTTAGCACGGAGAAGTTAATCAGATATACGGTGCATTGCGCAAAATGTAGCCTTAATATCGGATTCTTCGATGGGAAAGAAGAAGCACTCAAAAAATGGAATACGAGGGCGAAGGACGAAAGGAGAGAATCGGATTGAGTGACCTAATAGACCGTCAAGCCCTGATTGGTGTTTTTGCTGGCCTTGTGCCGTGGGCGATAGATAGCTTTGAAGATGCTGCGTATGCAAGGGGATTGGATGCTGGGTATCAGGCATTGGTTGCGGCCCCCGCCGTGGATGTGAGGCCGCAATGGATAAGTGTAAAAGAAAGGATGCCGGAGAGTGGCAAACATGTGTTGGCATGTTGCGAAGTACGGTTGCTCTCTGGGGGTAAAAAAAGGTATGTGTGCGAAGCGATGTACACGGCAAAAAAGAGCATATCAGTAAGTAATTGGGATGATTGTGATGGTTCTGGTGCAGAATACGACGAGGAAACGGATGAATATTATTTCCCGGAGGGCTGGTGGGAATGCATCCATAATTGGGACGAATACACGAGCGTTGCAATAGCAGATTTTGTAACACACTGGATGCCGCTTCCAGAATTGCCAAAGGAGGTTGAATAAATGGCTGATTTGATTTATCGGGATGCGGCAATCAAGGAGGTCGAGGAATGGGCCGAGCACGGGTACGAGTTAATCCATTGGACAGGGATAAAGGCCATGTTAGAGACACAGCCCGCCGTGGATGCGGAACCCGTCAAGCGGGGGAAATGGCTAACGTGCGATGATGGATGGGGCGATGTCCACTACCAATGCTCCGAGTGCGGGCAGGAGTGGTGCCTTAATGATGGGACGCCGGAGGAAAACGGCATGAATTACTGCCCCCATTGCTGGGCGAAGATGGAGGTGGGCGAATGATAGTTGACACATTAAAACCGTGCCCGTTTTGCGGAGGGCGACCTAATTTGTGGACGTGGAATTATGGGGCGTGCGTGGAATGCGAAAATTACCACGTTGATAAGCACAGGGTCGCATTTTTGGCGAAAACGGAGGGCGAAGCGATAGCGCTATGGGAGACAAGGAGGGAAGTGGAGAAATGACCTTGAACGAGTTTCAAAAGCTGGCGGCGAGAACGATAAATAAAGACCTAAGCGTTTTAGAGATGGAGAAACACGCCTTATTCGGCCTTGCGTCCGAGGTCGGAGAAGTGTTAGGGCTGTATCAGAAGGTCTATCAAGGCCACACGCTTGATGTGGATAAGGTCGTGGATGAAGGTGGGGATGTACTTTGGATGCTGGCGGAACTGTTCACGGCATGGGGGGTTTCTCTTGATGACGTTGCGAAACACAATGTTGAGAAGCTGAAAGCCCGCTATCCCGATGGTTTCGATTCGGAACACTCTTTACACCGGGAGGAAAAATAATACTACAATCAACACAATAGGAGGGAATCAAAATGGAGAAAACCCGGAAGAAAAGGAATTATTACACGCCCGAACAGAAACAGAGAGCGTATAAGAAGGTCAACGCCCTCATGGATTTGGGCTATAATGATAGCATGATAGCGGATATGCTGGATGTAAATGCGAGTCAGATTTGGTCGTGGCGGCGTAATGGATTTGTCAATAGAAGAGACAATTCAGAGCGTTTTCGCAAAATGGCCGAATTGAGTACTGCAAAACGAAAGGCAGAGAAGGAAGCCCGCATTGCACAGACGGCGATTGAGATGGATGATAATGGCTCAACGTCCTTTAATGGCGAAGTGTTGACGACCTTGAAAGAGATATGCGAATATCTCAAACAGATAAAAGATGCGCTTTTGTAAAAATGAAGCGGATTACACCGGGAGGGGTGAGACGTGCGGACGGATGAGGTATTGGGCTACATACGGCGGCATGACTGGATACTGTCACCGCCTACGAGTAGGAAGTTACACCGCAAAGCCCACACCGACCCGGACGGGGCCTTTATGGCCCTGTTCGTGGCGGTGGAGGAAGTAAGGAGGGAAGCCGAATTGACGCAATGTAATTTGATACTGTCACATTTACGGGAGCACGGAAGTATAACCCCGCTGGAAGCTATGCGGGAATACGGCATTATGCGGCTGGGGGCGAGGGTATGGGATTTGAAAAAGCAGGGATACAAGATAAGCATGAGCCGAGAAAGCGGACTAAATCGCTACGGCGAATCGACGAGTTACGCCCGATACACGATAAACCTGGATGGCGATTGAGCCCAAAGACAGTTACCGAAGCTATGCACAGGCATAGAGCGTATTTGACCCTATCGGAGCAGGAAACAATTCACGCTATGGCTATGACTGGGCTTATTGAAGAAGCATGGGTAACGTTGCAAAGACTGATAAAGGGAAGGAACATCACCGATGAATAGGCAACAGCGGAGACAGGCCGCAAAGTCCACCCCGGCATATCGCCGGGGGATGGGCGCAGAAGCGTTAATCCGGGAGATGAGCAAAAACGGAATAACCCCGGATCAATACGACCAATGGGGACAGAAGCAATACGAGAAGGGATGGCACGAGGGCTTCACGGCGGCGGGTGAGGAAATCACGAAGTGCTTGTATGCGGTGGCGTGTCTGACATTGCGGGAACAGTTCGGATTCGGCAGGCAAAGGTGCTTGAAGTTTCTGCTGGCGTTGGATGAAAGGTATTTGACCAGCCTACACAGTAGCGAGGAAATAGATGCGGTATATCGGGAAATGGGTCTGACTATTGATTTTCACGAGCCGCTTGATAGGGTGAGGGAGGTGGAGGAATGACGGTATACAGATATGGATTACGATTGCGCCCACCTGTGCCGGGTGCTGTGCCTAAACATGGCCTTGTGTCCTGCAAGGAGATGTATGGAAAAGGCCCGTCCGGGCATTACATTTACGGAATTGCGGATTACAAGGAGAGACTGATGGTAGACGAAGTGGTGGAATATGATTTGGAATATATGGGGAAGGTGGAGGAAGAATAATGACAGTCACGCTGATTAAATCCCCCAATGCGGATGACATGATGCTTTTCAAAAGGTGCATATGGATAACAGACCTTTCCAAGCGGGGCAAAACCCCGCTTTCCCTTCCGTCCTCCGAATTGACGCATAAGGTGTTGAGGGCGAGGCACAGCCCAATAAGGGTTTTGCAATTCGCCTTTTTGATTGAGGCTATCCCGTCAAACATAGCGACCCACCTTTGCCGTCATGTACATGCACAGCCTTTTGTGTCCAGCTTGCGTAATGATAGGCAGGATGTAATGGACGGAGACAAAGCCCCAAGGGATACTCCGGTGGATATGATCTATTATGTCAATGCGGAGGAATTGCAGATAATAGCAAACAAACGGCTGTGTGCCAAGGCGTCACCGCTGACCCGGAAAGTGGTGCAGATGATGTGTAACGAGGTGATAAAGGTCATGCCGGAATTTGATGGACTGTTATGTGCAGACTGTGAGAGACACGGCGGAATCTGCTACGAAATACAGCCTTGCGGGAGGTGGGAATGATGGCCGATCTCAAAAACCCGGTCAAGGCTATACGCCAATTCTGCATTGATTGCAACGGCGGGAGCCTAAATGAGGTGAAAAACTGCACGTCTCCGAATTGTGCCCTGTATCCGTTCCGATTCGGCAAGAATCCATACCGAACCAAACGTGAGTTGAGCGAGGAACAGCGACAGGCGGCGGCTGAACGGCTGAAAAAGGCGAGGGAGGCGAAATGATGGGAATAGTGCTTCTAAAGATGCAGTTCACGGTGCCTGGGAATCCCCGGACGAAGAAAAATTCGCAAATTGTGGTCAATCACATCCCCATCCCATCTAAGGCATATCGGGATTATGCCAAAGATACAGCCGTCTGGTGGAAGCATCAGGCGGCTGTATTGAGAAAGCCGATTGACTATCCCGTCAATGTGTGTTGCGTGTACTATATGCAGACCCGGCGAAAGGTGGACATGGTGAACCTTCTGGAAGCCTCCCTTGATATTATGGTTCAATACGGCATATTGGCTGATGATAACTGTACCATTGTGGCGGGGCATGACGGGAGCCGGGTGTTATACGACAAAGATAATCCGAGGGTGGAAATAACTATAACGAGGATTGAGGGGTGAGAGAGTGACGCATGATGCGGTGGACAAACTGTTAGAGAACTACACGGCCTATAAAGGGCGGTGCGCCTATCTGGAACAATGCAAGGCGAGTTTGGGCGAAGCCCTACGATCTGCACGGGCCACAATGAGGGCGGACGCGAATAATGGCGTGCCCGTGTACACCGATATGCCACACGGAAGCGGAACGAGTGACCCCACGGCCCGGTTTGGTGCGCTCTTTGCGGAGGGCTGGGAGCCGGACGGACTGAAAGAGGTGGAGGCTATGATACGGGAGATCGACACGGAACTGGCGGATAAACGCATAGCAATACACATAGTGGAGGAAGCATTTCTCCCGGCCCTATCCGTCATGGAGCGGGAAGTGGTATCTCTCAAAATGTTTGACAAATATCAGACGTGGGCGGGGATGTCCGAGGAATACAACAGGCGGCATAATATCTATCTGTCCAAAGCTACCATGAAGCGAACATTCCGGGCCGCTATGGAAAAATTGTACGGAATTGCGGTCTGAACGGTTTTTGAGCCGATTTTGAGCCGGTTTTGGATATTTACAAGCTGAAAAGTCTGTGCTATAATTAAAATAGCCGATGGAAGGATAAATCCTTCCAGTCGGCTTTTTTAATTATAGTCGGTATTACAGCCGTATGAGCAGGCGGCTTTAATACAATGGCGTGCGGCGTGTCCAAAACCTCCTGCACGCCGTGGGGAAGCGCACCAAGGATAGTAGCTGGTGGGGGCTGTGCGCTTGAATGGTAGGAGAGGGCCTTGCCGGGGGGCGCGCAGACAAATACCCCGGCTCTATTTGTTGGAGGTGTACTGCATGGAGCTTGAAATTGTCTACCTATCGCCGGATGAATTGACACCCTACGAGGGCAATGCTCGTAGACATACACCGGATGATATAGAGCAGATAAAAGAGAGCATCGCCGCCGATGGCTTTAATGATCCTATCGGCATATGGGGCGAGGATAATATCATAGTGGAGGGTCACGGGCGGCAGATTGCGGCGAAGGAAATGGGCTTGAAACTCGTTCCATGCATCCGGCTTGACCACCTGACCGACACACAGCGGCGGGATTACGCTATCCGGCACAATCGTACAACCGAGCTTTCTAACTGGGACTTCTCCAAGCTGGAAGAAGAATTGGCGCAGTTGGAAATTGAGGGCGTGGATTTGAGCGGGCTGAAGTTTGATATTGATTCCATGCAGAATGATTATTCCGATGCTCAAACGGAATACGAGGAAGATGAAATACCAGACGTGCCGCAAGAGGCAATTGCGAAACGTGGTGATATATGGCAATTGGGCCAACATAGGCTGATGTGTGGTGATAGTACAGACGGGAACGACATATCCAAGCTGATGTGCGGAGAAAATGCTAAGATGCTTTTCACGTCTCCGCCATATTCCGATATGCGGGAATACGAGGGCGGAAAGGACCTTTCGGTGGAGAATCTGGCGAGGTTCATTTCAGCCTATCGCCCATACACAGACTATCAATGTGTCAATCTGGGGATTCAGCGTAAAAATAATGACATATACGAGTATTGGAATGAGTATATCCGCATAGCAAGGGAGAGCGGATATAAAATGCTGGCGTGGAATGTTTGGGATAAAGGTATGACTGGCAATATTGGGCAAGCGAAAGCCTTTTTTCCGCTTCGGCATGAATGGGTGTTTGTGTTTGGAACTGAATTTTTTGAAATCAATCTCACGGTGGAAAAGAAAGAAGAATCAATCACAAATAATCCGGGGAGGAAAACCAAAAGAAATCGTGACGGGTCAATGGAAGAACACTCAACAGGCGACACTTCAAAACCATACAAGCAAATGGAATCCGTTTTGTACATGCATCCTGAATTGAACAATAATGTAAGATCAATGCACCCGGCCACATTTCCCGTTGGTTTGCCAGGCGAGTATATAAAGGCAATGACAAACAAAGGCGATGCGGTGATAGAGCCGTTTGGCGGGTCCGGAACGACCCTGATTGCGTGTGAAACTTTCAATCGTAGATGCTATGCGATGGAACTGGAGCCGAAATACTGCGATGTCATAATCAAGAGATTTGAGGATTTCACAGGCTTGAAGGCGGTGCGGCTGAATGGTTAATGCAAGGGAAAGGCATTTGCAAGAGATAGAGCGCACGAAGGCCGAATTGAGGACGGCGAAGGATATACATAAAAAGAACCTCACACGCCATTTGCACCAGTTGCAAAAGGAACTGAAAATATACGATAGCTACGCAAAACGGGGGTGATACCCATTGAGAACGAAAAGCGGATAGACTGGAACGCAATCCGGGCGGAGTATATCGGAGGCGGGACCAGTCAAAGGAAGCTGGCTCAAAAATATGGATTGACATATGCGGCAGTACGCAATAAAGCGGAGACTGAAAACTGGCTGGGAATGCGGGAGGATGTCGAGCGCAAAAGCAACGCCCGCGCAACGCAAAAGACCGCAGAAGCCGCCGCAGATAATGCGGTCATTTCAGCCGACTTAAAAAAGCGGCTTCTGCTTCGTCTGGCCCGGATTGAGGCGAAATATCCGTATGATGCGACTGAAATAAAAACCAAAGAGGGCAAGAATCAAGTCACGTTCCGCATACGTGATTTGACGGCGGCATATAAAGACCTCACCGAGGATATGCCAAAGGTCGATGCGGATAAGAACGCTCCCATTTTTGAACTGCTCCGCAAGCTGGACGGTGAGTGCGAATGATTAAACCAGCAAATAGGCTATATGCCGTGTATAAGCACACAAACAAAATAAACGGGAAAGTTTATATCGGGATAACGTGTCAAGCACCAGAAAGACGCTGGCAAAAAGGCGCAGGATATGCAAGAACTTATTTCGGGCAAGCTATTAAGAAATACGGCTGGGATGCTTTCACGCATGAAGTAATAGAAACTGGGCTTGAAGAAACAGTAGCTTGCGAACGTGAAATAGCTTTGATTTCAAAGTTTCATAGCAACGAACGCGAACACGGCTATAATTTGTCAGGCGGCGGGGAAGTTACTGATTGCATAGCACCGAGGACAGGCGGGGACAGCCCGAAAGCGGTTGCGGTAGTGCGGATTGATACTGATACAGGGGAGAGAAAGGTTTTCCCGTCAGTAGCAGATGCAAGCCGAGAAATGAATATCAATCATCGCGGAATAAGCAAGGCATGTTGCGGAGTTGCGAAAACGTATAAGGGATATGTTTGGGAATATGCAAACAAAGAATTTCAAAAGCCAAACCGATATGCAATAGGGAAATATCCGCATATTCATCAGCAAAAGCCTATTAAAATGACAGACGCACATGGTCAAGCCTATTACTTCAAAAGCATTGGCGAAGCTACGGAATACATCGGTGCGAAGTCACACACAACCGTTTCAAGGTATGTTTTAGGACTAAGAAAAGATGCCACAGGGCGAAGGTGGGAATACGCATGATATTTTCACCGATGCAAAAAGAGTTCTGGCGTGAAGCGGTGTTCAAACATCATCGTTGGTCGATAAAAACCGGAGCTACAAGGTCTGGGAAAACGTATCAGGATTATTTCCTGATTCCAAAGCGCCTGTTGGCGGTAGCCGACAAAGAGGGGCTGAATGTGATCCTGGGGAACACCCGGGAAACCATTCGGCGGAATATCCTCCTACCCATGCAAAACCTATATGGGGCGGAATATGTTTCCAATTTGAGGGCGGATAATTCGTGTGAGATGTTCGGGCAAAAGGTTTTCTGTTTGGGCGCAGATAATGCCAACCGGGTGGATAAAGTACGAGGCGCAAGTATCAAATACTGCTATGGGGATGAAATTACAACGTGGAACCCGGATGTATTTGATATGCTCAAAAGCCGCCTGGACAAATCATACTCCATATTTGACGGTACGTGCAATCCGGCAAACCCTCAACACTGGTTCAAACAATTCCTTGATTCTGATGCGGATATATACCAGCAAGCCTATACGATAGACGACAATCCATTCCTTGATCCCGCTTTTGTGGCGAACCTGAAAAAGGAATACAGCGGGACAGTCTTATATGACCGCTATATATTGGGGCTTTGGGTTGCGGCGGAGGGCGTTATATATCGGCAGTTCTGCGATAATCCAGAACGGTTTATCATTGATGATCTGGAACCGGGTGACGCAATCCGGCAGGCCGTGATTGGCGTTGACTTTGGCGGCGGTACATCTGCACACGCTTTTTGTTGTATGGGGTACACCGTCAAGGGCCGTTTGGTGGTACTGGATGAATATCGGGAAAAACAGGCACTTGACCCGAACCGACTGGGCATCCAGTTTGTGGACTTCCTCCGGCGGTGCCGTGCCCGTTGGCTCGTGACGGATGTGTGGTGCGATTCGGCGGAGCAGACGTTGATAAACGGCCTACGAGCGGCGGCGGCATCGGCGGGAATCGGCGTGAATATCGGGAACGCTATGAAAAGGCCGATAAATGACAGGATCAGAGCGACTTGCATTTTGATGGGTGCAGGCCGCTTTTTTGTTGCTCGTAATTGCCGGGAGACAATAGACGCATTGAAGAGCGCGCTATGGGACAGCGGAAAGCCTACCGAGGATGTGCGGTTGGATAACGGCACTACGAATATTGATAGTTTAGATGCGTGCGAATATGCCTTTGAAAGGGATATTCCGGCGTTAATTGATTCGTGGCGGTGATGCTATGAAAATATGGGACAGCTTCAAAAAATGGGGGGCGAGGCTCATGCAGAGGACAGCGGCGGAAACGGGCATCGCCCGTGAGTTTAAGGACATATTCGAGATCGGCGGAGTTCCCGCCTTTAACCAGTTTTATAATTTCGGAATATTCATCTGGAAAGCCCTATACAGGGGATTCTATCGGCCCTGGCACTTGATCCCGGCTCCGACTGTCGCCAATCCGAGGGGAGAGCGGCAGGTCTACCGCCTCAATGCGGCGAAGGCCATTTGCGCCGAAATGGCGAGTTTGGTTTGGGGCGAAGAATGCGAGATAAGGGTATCGACCAACGGCTGGACGGAAAACACCAACGAGGACGGCGTGGTTACGAATCCCGACCCGCTGAACGAGTTTGTGCAAGACGTTCTCCGGCGCAATGCGTTTGGAGAGAAGATGCAGGAGTTGGTTGAACAGGCTCTTGCGCTGGGCGGCTCTGCTATCAAGGTATGGCGTGACGTGCGAAGGGATGCGGAAGGGAACGAGGTTCCCGGCACCGAAGCGTTGCGGCTGGGCTACTGCATGGCGGATCAGTTTGTGCCTACGGCGTGGGATAACGCCAAAGTTACCGAGGGTGTTTTCATCTCCCGCATGGCGAAGGGCGGATATTACTACACCCGCCTGGAATGGCACAAGTGGAACGGCGCAACCTATGTTGTGACGAACCAGCTTTACCGGGCGGAGATGCAGAAGGGCACCAACGGGGCGGAGAATCAGGATATATTGGGCGTGCGCTGGCCGCTGGCTGATGTGTACCCGTGGTTAGACGAAGAAACGGAAATCCCCGTGGAGGAAAGCCTTTTCTCCTATTTCCGTACACCCATAGCAAACAACCTTGACGACAATTCCCCGCTGGGTATGAGCGTATACGGCAATGCGCTTGAAACGCTCCACGCCCTTGATATTTGCTATGATTCGTTTGTCCGAGAATTTAGACTGGGCAAGAAAAGGATAATCGTCCCGGCCCGTGCCGTGCGAACTGTTGTTGACCCTGAAAGCGGACAGGTTCGGCGGTATTTTGACGCTGGGGACGAAACATATGAAGCCCTTGCAAGCGATGATCCAAACGACCTGAAAATTCAGGACAACAGTGTGGAGTTGAGGGTGGAAGAGCACATTGCGGCCCTGAACGCCTTTTTGTCTATCCTCTGTTTGCAGGTGGGCTTCTCCGCATCCGCTTTTAGTTTCGACCAAACGCAGGGCCTCAAAACCGCAACGGAAGTTGTGAGCGAGAATAGCAAAACGTACAAAACCATAAAAACCATACAGAACCAGCTTGCGCCCGCCATTGAGCACATGATCCGCAATATCATTGACGTTGCTATCCTGTACGGAATGGACTTCAACGGACAGAGCGTTGAAAGTCTGGCGGCTGGCGGGTATGAGGTCAAAGTGACCTTTGATGATGGAGTGACGCAAGACAGGCAGACCAATATCAATGAGGGCGTTATGCTCGTGGGCGCTGGCTTGCTCTCCAAGTTCACATTCCTCACCGATAGGAAGTATGGACAGGGATTGACCGAGAAGGAAGCGCAAGCGGAACTTGACCGCATCAAGGCGGAGAATCAATCAACCGTTGACGTGAATCAGCTTCGGCTATTCGGTGGTGTTGGTGAATGAGCCCTGAATTTCTGGATAAAATGTCGTGGGCTATGGCGGAGGTATATGGGGCGGTCACTGACCGGATTTTGATAAATCTTGCGAAGTACTTCCCATACATTCGCAATGACCGAGAGGCGAAAGACCTTTTTGAATATCAGGCCCGGATGCTGGCTCAAATGGGCAAAGTAACACGGGAGACCGTGGACATAATCACCGGGAGCCTTGACGGGGCGGACGAAGCCTTGCGGGAGGCTCTTGAAGCCTCTATCATGGACGCATTAAAGCGGGAGGAACCGACCCTTCGCAAGGCCGCTGAACAAGGGCTTTTGCAGGGACAGGGCATTGTGCCGCCGGAAGTAACACCAAACATGATGCAGGCTTTCCAAAGTTATTACCAGCAATCCGCCGACAAACTGAATCTTGTGAACACGGTCATGCTTGAAAGCACGCAAGCCGCATATCAGGCAACGGTCGCGGACGTTGTGAACCGTATACAGGTGACGCAATCGGCGTTGAATGTGGCGGCGGGTGAAGTTGTGACGGGCGTCTCTGCATGGAATACAGCAATGCATGACGCTGTACAGAAAATGGTTTTGAACAACCTTACCGGATTTGTGGATCACGGCGGGCATCATTGGACACCGGAAGCGTATGTTGCTATGGATATTCGGACGACCATGTTCAACACGGCCCGGGCGGCTATCTGGGAAAGGTCTGAATCCTACGGCGCAGACCTCTACCAAGTTTCCAGCCATAACGGGGCACGGCCTCTGTGCTATCCATGGCAAGGGAAAGTCATTTCCCGCTCTGGCTGGACGGGGGAGGTAGAAGACCTTGACGGCCTCACCGTACACGTATACGCACAGAGCGAAACCAGCTATGGCGAGGCGGCAGGCCTGTTTGGCGTGAATTGCAAACATTATCCAATGACCTTTATTCCCGGTTTTTCAACTCTCAAAGGCCGTCCGCAAAGCGAAGAAGCCAATGAAGAATCCTACGCCCTATCGCAGGAGCAGAGACGGCTTGAACGCAAACTCCGAGACGAAAAGCGGGATTTGGCGATAATGAAGGCCCAAGGGACGGATGATGCAATTATAGCCAAACAGCAGATGAAGGTTGACGGCGCAAACGCTGAATTGGCGGAGTTCTGCACCGACCACGAACTGCCCCGGCGCAGGAATCGGGAATTTACACCTGTCAAGGCGGAATGGCCCGATGAAGGTAACGGCCCCACCAAAGGGGATGTAATGTAGGGAGGAAATAAAATGACCTGTACTCACAAGCGCATACGTTGTACCAATTGCAAGTTCTTCTGCATTGATTGCGGGGCGGAGATCAAAGCCCCCGCAAAGGCGGAGGAACCTAAAACGGCAAAAAAAGGAGGGCGAAAATCTAAATGACAGTGTTACTCTACAAAGACGGGCGAATACTGACGGATGAAGGAAACCCGTTGGAGAACATCAGCCTTGACGGCCTGTTGGCCCTTATCAACGATCCCAAAGAAGGGCAGACGTTGACGTTCAAAGGCATGTTCACCAACACCGAGCCCAAATTCGGGCAGGCTGTCACCGTTGGCAAAACTCACATAATCAACGGCCCGGACAGCGAAATCATAAACGGTGTGACCGTTGACGTGGTGGGCTCTCCCGTGTACGTCAATGACGTTTCGGAGTATTCCGCCTACGGAATCGAGAATACAGGCTGGTATGTGTTCGCTACCATTCCCGCACCCGATGGCGTGACAGTTGGCGAATCCACCGCCGTGACTGGGGCGGACGGCTCCATAATTGAGACTGGTGCAAATCACATTGATATTGCCGTATGCTTTGACGTGGCGGCACAGTCCAGAACGGTAACTATCAATTGGGACGGCTCCACCTCCGAGACGTATATATTCCGTGCCGTTGACCTTGCGATTCGGAATTTGGACTACCGCACGACTTTTTATGTGTACGATATTGCCCCCTACACCACGTGGGAGTATGCTCTCACTACTGACGAAACCTTTGTGGCGGATAAGGCATATTATACGCTTGACAACGGCGTGTATACGCTGGCGGAGGTCACGACTGGCGAGGCCGTCCCGGCTGATACCTACTACACCCACAGCAAGGTCATTTTCGAGGGTATGCCCCGCAACGTGACCTACTCCCTTGATACTCCTATTGACTGCCCGCTGGAATTTAAGCTCCCGACCATCGAGGATGATGGGCACGGCGCATGGTTTGAGATTCAGACCCGCTACACGGGATCTTTCTCTTGCACGCTGACCCCGCCCGAGGGCGTCAAGGTCGGCTCCACCAGCACGCAGAGCCAGACCGGCGGTATGAACGTGATTGACCTGCACTACACCAACGTCACCGGGCATAAGATGTGGACGTTGCTCAACACCCACACCAACCTCCCCACGACCTAAGAGAGGAGGCAATGAGAAATGGCAGAAAAGCATAACTGGCATTACGAGAAAATTGACGAAGAGGGTAAGCTAAAAACTGCCCCGCCGAACGACTACGACGGCAAGATAACGGGCCACATTGTGTTCGGCGTGCCTTTTTGGTTTGACGAGAACCCTGAAGAGCGGAAACGGCTGGGGTGGACGAAGCACATCACGCACAATCCGAAAGACCTGAATCTGGACTATGACCCGGTAACGCAGTATCTGGTCATGAGTGTGGATATTGTCGATGAATACACCGTGGAGGATCACTACCACGTCATAGACAAATCTGAAGAACAGATGCGGTTGAGCGAACTGCTCAATAATGGGACTTACGCGGCCTATGACGAGGACGACGGCATTGTCTTTACGTGGTAAAGGAGGGACAGATCATGAAAGACCTGAACACGATGGATACCATACAGAAGCAGAAAGTCAAGGACATTGTGGCGAAGGGCCTGCCGCCCCTTGACACGGAAGGCCGCAAGATGGCGGAGTATAAGAGGGCGACCTTCGACCTGCCCACCAACGCCGTCAAGGTTGACCCGTTGAGGTAAGGAGGCACGAATATGTTTGATGTAAAACTGGAGACCTCCCGCAAATCGAGTTATTGCGGCCCGTGTTGCCTGAAAATGCTCCTTGACTACTACGGCGTCGAATCCAATCTGGAAATGCTGGCGAAAGACCTGGGCGTGGGCGTGGCCGGATGCACCGCCAAGGATATGATAAGAGTGGGCCGGGCGCATGGCCTCACCGATATGGCGGCGTATAGTGAGCCACCCGCCGAGATGCTGACGCAGGACAGACCCGGAATCGTTTGGTGGGAATACAATCACTTTATTGTGTTCTGCGGCGTCAACGCCAAGGGCGAAGCTGTGATTGCCAACCCGTCCCGTGGTAAGTATCCGATTGATGCGGAGACCTTCGCCAACAAATGCGCCAAGTTGCCCGATGGCAAATATGTAATTCTGTGCAACGGACTACCCGAGGACTTGCCGGAGGTGGAGTAAAATGACACTGAAAGATACCGTAAACCTTATGATAAGCCCTGATTGGACAGACCGCTTTAAGGCCGAGTATTTTCAGACCAAAATCAGATATGAAAAACTGCATAAACTGATTGTCCTGCGAGAAGTCGGAAAACACGGCTTTGATACGCCAATCCCGCTTGACAGTTGGAAAGAACAGGCGCATCACATGGGGATGTATCTGTTTGAGCTTGAGAAACAGGCGGCGATTCACGGAATAGACCTGACACCGTCGGAGGCGAAAGTGGAGTAACCCCTATCCCCTATCCAGTTGATTAAAGCAACCATCCGGCAATATTTGATGGTTGTTTTAAGTATCAGTATCGGCGGTGCATATTTTCAATGCACACCCGGGGCATCTCACCCCCGCACCTTTCGGTTTTGTCTACTGCGTATGTTTTTCATACTCGCTTTTGTCGGGTGATCAGGCCGCTTCCGGCTTTTTTACTCAACAGTGCGCCACGTCCGCCCTGGGGCGTGTTTCTTCCATCACGCCGATACCGTACAGTATTATTATAACACAAAGTAAGAGCTGAATCAAGCGCCTTTTATGGCGCTTTTTTCATACAATTTCGTCCGGCGGGACGCTAAACACGCCCCGGCCTATCACTCTAAAAGGCCGCAAAAAGGAGGAGTATATGTCCAATATTTTCACCCGCAAAGCGCTCAATGACATTATGGCCAATGAGGGCTTGACCCCCGAACAGCGCACGGAACAGGTGTTCGGCCTGTATGGGCGTGCGCTGGATGATGGCTATATTGCCAAGTCTGCCGCCGCACAGGCGCAGGAAACGGCGCTGACCAATGCCAAGACCGAGTGGGAAAAGACCCTGAAATCCCCCGACCCCAAAGAGAGCGAGGAATACAAAACCTTGCAGGGGCAATTTGACGCCTATAAGGCGATGCAGACGGCCCGCACCTCCAAAGAGTTTGAGGGCGTGAAGGGGAAGTTCTTTGAAACGGTCTATGGCATGGTGGATCGCAAGGATGGAGCGAAACCCATCGACGAGCAGTTGAAGGGCATCAGAGAACAGTACGAGGAGTATTTCGAGGCCCCTCAACCTCAACCCAAGCCCACGTTTGGCGCACCCATTGAAGGCTCCATGCCCAAGGGCGATAAGGGGGCCGTGCAAGGCTTCGCCGATGCGTGGGGCTTTATCCCCAAGAAATAAAGAAAGAGAGGAAATCATAAATGGCTGATTTCGTGCGCGTGAATGTGAACTATGCGGCTGAATATAGCCGCGCCCTGGCTCAGGCCTATCCCTATCTGTCCTATTTCGGCGAAATCTGGGCTTCGCAGAACTCCGCCCTGTATCGCCCCGGTATGGGCAAGACCATGTATATTCCTTCCCTCCAGGTCTCCGGCGCTCGTGACGTGAACCGGGACAGCATCAACGGCGTGTTCACCCGCAACTGGAACAACGAGCTCCAGGCCGTGACCCTGCAGATGGATCGGGAGTGGGACACTCTGATCGATCCTATGGACATTTCCGAGACCGGGGATGTGGCTACCATCGCCAATATCACCCGTGCGTTCAACGAGTTCCAGAAGGTTCCCGAGATGGATGCTTTCATGGCCTCCAAGCTGGCGGGCTTCGCCTCCGCTTTCGGCGGCGTGGACACCACCGCCCTCACCTCTGCCAATATCCTTGTGCAGTGGGACAACGCCCTGGAATACATGGTCAATCAGCGTGTGAACCGTGATAGGCTGATTGCCTATATGACCCCCGCAACCTATAAGCTGTTGAAGCAGGCTACCGGCCTCACCCGGTTCATCGAAGTCACTAACGGCATCCAGTCTGTTGACCGTAACGTGGCCCGGCTGGACGGCGTGACCGTGAAGGAAGTCCCCGCCGATATGCTCAAGACCGCCTACGACTTCACGCAGGGTTGGACTATCGCCTCCGCCGCCGCTCAGATCGATTTCGTGATTGTCGATCCTCTGGCCGTGGGCGCTCCCATCAAGTATGAGACCGCTATGATGTCCGCTCCCACTGCGCAGAGCAAGGGCAAGTACTTGTATTATGAGCGGTACTACTACGGCGCGTTCATCCTCAATGAGCGGCAGGCTGGCGTGTACGCCCATATCTCCGCCACTCCCGCCAACGGCACTCTGACTGTGACCTCCACCGCCGGAACCGCCGCCGGGAGCACTAACATTTCCGTGACTGGACACGGTATCACCGGGAACGGCGCTCTGAATGACGGCCTCAAGCTGGTGTACTCTACTGGTAATGATGCGGCTGTTACCCTGACTTACGGTGCGGTGCCTGACGCTACCAAGACCTGGGTCGAGGTCGGTGCGGTGCCCTTCGCTCTGGTCTCGCAGACCGCCAGCAAGTATATCACCGTGGCCCTGGTCAACAAGCAGACCGGCTTCGTTGTGGGCGGCGGTTCTACTCAGCTTGTGGTCGGTGCCTAATTGAGGTGACTGCATGAGCGCGATTGTAGACTACGCCTTTTATAGCACCGTCTACATGGGACAGGAGGCCGAAGAGGCCTCCTTCCCGGCGTTATGCGCCCGCGCCGAGGATGTATTGGGCGCAATGACACGCATGGCGGTCACTTGTGACAATATCGACAAATTCCCGGCAATGGTTCGGACGCTGTATAAAAAGGCCATATGTGCGCAGATTGACTTCTTCGCCGTGAATGGCCTTGATAGCGTGACAATCTCCGCCGGGTCTGACAATGGTTTTACCGTGGGCAAGGTGAGTGTGCATGGACGGTCTGGCGCATCTGTGAGCGCCGGAAGCATGAGCGGAAATGTAGCTCCTATGGCAATGCTCTATTTAGAGCAGACCGGACTACTCAATCCGCAAGTGCCCACCGTGGATTTGCCGTTGATTGGGTGGTGGTTTTAATGCTACCACCCATCCCGGCGAAAATCCTGCGAAGCACGGCAACGGTCAAAGTCTGTACAGGTATTGACCAATACCAAAACCAGACTTACACAGAGTACACCGTCAAGCGGGTGCACATCCAGCCAACGGAACGCATTGTCAAAACCACGTCCAACACGGATCAACAGCTATCCGCCGTCCTTTTTGTGGACGCTCGTATCAGTTCCCCCGCCCTTGACTGGCGGGCATTGCTGGAACAAGCCCACAATCTGGGCGGGGATATGCGAGTAATAATCCGGGGCGTGACCTATACCGTTGCCGCCTGTGACGGACTGCGAGACGACACCGACCGTTTGCACCATTGGGAAATCTCGATGTATTAAAGGCGGTGATTTGATGGCAGTCAAAATAAACGTCGCCAAGGAAAAGGTAATGGCGAAAATCATGGACACGTTCAATGCCAATTTGGAGGAACTTTCCTCCGAGATTTTGAACGACTGCAACCAGTATTGCAAAGAGGACACGGGGACGCTCATAGCGTCCTCCCTGGTTCATTCTGACCTAAAAAACGGCAAACTGATATGGCAAACTCCGTATGCAAGGCCGCAATACTGGGAGATTCGAACGGCCTACAAAACCGTGAACCCTAACGCCTCATGGCGTTGGTGCGAGGTTGCTAAAAAACGTCACTTGAACCAATGGATTAAACAGGCTCAACGCCCTGTGGAGATGAGCAAATGAGCGGAACAAGCGTAATTAACGAGGTTGTGGAAGCGGTCATTGGACTAATGAACGCCACGTCCCCCTTCGCCACCGTGACACGGGGCGCATTGCCAACGGGAATCGGCATAACGTGCGAGGTGGGGCCAACGTCCGTTGAGGAAGTGTATATGGATAAAAACACATACACCCCGCTGGACATTGCCATAAACGGCAAACACTATGACCTGAAAATACTGTCCGATACGCTCAATAGCATCCACTCCACGCTAACGAGGGCCACCACCTATCCCACGGGAGACCGATGGGAGATTGTGGACATATCCAATTATACCCTCCCCCAAGTCATAGGGCGTGAGGACAACAACGAATGGCTGATGGCTTCTGCGCTGTCAGTCAAATACTACCAGAAAGGGGATTGAGTTATGAATCCTGTTTGGGCAAATGAGATTTATGTGGGCACCGAGTTCACCCCCGGCACCGGGAGCGAGGCCGGAACGTGGACTTATGCGAAGCTGTGCAAGGGCATTGAGAGCATGACCTTCACGCCCAATGAGCAGAACCAGCAGTATTTTTTCCTCTGCGGTGAGGGCTTCGCCCATAACGAGACCACTGGCGGCGCTCCGCAGATCGAGGTCTCCGGCAGGCGCATTGTGGGCGATGCGGCGCAGGACTATATCGCCTCCAAGCAGTTCGCTCTGGGCACTGACCGGAACACCAGCGTCAAGATCATTGCGGAGGGCAAGCAGATCATTTGTGATGCTACCATCGGCAATGTGACCAGCTTCGGCGGTCAGACCCTTGACGTGAACGCCTTCGGTTGCACCCTGCTTTTCAACGGCAAGCCCACCGTGACCGATGCCGAATAAGTGACCTTGCGGGAGGGGGAAACCCCTCCCCCTTTTTTGTAGGAGGTTGACTGCTATGTTCAAAATTTCGTTAAATCGCATCCATGATAAAGTGAGGATCACCGAGGGCGATGAACGCCTTGAATTGCGTGTTGACGGCGACCCCATGCGAATGGTGGCGGGCCTGAACGAAGCGCAGAGGCGTTTGAAAACCATAACCGAGGATATGCCGGAGGCTGAACAAAGTGAAATCGCCGGATATTTCGCCGGAGTGATTTTCGGAGCGGAGCAGGCCAAAGCCCTTGCCGAATTTTATCATGATGATGTGGCGTGCATTATAAATATCTGCGGTCAGTATTTCCGGGATAGGCTGGCGGGCCTGATTGCAAAGGCGCAGAAAAAGCTAAAATGAAACTTTATGAACGTCTCCCCGATTGCGTGACGGTTGACGGCAAAACATACCGCCTTGACCTTGATTTTCGGAACGTCCTCCGCATGATCGAAATACTGTCACGGGATGACCTCATACCAACCGCCCGGGAATATCTGGCCCTGAAATGTGTTATGCGTAGACCGCCCAAACGGGGCGGGGCCGTACTGGACGAATTGCGGAAACTGCTATTCCCGGCGAATCGTAAAGCGGACGGGAAACGGCTCACCAGCTTTGAACAGGATGCAGATATGATTCGGGCCGCATTTCGTCAAGCTTACGGGATAGACCTATACAGGGATAATGTGCACTGGACGGAATTTCAAGCCCTTCTGTCTGCTCTCCCCGAGGGGAGCCGATACAGCGAAGTGCTGGGAATCCGGGCGAGGGAAATGCCCCCCGCCACAAAATACAATCAGGCAGAACGTGAATGGCTGGCGAAGGCCAAAGCGGCGTGTGCGCTGGAAATGAGCGAAGATGAACGAGACCGGGCATATGCGCAGGGCGTGAAATCAGTATTTGCGGGTCTGCTTGCATGGGCGGAAGGAAGTGAAAAGAAAAATGCCTGACGGACAGGTCGTTTTTGAAATAGACGCATCAAACAAAAAGCTCAAACAAGCGTTGAGTGATACCACTGGCGCAATTGAGCGTGAAGGCAAGAAATGGGATAAGGCGGCGGGTGAAAGTACCGGGGGCATCGAAGATAAATTCACTTCGATGTTCAAGAAAATTTCGGCGGCGGCTGTGGCGGCGAAGGTCGGGAAAACCCTGCTTGACTGGGGCAAACAGGCGATTCAGGCGGCATCTGACCTTGAAGAAGTGCAGAACGTTGTCGATGTTACATTCGGCGAGGGTGCAAACAAGATTGAGGCATGGGCGAAAAAGGCCGGGACGCAATTCGGGTTGACGGAGACACAGGCCAAGCGGTTCACCTCCACTCTGGGGGCAATGATGAAATCTGCCGGGATGGCGGGGCCTGAAATTGTGGAGATGTCAACCGACCTTGCAGGGCTTGCCGCTGACATGGCATCGTTCTACAATCTGGATTTCGAGGAGGCGTTTCAAAAAATCCGGAGCGGCATCTCCGGCGAGACGGAACCCCTCAAACAATTGGGCATCAATATGTCCGTGGCGAATTTGGAGGCCTTCGCCCTTACACAGGGAATCACAAAGGCTTTTAACTCCATGTCGCAGGGTGAACAAACCATGCTCCGGTATCAATACCTGATGCAGGCTACCTCCGATGCACAGGGTGATTTCGCCCGGACTTCTGACGGATACGCCAATGCCGTCCGGATGCTGGAAACCAATATCGCATCCCTGAAAACCAGCGTGGGCAATGTCATTATCCCAATTGTCAATGATGTGGTTTCGGGCATTAACGGCATGATCTCCGCATTGACGCAAACCGCCCCCCGTACTGTGCTTGACGACTTCGCCGACATTGACCTTAAAACCGGGGCAAAACTGGCGGAAATCCAGAAAACGGCGGACGAAGCAAACGCCCTGATTGCGGTACTGGACGAAATCGGCGGGAAGTCTATCACCTCCACCAGCTTGACCGCTTTCGTGGGCGACCTGACCTCCAAACTCACCGGGCTGGATTCTGCGCTCGAAAAGGCAAAGACGGGCGACTATTCCGGCACAATCTCCGCTATTGCCGATGCGGCCTCCACGCAATTGGGCGGCAGTCCAGAGCAATGGAAAACCCTGTTGACGGCTATCGGTGACGGCTTGCCGGGTGCCGTGGATGCGGCTTTATCCGATGATGGACAGACGGCGGCTTTCCTATCTGCGGCGGCGAATGCGGCAGATGATTTGGGCGGCGAGTATCCTGGCCTCTGGAAAAAGATGCTCGGCGTATTGGGCACCGATGCGGGAGCGGCAATAACCGCCCTTGCGAATGGCTCAACGGCGGCTGGCGTGATAGAAGAGATGGCGAAGGGCTTTAATGCCCTGTCCCCTGAAACCTCCGTATCAAACTGGAAAGCCTTACTGGGAACCCTGAAAGACGTGGGCGGAATCTCTTTTACCAACGTCACGGGCGGTATTTCCTCCCTTGCGGATGCGTTGAGCGGCACCGATCCCAATACAGACCGGGCGGAGGCGTGGAAGGAACTCCTGAACGCCTTATCCTCCGATATGCAATCCTTGCAAGCCTTGACGGGCAAAGATGCGGAAGGGACAAAGGCATGGCTGGAAGAAATGGCGGCGGGCGCAAACGCTCTGAACCCCGAATCCGCCGAGGGCTGGGACACCCTGCTTGCCAAGCTGGCCGAGGGCCTGCCGGGTCTGGACGGCACACAATACTCCGGCCTGTTTGAGGGTTTGAACGGAGAAACCAGCACGGCGGAACAATATCTCAAAGCGCTGGGGTACGAAACCGATGATATAGCGGACGCGCAGGCGCAATGGCTTGAAGTCTGCAAACGGCTGGTTCAAACCATTCCCGGCTTGAACGAAATAATCAACACCGAGACGGGCGAGGTCAAAGGCGGCGTATCTGCTATAAGCGAATACGTTGAGGCATGGCGGACTGGCCAAGAAAAGCTGGCCCATTGGAAAGCCTACTACGCCAAGGAGGACGCACTAAACGAAATCCGGGCGCAGGAATACATGTTTGACCTTGACCGCATCGCCGCAGAACAGAGAGTAAAACGTCTGCGGGAGCAGTTTGAGAAATACGGCGGTATTGACGCGATAACTCCCAATATTGGCATTGACGGCAACGGAAACTTCCGGTATAAGGGCAGGGAGAACAAGCAAGAAATCCTTGATCTTTGGAACGAATACCAACAGGCCATAGCGGCGCAAAGTGTAGCGGAAAAGAATTATCAGGCACAGGTTGAAGCTAATGCGGCGGCAGTCCAAAACCTCCAAGATATGAAGGATGGCCTAATAGCTCAATACGGCGAGGAAGAACAGGCCGCGAAGGAATCCACCGAAGCCCTGAACGCTCTTGAACGTGCCGCAGACGGCGACCAAGAAGCCCTTACCTCCCTGCAAAAAGCCTTGACCGATACCACGTCCGCCCTTGATGCGGTATCACAGTATTACACCAAGGTCAAAGAGGAAAGCGCATCCAGTATCAAGTCTGTGGTGAAGGGGTTTGAATCCATCGAGACCCCGGCGCAGAAAGCAATGCGTGAAGCCCGTGATCTGAAAGATGAATTTAAGGATTTATCCGATTCTGAACTTGAATTGAGGCTTGCCGGGGAATCTGCCGTGCCTTCCATACAGAACATGGCCTCTGCGCTTGACAGCCAATTAAAGTATCTGGAAGAGTACAACACCTATTTGGCACAGGCGCAGGCGAAAGGCTTTGACGCTGATATGCTTGCTTCCCTTGCGGACGGAAGCCAAGAAAGCTATGACTACCTTCGTGTAATGGCTGGCGCAAGTGGGGAGGACGTTGACAAACTCAACGAGAAATGGCAAGCGGTAGCGGATGCACGTAAAACCCTCACCGATTCGATGACCTCCACCAAACTAAATGCCGATGAAGAGTTTCAAACGCTTGTTGATGCGGCACAAGCGGCGGCGGAAGGTTTGAACGTCTACCACACAGCGGAAAACGCTATGGAGCAGACGGTCAAAGGCATTGCGGACGGCATAGCGGCGCAAATCCCCTCTGTACAGACACAGGTAGAAGCCTTGAACACTGTGCTTGCCGGATTTGACACAAACCTGGGCGGGATTCTGGGGCCTCGTTTTATAATCAACGGCTCACACGCTAACGGCCTTGATTATGTGCCGTTTGACAATTATTTGGCCAAACTGCACGAAGGCGAATCCATCCTGACCGCCGAGGAAGCCCGTGTTTGGAGGGACTTCAAAAACGGCGGAAACAGCATTGCGAATACCATTGACTATGAAGCGATGGGCGGCGTCATGCGTGACAACATTAAACCTGGCGGGAATGTCTACCTTGACGGGCGTGTGGTGGGGAGTGTCCTATCTGCGCAGCAGGGTAACAGCCTCCGGGCACTTGAAAGGAGCGGGTGGCAAGGATGATAATTTTCAACGGCGTAGACCTTGACCTTGTGGCCCCGGTAAAAATCGTAGATATTCGGGTCTCCCCCATCTCGATGACCCCCGTTGCAAGACAGCGCCCTATATCATGGGGCGCTGATTTTGTGCGGCTGACTGGCGGGAGCCGGACGGTCACAATAGAGTTTGCGCTTCTCACCGATGATCGAACCATCCGTCAATACCAGCTAAGGGCTATCACCAAATGGGCGAGAAGCGAAACGCCAAAACGCTTGATGCTCCCGAATCATGAGGGCGTGTATCTGGAAGCCATTTGTACGGCCCTTCCGGAACCCTCTCTCCGGCAGTGGTGGGAATCGAAACTCCGCATAGTATTCTCAACGTATGACAATCCCTATTGGACAGACATTGCCGAGAAAAGCGCGGCGTGCGGAACGTCCTTTACCGTGCTGGGAGACGCCACGCCCCTGATGCGGATTGAAAACACATTCGCATCAACGGCGTATGGGCAGGAATACACCAACGGCACCGAATCCATGCAGTTCATTTCCATCCCCTCCGGCGCAATGGTTATTGATCTCAATAAGCAGACGGCGGCGGTCAATGGTACGTCCATCATGGACAAATACGAGTTCAATTCCTCGTTCCTTCTCCCCCGGACTGGCACGCAAACCATAGAGGGAGCTGGGACAGTGAAATGGCGGGAAAGGTGGGAGTAAATGGAGTTTCTTTTTTTCGACACCAGCGATACCCGCCTTTTCACCCGCTCCGATGCGGAGAGCGCAAATTGGACTGTGGAGGAAATGAGCCTGCAAGCCCTTTTCCCCTTTGATCCTGATAAGCGCATCCAGCAGGGACAGCGAATCGCTTTTGTGGATGAACTGGGCGTTCTCCAACCGTTTGAAATCCGCAAGGTGAGAACATACGAACCTGACCACTATCAAGAGATAACGGCGGAGCACATCGTAATTTCCGAACTGTCGGACGAGCATTTGCCCAAGGCGGAATTTACCGACCTGACCGCAAGCGCGGCCCTTGCTCAAATCCTCACCGGGACACTATGGAGCGTAGGGACGGACACCACCAGCGGCGGAACATCCTCCGGGGATGTCTCAATGGGGAGCGTATGGCAAGGCATCCGAACCATTGAGCAGAATTGGAACGTCTATGTGACCCCCCGTGTGGAGTTCAACGCAATAAGTGTCACGGGCCGGTATCTGGATATAACGCCCGCCGAACCTGTTTTTCGGGGCCTCCGGCTATCCCTTGACAAAAACGCTGACGAAATGGGCGTAACGTGGGACGACACCAACGTCATAACAGCCATATACGGATACGGCGGACGGGTGGCGAATACCTCCGGGGATGACACCGAAGCGTTGACCTTTGCGGATGTGGTTTGGTCAACGGATGACGGCGACCCGGTAAACAAACCAGCCGGACAAGCATATGTTGAGAACCCCACGGCAAAAGCCATTTACGGCAGGAATGGGCGGAACCGTTTCGGGTACTATCAAAACTCCGACATAAAGGACGCTGAAACCCTTCTTCAAAAGGCATGGGAGGTTCTTCTCACCAGCGTTTCGCCGGAGGTATCGATAGACTGTCAAATTCGCGACCTGTACAAGCTGGGCTATGCGGATGAACCGATCCGCCTACATGATGAGGCGTTTGTGGACGTGCGTCCCACGGGTGAACACTTGCGGCTGGGCATTATCCGCTTGACCGTCAATCTGCTTGACCCCACTGCAACGCAGGTCACAATTGGCTCGTATATCCCCAATATAATCTATATCCAGCGGGAAACGAAAAAAGCCGCTGGTGGTGGTGGCGGCGGTGGACTTCGTGGCGGGAAGCAAGGCGCAGAAGATAACCGCATATACGAGTTCGAGACGCAAGTACAGGCGAACCAGTACCAGATAGGACTAAGGGCATGGCAGAGGGATTTGGAGCACACAGACGAAAATCTCCTGTTGGCCTATGCGGCTATCGGAATTTCCTCTGACCGCATTTCCTCCATTGTAACCGGGAGCGGGGTTGTCCTGAACCCCGATGGCAGTATCCAGACAGACGCAAACGGGAATCCTGTCTTTGCCTCCGGCTCTTCGCAGATGTGGAGCAACGTCCAACAAAACAAGGATCGCATCGCCCTTGTGGTGGACGGCAACGGCATAAAGGCGGCGGCTATCACGCTGGCTATTACGCAAGCCGGGAGCAGTGCGACAATCTCCGCTGATAACGTCTTGATTGATGCGGGGAACGTCCTTCTCTCCGGTAAACTGTCCGCAATGGATGCGAACTTCGACAACCTTGTAACCGGGCGCACGAGGGCAACAAAGATTTGGGCGAACTATTGCGATATAGGGAACCTAAACATTCTGCCCAATGGCTCAATTTCGGTTGGGAGCGGTGAATTGTATGTGGGGCAAACGGCGGTATACTGGAAAAGCTACACGGCCCGATCCTGTACCCTCACGAGCGAACACCAGTTTCTTGACAGCTCACAGAACATAGTTTCCGGGCGGCTCGTGACTGGATACACCGATACCACGTTACATTATCTGGGGTACTAATGGGGGTGAATGTTTGTACACAAATGAACAGTTGGTCGATACCCTTTTATCTGACCTGAACGATACCATAAAGGCCGTGGCCTCTGGGCAGTATATAGCGGCTTGCAGTATGGTTTCGCAGATGGTTCAAAAGCTGGTGAATCTCCGGGCGGCAATTGGGAACGACATTAAAAGCCGTGACCAGTGCATCGAGGATTTGAAAAACCAGCTCCGGGCCGCTGGGCATGAAGTTATTGAGATGAAACAAGGGGGTGAATGAGTATGGCGGTTTTCAAATGGCTCTTTGAGCAGGACATTACAAAGCCTATCAAAATGCGGCATGATGATGGCATGACCTTCACCGGGGATAATGATTCGTGCACCATCGGCGTGGCCCTGTACAATGACGGCGTGGCCTATTCCCCGTCCGGCTCCGTCTCCTGCAATGTAATTCGGGCGGACGGCGTGACCGTCTCTTTTCTGGGCACGATTGAGGGCAATAAGGCCATTGCGACCCTCCCGGCAAATTGTCTTTCCGTCCCCGGCCCTATCGGAATATACATCAAGGTCACGTCCGGTTCTTCGGTGACAACCGTTTTCGCCGGGGTGTATACTGTCCAGGCCACCAGCACCGGGTCGAGCGTGGTTCCCTCCGAAACGCTGACCGACATTGACGCGCTCATAGCGGCGGTTGAGGCGGCTGTGCAGACTATCCCGCCTGACTATACAAACGTGATAAACGCTCTCCCGGCTGTGACCGGGTACGTCTACCCCTTCCCGGCCCTGACGTGGACGACTGGGACGTATGTCAATCAAAACACGGGCGAGATTGGGACGGATGATGCGGCGTGGAGTTCGTGCGATTTCGTCCCCGTTGATCCTGAATACGGCTCCCTCAAAATTGTGGCGGTTGGGCCCTCTGCCGGAATTTATAATGCCTACTATGACGCAAATAAAAACTATCTGGGGCCGCTGACGTGGAACAGAAACACCACCACCATTTTGAGCCTCCCCGACAATGCGGCATATGTGCGTTTGAGCCGGAGGAACGACACCACCCTGACGGCGAGTATTGTGCCCGTCACAATCAAGGATGTCATGCGGCGAAACTCCATTGATGGAAAGACCGTCTCCGAGACGTTCACCCCCGCTCCCCAAACCGCAAGCGGCGAGAACACCGGGGAAACCTTGCGGGTCATGCAGTACAATATCGCCGGATATACGCATGACACGAGCGTTTATCTACCCGACAAAAACCTTTATAACCTCCGAAAGCTCCTTCGCACGGTCAACCCGGACGTGATAGGATTACAGGAAGAAAAAGATCATATTGATTCGGCAGGAGCGAAAACCTCCAACGGATACGTATGGTTCCCGCAATACCCCAATGCGGCAGGCGTTGCGGATGTCGTGATCCGCTCCAAACGGCAGATGCACGATACGGGCGTGGTGGTGGCCTCCACGGGTCAAAACATTCGATACGGCGTTTTGACCGTGGGCAATTATAACGTGCTGATCCTATCCCATCATTGCCCGTGGCGGTATCAAGGCAATGATGGCGAATCCGCCGCATCTATCGCCGCCCGGAACACACAGTTTGTCGAGGCGTTCCGGTGGGCGAAAGGCCAAATCACGCTGAACGACTATCATTCGGGCGAGGCGAGGGAAGCCCCGACACACTCCCACGTTGTGGTCATGTTTGACGCAAACTGCACCACCGCCACCGACAAAACCAACCTTCAGACCGCCGCAAGCACGTATGGCTATACGCTGGCAAACGGCGGGGAGATGGGCTGGATTTACTCGTGCCTTGACGCTGGTGTGCTGTACTCAATTGATATTGTGGCGGTATCGAACAACGTCATTATCAACCGTCTGGAAGTGTTGGAGAATTGGCATCCGCTATTGTACAGTGACCACTATCCCGTAATTGCAGACTTGACCCTCACCGAAAGGAGCGTTGAATAATGGCTGTATATTTGGCATCTGCCCACGGCGATGAAAAAGGCGGGGCGCATGGCGGCAAAGCTGGCGACCAGACCGGGAACGAATTGTCCGTCCGGCCCTATTACATCCACTCTAAGGGCTGGCGGGTATTTCGCCCGCTTGACCCTGAAAAGGGCCTTGTGATAGCACAGGCGGCAAAAGCGGCCTGCGACAATCCAAAAATCGGCTATGACCAATGGCAAAGGCTCACCCTTTACTCCGAGGCGCAGAAGGTCGGGTTTGACGTTGCGAAGGTTGTCGTCCCTTGCGAGACGGATTGTTCCGCTCTTGTGCGTGTCTGCTGTGCCGCCGCCGGAATTGATGTGCGCAACTTCGACACTTCCACCGAGGCGTCCGCCCTCATGGCAACGGGGCAGTTTGAAGAACTGACCGGGGAGAAGTACACCCGCTCGTCTGACTATCTCCGTCCCGGGGATATACTGGTTACTGCCGTCAAGGGCCACACCGAGACGTGTATCAGCTACGGCAAATACTCCGCCCCCGCCACACCGGAGCCGGAGAAGCCCACCACCACCACCGGGCGGAAGGTCGTACTGATCCAGGGCGGCTCCTGCTGGGTGCGTACTGCACCCAACACCAGCGGGGCGAAGCTGGGAGCCGTCACTGCCGGGACACAGCTGGCCTATGGCGGGCAGTCTATCAATGGATGGCATTTGGTGGACTACAAAAACCGCAACGGCTGGGTCTCCGGCAAATATGCGAAGGTGGTGACGGTATGAGCGAAGCAATAATTGTGGCCCTTATTACTGGCGGTTGTGGAATCCTGGCTCAATGGCTGATAGGGAGCCGCAATCGCACAGACCAGCGGGCACAGCTCGAAAAACATCAGGCGGTGACTGATGCGAAAATAGACGAACTCACCCGGCGGGTGGAAAAACACAACAATCTGATTGAGCGGACGTACAAACTCGAAGGGTTTGTATCTGAATTACAGCATGAAGTGCGAGATTTGAAAGGAGAATCGAAATGAAGGTTGATTTCTGGACGTGGTTTAAGGCGGCGGGAATCCGAGCGATTAAGACCTTCGCTCAAACGGCTTGCGGCTTGATTGGCGGTGAACTGGTGGGCATCGTCGAGGTGGACTGGTCCGGCGTGCTGTCCGTTGCGGCTACTGCCGCCGTGCTCTCCCTGCTCACCAGCGTGGCGGGTCTGCCCGAACTGGGCGATTGATTCAAGGGGCCTTCGTGGCCCCTCTTTTTTTATGCCATTTTTTATGTTAAATTTGTACTTTTTCCAATTATCTGTTGACTTTGTACAAAGTATAGTGTATAATATAGGTACAACAAAGGAGACAGTAAGGAGGACACGAAAATGACCAATCAGAAAATTTGGTACGCCGCGCTGAGGGACAACGAGGATCAGGACTGGGGAACCGGGAGCTTCGACAAGGCCGAGGCCATTGAGATGGTCAAGGCGTGGCGCAATGACGGCAACCGTGAAGCCTATATCGCCGTGATTGACGAGACCTACAATGACCCGTTCTGCGTGGACGAGATCAGAGATTTTTAAGGGGCGGCAAAACCCCGGCAGAAGGAGGAAGGGAACATGTATTACATCGTGACTGAATTGGAGCGCAAGACCACCCCCTACGATACCGCAGAAGAAGCGATTGAAACTGCCGAGCATACGCTCCCCGCAACCATGAGCTGGGAGGTCAGAGACGAGGACGAAACCGTCGTGTACACCCATTACGTAGACGAGGAGGCCTAACCCGCCTGATGATGGCCCGCTGGTCACGGGCCGAAACCCATTCGGGGGTCGCGGGAGACCCGCAAGAAGAAAAGGAGGAATGACTATGTGGCACATCCAAGGATTCGAGACCAAAGAAGAGGCTAAGGACTACCAGCGCACCAATGGGGGGCATATTTGTTGGGAGGAGCGCACTCCCAAACGGAAACAGCTAACAGAGCGTGGGCAGGAGTACATGATCGGTGCACAGGCTACTTGCATGGATACAGTCAAATACCCATATGCAGTTGTCAAAAGGGTATGAGCCGAAACGGCCTCCGGGCCGTCCACCCGAACCGCCCCACGGGTGCCGATGATGGCAGGGCAGAAAGGAAGATAAACCATGAAGAAGATTATCAAAGGCAAGCTGTACGACACCGACACCGCAAAGAAGCTGGGTTCCGATTCGTCCCCCGTGGGGCCCCGTGATTTCTCGTACTGGTATGAAGAGCTCTACCAGAAGCGCACGGGCGAGTTCTTCCTCTACGGCGAGGGCGGGCCGATGTCCAGATATTCCCGCTCCCTGGGTGACAATAGTTGGAGCGGCGGCGAGGAAATCATTCCGTTAACTTTCGGCACGGCCCGGGAGTGGGCAGAGGAACACCTCACCGCCGACGAATACGGCGAGATTTTCGGAATGCCGAGCGAGGATGATGAATTGGTAGTGCTTCACATTCAGATCCCCGCCGCAATCGGTGCGAAGCTGAAAATTGGAGCGGCGGAGGCAGGAACGACCCTCCGAGCCTACTCCGAGAAGCTACTGACCGAAGCCCTAAAATAAGACCAAAGCAAAAACGGCCCGTGAAATCAATAATCACGGGTCGTTCTTTTTTTGCATCTGCATTATTGATTTATAATGCACCGAATTACATTTAGCATCAACAGTTATATTCATAATCGTGTTGATGCTAAACCTATTCCGGCATAATCCGGGGATATATGGTAAATTCCGGGGCCGTCTCTTCCTCTCTGGCGTATTCCACATGATCCACAATGCTTTTCAACAATTCGTTTTTTTCCGCTACCGTCTCCGCAAGCTGATAAGCGTCAATGACGTGGCGCGCATATGGCAGGCACTTTAATATTCCGTCCTCCACCGTGGGGGCGGTTTTCATTTCCTGCACCCGCCTGTCCAGTGTGGCGATTTTCGCCTGTAATGCGTCCCTCCGCTCCACAAAAATCTGCGGCGTATATACCCCCGTCTCCACCAGCTCAAACGCCCGCTTTAGTTGGGCTTCCAGCTTTTCGATTTGTTGTACTATTACAGATAGTTCTGGGGCCGTTTTTGCCTCCTTTGGTGGTGGGGTGGTATATTTGACCGTCCAGCCCTGCAACCCCTCCAAAATGGCTTCCTCTGCCCTGTACATTGGTATTGATTTTGTAGGGCACTCCCTCCGCCGTGGGCACATCAATATGTCATGACCGTGGCCGGATATGCGGATGAGCGTCCGCCCGCATACGGCGCACCGAACCAGCCCCGCAAGAGGGTTTTTCAGGTCCGATCCGGCGTTCACTTTGGGCGTGGCCCGCCGCCTGTAAATCTCCCTCACCCGCTCCCACGTCTCCCGGCTGATGATGGGCGGAAATGCGTCCTCAATCACAATTGGGTTCGGGTTTTTCTGCCGCCGTTTTACCTTCGCTCCGTTTTCGTATACCGTGACCGTTTTGTACGCTTGCCAAACATACCGCCCGATATATGCCGGATTGCATAGGAGACTGTCAACCGTATTTCCGCCCACGGAACACCCGTCCGG
>Ga0247611_10001708_pt1 | contig 38471 bp, 33 predicted proteins | sample 177DNAGHGhighgp2_FD_192422 | JGI IMG/M metagenome (GOLD analysis project Ga0247611, IMG submission 192422) | Sheep rumen microbial communities from Palmerston North, Manawatu-Wanganui, New Zealand - 1770 DNA GHGhigh gp2 | ecosystem: Host-associated > Mammals > Digestive system > Stomach > Rumen... | reverse complement strand
TCAGGCTTAAGTTGGCAGATGGTCCCGTGATGGTCGCGTGTAGAGCCAGCTTGGCATTTATCATTTCTTATCTCGGCAAAGCCTCGAACGATCTGCTTCGCCGTATGGATAATTGACAATTGACAGTTGGATATTCATCAATCCATCATTTAGTGCCGGAGGCACGGCTCAATCCATCATTAAGAAAAAAGTGCGCTTTTTTGATAAAAGTTGCACTTTTTTTTGCACGAACCAAAAAAAAGTTGTACCTTTGCGGCGGATTTGGGATTTTCCTCAAAATTTTTCAACAAATTGTATCCTAATTATTTATAATATATGCAATACGACCTGCAAAAATTAGAGCGTATGACGCTCGAAGAATTAAAAACTATCGCTGAATCATTAGGTATCACCGTCAGACGTTCCCACACCGCTAAAATGATTGCATACAGCATTCTTGACGCCCAAGCGGACAACCGCGCCGCCGCAGTGGAAGCCAAAGCTGCGGAAAAAGAAGCCAAACGCAAACGCGTCCGCGTCAAGACCGCTCCACAAAAAGTGACGACAAGCGCAAACCAATCCGCCGTGCAAGGAACCGTGGGCAACGAACGCGAACAAATGAACCAAATTCAAGAACAACAGAAACAAATCAACCACAAAGCTAATCGCACAGTACAGGCCGTTGAAGCACGGAAACCGTTAAATAATGATGGAATGAGCGCGGCTGCGCCGCTCAATGATGCGAATGATGGAAGAGCTGGAATGAGCGCGGCTGCGCCGCTCAATGATGCGAATGATGGAAGAGCCGGAATGAGCGCGGCTGCGCCGCTCAATGATGCGAATGATGGAAGAGCCGGAATGAGCGCGGCTGCACCGCTCAATGATGCGAATGATGGAAAAGAAGGAATGAGCGCGGCTGCACCGAAGAATGAGCCGAAGAAACGCGGGCGGAAGAAGAAAAATGAAGGAATGAGCGCGGCTGCACCGCTCCATGATGCGAATGATGCCCAAGAAGGAATGAGCGCGGCTGCACCGCTCAATGAAGCGAATGGAGCGAATGAAGCATCCAAAGCACCCGAACAAGCCGAGCAGAAGAAGCCGGATAGCACATTCTTGTTAGGAGAACACGTGATTGCGTTAGGTACGTTGGAATGTTCGCCGGACGGATACGGTTTTCTGCGTTCTGCCGACTATAACTATATATCCTCTCCCGACGATGTCTATGTGAGCCAACAACAAATCCGTCAATACGGTCTCAAGCCGGGTGATACCGTGGAATGTACCCTTCGCACCAATCGTGACAGCGAGAAGTACTTTCCAATGGATAAAGTGATCCGCATCAACGGTTTGGAACCGGAGCGCGTGAAACAACGTATTGCGTTCGAGAACCTTACCCCACTCTTTCCGGATGAGAAGTTCAAACTATGCAGCGGCAAGAATGACCCATTGAGCGTTCGTATCATCGACCTGTTCTGCCCGATCGGTAAAGGTCAACGGGGACTGATTGTAGCGCAACCGAAAACAGGTAAGACGGTTCTTCTAAAGGAGATAGCCAACGCCATAGCCGCGAACCACCCCGAAGTGTATATGATTGTGTTACTTATCGATGAACGTCCGGAAGAGGTAACCGACATGGCTCGTAGCGTGAACGCGGAAGTGATAGCGTCAACCTTTGACGAGCCCGCCGAGAACCACGTGAAAGTGGCGAATATCGTTCACGAGAAAGCCAAACGTATGGTGGAATGTGGTCACGATGTGGTTATATTGTTAGATTCGATTACCCGTCTTGCCCGTGCGTATAACACGGTAGCTCCGTCCAGCGGCAAAGTGCTGTCGGGCGGTGTGGAAGCGCAGGCTCTCCATAAACCGAAACGTTTCTTCGGTGCGGCCCGCAACATCGAGCATGGCGGTTCTCTGACGATAATAGCCACCGCATTGACCGAAACAGGCAGTAAGATGGACGACCTTATTTTTGAGGAGTTCAAGGGAACCGGCAACATGGAGTTGCAACTGGACCGCAAATTAGCGAACCGCCGTATCTTCCCCGCCGTGGATATCCCTGCTTCGAGTACGCGTCGCGACGACCTGCTTCTGCCTCCGGATGTGGTTAGCCGTATGTGGCAAATCCGTAAACAATTGAGCGAAATGAACGGTGTCGAAGCCATGGATAAACTAAAGAACTATATGGAACGTACGGAAGATAACGACCAGTTTCTGTTAGCAGTAAACGGAGCGAGGTGATTGAGAATTGGATGTTGGACCGCTGCGCTGTTGGATATTGGACCGCTGCGCTGTTGGATATTGGACCGCTGCGCTGTTGGAAGTTATTTAATTGAGAGTTGAGAATTGAGAGTTGAGAATGAAAAAGATTGCGATTATCAATGGTCCGAACCTGAATTTGATTGGGCACCGAGACCCGAAGGTTTATGGTAAGACGTCGATGGAACAAGCAATGCTTGCGATTCAACGCCGTTGGTGTGGCATGAATTTTGTATATATCCAATCAAATCACGAGGGCGTGCTGATAGACAATCTGCAACAAATTGTAGAAGATGGCGGTTATAGCGGCGTAGTTATCAATGCAGGCGGTTATTCCCACACCAGCGTTGCCCTTCGCGACACGGTGGAATATGTGATGCAAAACGGTATTGCTGTGGTGAACGTCCATATCAGTGATATCCGTTCACGCGAGGCGTTCCGACAGACGGACCTATTAACAGATGTGTGCGCCCACACAATAATCGGGCATGGAACAGATGGATATCAAGAGGCTGTGGAGTATATTATTGCTGCTGCTGACTAATTATTCGGTTTTTGCAGCAGATATCACCGGTAAAGTTCTTGACGGCTCAACCCGTCAGGCGTTGGATTTTGTGAACGTGAGTATCGCTCGCAACGGCGAAACGACACCGGTCAACGGCGTCGTAACCGACGAAGACGGAACGTTCCTGCTGCTGGATGTAAAAAAAGGGAAATACGTTATCACCGTCAGTTTTATGGGCTACTCAAGCCAAACACGACAAGTCGAAGTCAAAGGCAACGATATCGACCTTGGTAAGATATATCTGAAAGAAGATACCCAAAACCTGCAGGAAGTGGAAGTGGTGGGACAAGGCTCGAGCATGCGTTTTGAGTTGGACAAGAAAGTGTTTACCGTGGATCAGAACATCGCCTCCGCCGGTGCAAGCGTAACCGAGGTGTTAGAGAACATCCCCTCCGTTGATGTGGACCAAGAAGGGAATATATCGCTCCGCAACAGCGAAGATGTAGAGATATGGATAAACGGCAAACCCGCAGGACTAACTTCGGAAAACCGCGCACAAGTGCTGCAACAAATGCCCGCCGGCACGATTGAGAAGATAGAACTGATTACCAATCCATCCGCCAAATTCTCACCCGAAGGAACAGCCGGTATCATCAACCTTGTGATGAAAAAAGACAGCCAAGCAGGCTATTACGGTTCGTTGCAAGCAGGAATCGAATACGCCCTGTCGAAGCCGTGGAATGTACCACCCGGAGGGAACATCGGCTTTAACATCAACTTTAATTCCGGAATCGTGGACGGTTATTTCAATATAGGCTACCGCTACCACATGAGCAACGGCGGCAGCAAGACAGACCGCTACAATCTTCACGGAACGGGGAGCGAGAAATTAGACTCGTCACTAATCGACACCCATCTGCTTCAAGAAGGCAATCAGAGACACGGCGGCGGCGGCATATACGCTCGTGCCGGTCTGAATATCCGCATAACCGAGCGCTCGACAATCGGTGTCTCCGGCTTTGGAATGGTCAGCGAACCCAAAGTATTCGGCATGCACAACACCAATACCCGCAGCTACCTTCTGACGGATGCGGCAGGTAATACATTGCGCGACTACCAACGCCTGCAAGACAGTAAAGGCGCACACCCTGGCGGCAATGCGACACTGGATTATACGTTCAAACTCAAAGGACACCAACTGATGCTGACCGGAACGTATAACAATCATGCGTTTAATATGGACTCGTATTACACGCAAATCGAAAACGATACGACCTATCAAGACCAAAACAGCGAAAGCAATAACCAAAGCATCGAACTGAAAGCCGACTACGAATGGAAACCGACCACCCAAAGCCGCTTAGAGGCGGGTTACAACTATACGCGCGGGTGGAGTAAATCGCTCGCCGATGCCTATAACATCTTCGGTGACCAACGCGAAGAACTATATGCTTACTATTCCGACTTCAAAGGACTCACGCAAAATCATGCGCTTTATGTGACATACGGCAACCGTTTCTTTGACAAGCTGTCACTGCAAGTAGGTTTGCGCGGCGAGTATTATATGCGCCACTTGGAATACTTCTACAAAGACGAAAACGGCAACGTATATGACGCCTACAAAGATATGCCGAACAAGCGCGATACCGCCTATTTCCAACTATTTCCAAGCGCATACATCAGTTATGATTTCGGCCACGGTCACGAACTGCAACTGAACTACACCCGCCGCGTCCGCCGTCCTTGGGGACACCAGATGAGTCCGCGTGTTGACTTTTCCGATAGCACCAACATCAGTTACGGCAATGTGGATCTGCTGCCGTCGTATTCGAATAACCTTGAACTGAACTACCTTAAGACATGGGAGCGTCATACGCTGTCCGCCGGTGTGTTCTGGAAATACGGCGAAGGCGCAGTACAAAACGTCAAATATATGGATGGCGATATCATGAAAAATACGTATCTCAATATCGCGACCCGACAAGAGTTAGGAATCGAAGTAGTCGCCAAGAACCGTCTGTTCGGCGAAGTGCTTCAACTAACGACCAGCGCCAATTTCTACTGGAATAATATTTCTGCCATTGACGATATTATTGTGCACCAGGGCGTACGAATACCCGTGCAATTACCGGCACAAAACATCTTCGCAGGTTCAGTGCGCATCAATGCACAGTTTATGTTCACGAAGAACTTTACGGGTCAAATATCGGGTCGCTACCGCAGTCCTCGCGTAGTTGCGCAAGGCACGACGAGCCACAGTTACTCGCTGGATATCGGTTTGCGCCACACGTTCCTGAACAAACAACTCGCCCTTGCGCTCAATGTACGCGACCTGCTTGACAGCCGCTCAAGACAAAATATAACGTGGGGTGACGGTTTCTGGCAGTTCTCTGAAAACAGATGGCACTCGCGTACCATCAGTTTAACGCTGACCTATAACTTTGGCACCGGTCAACGCAAACGCAGCGAACGCCCAGAAGGCGGTATGGACGGAGGAGACGATTTTGACGACTCCGGCAATAGTAGTAGCGACTATTAGAATTGAGAATTGAGAGTTGAGAGTTGAGAATTGAGAATTGGATGTTGGACCGCTGCGCTGTTGGATATTATTTAATTGAGAATTGATAATTGAGAATTGAGAATCTATTAATAATTGAGAATTGAGAATTGAGAGTTGAGAAATTTATAGTATTCTTGGGGATTTGTTGCTTGCTCCTTGTTCCGGGCAAGCTATCAGCACAAAACAACCCGTATATAGATGATAAACTCATCCATTTCGGTTTCTCTTTGGGTCTAAACTTCATGAGCTTTGGCGTAACCGACTCCGAGGAACCTTTATATTACATGCAGACAGACAAAACCGAGATATTCCATGCCCGCGTAAGTAGTCTGATGCCCGGTTTCACAGTAGGTTTTATCACCGATTTACGTATGAGCCGGCACTTGAATCTGCGCTTGTGTCCGGCATTGAGTTTCTCACAACGTACCCTGACCTTTATCACCGAATCCGGCGCTCCGGTCCGCAGTCTGTCAGGCAAACATACAGACAGGATAGAGATACTGTCAATTCCGATTGCAATACCCCTATATATCAAATGGTCCGCGGAGCGCGAAAAGAACTTCCGGCCGTATCTTATCGGTGGTGGCGGAGTGGAATTTAACGTTTATCGCGACTCCGAACGGCCGGTGATGCTCAAGACATTCGATTACTTTGTCGAAGTGGGCGTAGGCTGTGACTTTTACTTTGAATGGTTCAAGTGGTGTCCGCAAATTACTTACCGTATCGGCTTTGCCAATGTATTGACCCCGTGGAACGAAAACGAATTTCTGACTCCGGATGAGACGTTTTATTCAGCCGCCCTACGTAAACTGATGTCCCGAATGATTTGTATAACCTTTAACTTCGAATGATGCGCCGCCTTGCAATATTATTGGCAATTGCCCTTGCTTTCATCGCCTGCCGCGAGGAACAAATAAGCGATGACCCACAGTTGCAACTCACTTTCTCCAAAGACACAGTTGCCTTTGATACCATTTTCACAGGACTGGGCTCTTCGACACTGCAATTCATGGTTTATAACCCCAATCCGAACGCCTTGAAGATTAGCCGTATCTGGCAAGATAAAGCCGAAGAGTTTCAAGTAAATATCGACGGCGAGACGGATATCAACCTGATGAAAGATTGGGAATTATACGGTGGCGACAGCCTGTTCGTGTTTGTGAAAGTCCGTATCGACCCGACCAAACAAAATGCGCCGGTATTGGTTGAAGACAATATCCACTTTACCGTCAACGGCAAGACCCAAACCGTACATCTGGAGGCTTACGGTCAAGACATCCATCTGATACGCTCCCGGAACCACACTTTTGTGGCAGACGAATATACGTTCACCGCAGAAAAGCCCTATCTAATCTATGACACCGTCGCCATCCAGAACCAACTAACGTTTAATCCCGGTGCACGTCTCTATTTTCATGATAAGGCAGTGCTGATAGCGTATGGTTCAGTCTCTTCAGAAGGCACCTTAGATCACCCTATTACGCTTCAAGGTGACCGCATAGACAGACTGTTTGACTCCGTTCCTTATTCGTACGTTGCCGGTATGTGGGGCGGCTTTTATCTGTTTGATACAGAAGATGCACCCGCTAAATCTTATCAGTTTGACCATACAGAGATATTGTCGGCAAATGTCGGTCTGTATTGCCTGAGCGAAAAAACAAGCGACATGCCACATTTACAATTGCTAAACTCCCGTATTCACAATCACGCCGTTTATGGTCTTGTGTTACAAAATATGGATGCCGAAGTGATAAACTGCGAACTAAGTAACGCAGCAGCCTATTGCGTGTACCTGGCAGGTGGCACACATCGGTTTATTCACTCCACCATCGCTTCTTACTTCAATTCGACCAACGTACGTATTCAATCCACCCTGCGCGCAGACGTAGCTGCAGTCTATATCAACAATATCAGCAAACGCACCGCACATACGCATACATCGTTCCAAAATTGCATAGTATCCGGTGTGCGCCGCAACAATCTGCTTTTAGCAACACCGCTGCCGGATTACTACACCGACACGATAAGAGGCAATTACCTCAAAGCAGATTCGCTGAAAGTACACAGCGCAATCAATAATATCTATTGGCAACAAGAAGATACACTTCCTCTTTTCCGGCAGACATACTACAAGTACCAAGAATATATCTATTACGATTTCCGCTTGGATTCTCTTTCTCCCGCCCGCGGCATAGGCGATAGTACCGTAGCGGCACAATATCCGTATGACCGTCTCGGCAAAAGACGTACGACTCCTGATGCCGGTTGTTATCAATATGAATAAGTATTTACCCTATATTGCCGTTATCTGCTCCATGCTTATCTGGGCAGGTTCTGGTATCGCTGTTAAAGCAGCACTGACGGCTTTTGCACCATTGGCTTTAGTATTGACGCGCTTTAGTTTTGCTGTTCTATTGATGGGCATTGTTGGACTGATTGCCAATCAGATGTCGGCTCCAAATCATATTTTGAGACTACAAAAAATCGAACGCAAAGACTTTTGGCTGTTTGTATTGGGCGGAATGTTCCAACCGTTCTTGTATTTTATTTTGGAGACGTATAGTTATAAACTCTTCGCCACCCCTACTATAGCCGAAGCGTTTTTAAGCACAAATCCGCTGATAGCGCCTATCTTTGCAGCGATTTTCTTGCGCGAACATATATCGTTGTGGAATATTATCGGAATCCTTGTTTCAACAGCAGGAATGGTTTTGCTTGTGTTGGCAGGCAGCAGTTCGTTCGCCTTGGGTAATGTTTGGGCTATTCCGCTGGCGATAGTGACCGTTTGTATGGCAGCAGCCTATTCCATCATTCTTAAGAAGATTCCCAATAAATATAGTTCTTTGACCGTGGTATTTTGGATGCAACTATGCGGCCTGCTGATGTTCTACCTTGTAGCATTTTGCAAGTTCCTTATTGTTCCGGATGCGCAGTGGTTTAACACGTTATCGCTCCCTGCTCTGTCAGGCGTTGCCTATTTAGCGATATTAAGCAGTGTTGTGGCATTTATATTGTTTTGCTTCAGTGTCCGCAATATCGGTGTTACCCGTGCCAATGTATTCAATAATATCCGTCCGGTCTTTACGGCACTACTGATGCTACTTATCTTCAGCGAGCAGTTGCCTATATGGAAGTGGATAGGTATCGCAATTATTGTTATCGGACTATTCATTTGCCAAATCAAACGTCCAACATCTAAAATCTAATATATATGAAAGATCAACAGATTTTTGACATAATCCGCCGCGAGCGTGAACGTCAAACAAAAGGAATCGAGCTTATTGCTTCTGAAAACTTCGTCTCAGACGAAGTGATGGCTGCGATGGGCAGTGTGCTAACCAATAAATACGCAGAAGGCTATCCCGGCAAGCGCTATTACGGCGGTTGCGAAGTGGTAGATGAAAGCGAAGAAATAGCCCGCCAGCGGCTTAAACAACTTTATCATGCAACGTGGGTCAATGTACAACCGCACTCCGGCGCACAAGCAAATATGGCGGTATTTATGGCTTGTTTACAAGCCGGCGACACGTTTTTAGGACTGAATCTTAGTCACGGAGGTCACCTCTCACACGGTTCGCCAGTAAACTTTTCGGGACTGATGTTCCATGCGCTTGAATATAACGTACGCGAGGATACCGGTTTGGTAGATTACGACCAATTGGAACAAGTAGCCCGCGCCAACAAGCCCAAACTGATTATCGCAGGTGCGTCTGCATATAGCCGTGAGTGGGACTACGCCCGTATTCGCCGTGTAGCAGACGAGATAGGCGCAATCTTTATGGTCGATATGGCGCATCCCGCCGGACTGATAGCAGCCGGATTATTGGAAAACCCGCTTAAACACGCCCATATCGTCACCACTACTACCCATAAGACGTTGCGCGGTCCACGCGGCGGCGCTATTTTAATGGGAGAAGATTTCCCCAATCCTTGGGGCAAAACCACTCCGAAAGGTGAAATCAAGATGATGTCTGCCCTACTCGACTCCGCTGTATTCCCCGGTGTTCAAGGCGGACCGCTTGAGCATGTAATTGCAGCAAAAGCAGTCGCTTTTGGAGAAGCGCTACAACCCTCGTTCAAGACTTATCAAGAGCAAGTAAAGCGCAATGCTGCTACGATGGCTCAAGCACTCATGGATAAAGGATATAAGATTATATCCGGCGGAACTGATAACCACTCGATGTTGGTTGACCTTCGCACCAAATATCCGGATTTGACGGGTAAAGTGGCAGAGAAAGCATTAGTATTGGCCGATATTACAGCCAACAAGAATATGGTACCTTTCGACAGCCGCAGTGCTTTCCAGACCAGTGGTTTGCGTTTCGGCACTCCTGCTATCACAACACGCGGATTAAAGGAAGACAAGATGCCGTGGATTGTTGATTTGATTGACAAAGTGTTGAGCAATCCCGAATCGGAAGCCAATATAACAGCCGTGCGCGAAGAAGTTAATCGCGAAATGCTGCAACACCCGCTATTTGCTTGGTAGTCAGGACACTAACGGCCAAGAATCCAGTCTTTGGGCACCGGCGCCTCAATGGACACACGTTCATGAGACACAGGGTGCTCAAATTCTATTTTACGCGCATGCAGACAAATACCCCCATCCGGATTCGACCGATGCGCTCCATATTTGAGATCCCCTTTTACTGGACATCCGATTGCCGACAATTGACACCTAATCTGGTGGTGACGCCCCGTTTCAAGAATGATCTCAAGCAAAGAATAATAATCACCCTCCGAAATCGTGCGATAAGTTAAAATCGCTTGCTTGGCATCTTTCGTTCCGGCTTTTGCGATAAATGATTTGTTCTGTTTCTCGATACGGATAAGGTAATTTTCCAACCTCGCTTCAGGCAATTTTGGTTTGCCTTGAACAATCGCCCAATAGGTTTTGCGAATCAGCTGGTGCGATTTGAACATTTCATTAAGCCGTGTAAGCGCTTTAGAAGTCCGTGCAAACAACACCACTCCACTCGTTGGACGGTCCAAACGATGCGTCACGCCGAGAAACACTTCACCGGGTTTATTGTACTTTTCCTTGATATAAGCCTTGACGGTTTCACTCAATGGTGTATCACCGGTTTTATCTCCTTGAACAATCTCACCGCACGCCTTATTGACAGCAATAATATGATTATCTTCGTATAGAATAGTCATACGCAATCATTTTACTGCGCCAATCGCTGACGAACAGCTTCATAAATTATTACACCGGCAGCCACAGAGACATTCAGAGACTCTATTGTTCCAGACATCGGGATACGGACTTTCTCGTTACATAATTTGAGATTTTCTTCATATATCCCTTTTTCTTCATTCCCCATAACAATTGCCACAGGTATCGTCATATCTGCTTCCGTATAGTTCTTTTCCGTATGTTCTGTAGCCGCAATAACAGACAGTCCACTATCGCGCAAGTAGCGAAGAGCATTCTGTATATTTTCGACTTTACATACCGGCAACGTCAGTAGCGCACCGGCAGATGCTTTGATAGCGTCTCCGTTAACAGCCGCTCCTCCACGTGAGCCAATCACTAAGGCATCCACACCTGCGCAAGAACAAGTCCGCGCAATAGCACCGAAGTTACGCACATCTGTCACTCCGTCCAAGACCATCAAAAGCGGTGTTTTCCCCGATTCAAACAAGCTTTGCACTATATCTTCCAAACGATAAAACTCCACCGGCGATACAAAAGCAATTACCCCTTGATGATTCTTGTCCGTAAATTGGTTCAATTTCTCAACCGGCACACGCTGTACAGCGGTGGTTTGGTTATAGGCTGTCAATTTGTCAATCAGTTCACGCCCAATAGCAGAATTCATATCGCGCCGGACAAGAATCTTATCAAACATCTTCCCGGCATCAAGAGCCTCAATTACAGCACGTAAGCCAAACACCATTTCCTTTTCTTTCGGCCTTCTGGTCTCGTAGTTCTTCTTTTGTATCATAATTTTAATTATTTTGACGTTATTTATAGGTATTTGAGATTGTCCCGCAGTTGTCACGCCAGGTCCTCAATAATACGATTGAGAATATGCAATCCGCTTTGTGTAGCAACAAGACGACCTTCTTTAATAGCCAGATGTCCGCTGTCTATATATGGTTTTGCCTTGTGCAGCAAATTGTCTGTAAAAGGAATCCCTTCGCATGTACGCAATCCTAACATAATCTGCTCCATTTCTTTCTGTTCGGCAGATAATATTTCTTCCTCCCAATACATGGTGTTATCTGCCACTTTCTCGATATATGCAGGCACATCGGCAATATTCCACCTCCGTTTAGTGCCATCGTAACTGTGTGCACCTGCCCCAAGTCCAATGTAAGGCACATTATTCCAATAGCCGGAGTTATGAAGCGAACGAAATCCGGGTAACGCAAAATTACTGACCTCATAACGTTCAAATCCCTCCTTGCACAACATCATACATAATAGGTCATACATTTGGTTTTCAGTATCTTCATCCGCCGGTGTCACCAATCTCTCGTCAACGAGTCGTGAGAGAGTCGTCATCGACTCGTAAGTCAGGCAATAGCAAGAAATATGCTGAATGTGCAGTTTCAACGCTTCAGCGATATTAAATTTCCAATCTTCTATAGATTGATTAGGAAGCGCATACATCAAATCAACAGAGATATTGTCAAATCCTGCCTGTTGGGCATATTGCACCGCTTCGCGCGCCTGAGTGGAATTATGTCGCCGCCCAAGGAAAGAAAGTTCTTCGTCCCGGAAAGATTGAATTCCGATACTAATCCGATTAAAGCCAATTTGATGCAATGCTTGAAGTTTTTCCAAAGTCAAATCACCCGGATTCGCCTCAAGAGTGATTTCCTCCACATTAGAAGAACCAACCGCGGATAAAATACGATGTAACTGGTCCACGGAAAGCATACTTGGTGTGCCTCCACCAAAATAGAGAGTACGTATATTCCCCTCGTTCGAGATACGCTGTTGTGCTTCTTGAATAAGAGCACGCACATAATCCTCACGGCGATCAAGGTATGTGGTCGAAAAGAAGTCGCAGTAAATACAGCGACTTTTACAAAACGGGATATGGATATATACGCCGTCCATTACTTGTCTTCTCCCCAAAGGTATTTCATCCACTCCGCCATTTTTTGCTCCTGCGGACTACCTTGCGGTTCCCAAAAATGTACTCCGGACAACTCATCCGGTAAAAACTGCTGCTTGACAAAGTGATTCGGAAAATCGTGGGCATATTTATAGCCCTCACTATATCCCAATTCTTTCATCAACTGCGTGGGAGCATTACGCAAGTGCAACGGAACAGAAAGATTACCGCTCTTCTCAACTTCTGCAAGTGCGTTATCTATCGCGAGGTAAGCTGAATTGGATTTTTGCGAAGTAGCCAAATAGACGGTCGCCATCGCAAGCGGAATTCGTCCTTCCGGCCAACCTATTTTCTGCAAAGTATCAAAGCAGGCATTGGCGACCAACATCGCGTTTGGATTGGCAAGTCCGATATCCTCACTGGCAGAAATAACCAATCGCCGCGCTATAAACTTGGGATCTTCTCCCGCAGCCACCATACGAGCTAACCAATAAATAGCGGCATCCGGATCGCTTCCACGAATAGACTTGATAAAGGCAGAAATGATATCAAAATGCAACTCACCGTCTTTGTCGTAAGCCACAGGATTCTGCTGAAGCTGACGCGTGACCGTTTCATTGTCTATCAGTGTCTCTCCGGAGTTTGCAACCAGTTCGATAATATTAAGCAACTTACGAGCATCACCACCACTATATCGCAAAATGGCTTCGGTTTCGGTTATATCAAGATGACGTGAGGCTATATATTCATCATCTGTAAGCGCCCGCTGCAACAATTCAAGCAAATCTTCTCTACCAAGCGGTTTAAGCACATATATTTGACAACGTGAAAGTAAAGGATTGATGACCTCGAACGACGGGTTTTCAGTAGTAGCACCTATCAGCGTAATTGTTCCATCTTCTACTGCACCAAGCAAACTATCTTGCTGGGATTTGCTGAATCTATGTATCTCATCGATAAATAATATCGGTGGTCGTTGGTCGGTTTGTGCTGCAAAAAGCCCACTATTGATTTTCGCTTCCCTTTTTGCCTTGTCTATTACATCACGCACTTCTTTTACCCCACTTGTAACGGCCGAAAGCGTATAGAACGGTCGTTCAAGATCGTGAGCGATAATTCGTGCCAAAGTCGTTTTTCCAACCCCGGGAGGTCCCCACAAAATAAACGATGACAAATTACCGCTTTCAATCATCTGCCGCAATATAGCGCCCTCACCAACAAGGTGCTTTTGACCAATATATTCGTTCAAAGTCTTTGGACGTAAACGTTCAGCAAGAGGCAAACTCATTTTTGTAATAGTTCTTGCGCCGTTTCAAGTGCGGCTGTTGTTATATTTTTTCCGGAAAGCATCGCAGCAATATCGTGAATCCGTTCTTCAGGCGTCAGTCTGATAATATTTGTCTCTGTCCGTGTAGCAGTATCTTCCTTAAATACACGGAATTGTTCCTGCGCTTTTGCAGCAATTTGTGGCAAGTGCGTAATAGCAATAATCTGACGCGATGAAGCCATTTCCCGCATTATAAGCCCCATTTGAGCGGCAATTTCACCACTAACCCCTGTATCAATCTCATCAAAAATAATTGTAGGCAGACCATTCGTTGATGCAATAAGCGCCTTGACGCACAACATAAATCGTGAAATCTCACCGCCGGAAGCCACTTCACTAACCCGACGCAACGACTGATTGAGGTTGGCGGCAAAAAGAAACTGCACATTATCATGCCCCGATTCGGAAAAATCTTCCGCAGGCAAAATGTCAATATCCACTTTCGCGTGAGCAATTCCAAGTTTTGACAATCCAGCCATCAGTTGGTTGGAGATGGTTTTACGAACACTTTCACGCGATTTGGTCAATACAGCAGCCGCAGCCGTCAAACTTTTCAGGCGCTCTGCCAATTCTGCTTGGAGTCGTGCTATCTCATCATCAAATGAAGCAATAGTATTCATCTGTACTCCCAATTCATCACGTAGTACCATCAGTTCGGAAAGTGTTTGCACATTGTGTTTTCGTAACAAGGTATTGATCAAATCCAACCTTTCCTGCACTTCTTGTAATCGCACAGGGTCATATTCGATGTGAGCAAACAAATTATTTGCTTCACCAACAATATCCTTGAGTTCAATTTCAACAGCTTGCAACCGTTCATTAAGGGTTGTTTCATCTTCAAGTGCAGTTCTCGCAGTCCGAACAGCATCTAACGCACTTTCCTGTTCACCATCTAAGACCTGCAAAGCTGTTTGTAATTGCAGTTTAAGTTGCTCAACATGATTTAGGCGATACTCCTCATCTTCCAACGATTCGAGTTCTTCCGGATCATTCAGCGCCGCTTCCTGCAATTGGTTGTATTGGAAAGCAATATAATCCGCATCTTTACGTGTCTTAGCAGCCAGCGTTTCAAGGTCACGAAATGATTTCTCCGCCGTACGATATGCCGTATAGCAAGACAAGTAATCTTCTCGTTGTTTCGTATTTCCGGCAATTGCATCTACTACCCCTAATTGGAACGAATCGTCCGCAAGTAACAGGTTTTCGTGTTGCGAGTGGATATCAATAAGGCGATTGGCAAGTTCTTTAAGTTCAGTTTGCGTTACGACCTCATCGTTAACCAACGAACGGGAACGCCCATTGCGATTAAGTTCGCGCCGAATAAGATAGTCACCGAAATCAGCCTCAATAATACAGCGTTCCTCACCTTCGGTGATTGTTTTCAAATCCGCACGCGCCCCCATGACTAATGCTAACGCGCCCAAGATAATACTCTTACCGGCACCTGTTTCACCCGTCAAGGCCGAAAACCCCTGCTGAAAATCAATATCCAAATGCGATATCAGCGCGTAATTTTGTATGTGCAAATGCTGGAGCATTTTAATTTGCAGTTATTTTGTCATATAAATTTCCACGAGTTGGATCAATATCCATCAATATCTCATGGACTTCTTTCTTTTCTTTATCAGTGCCTTTTTTAAAAATCTCAGTCAGTTCATCCGCTTTTGCATCAAGAAATGTATTGATGACATACGTTGCGGGACGCGCCCTATTTGCTTCCCGCAATACGGGCAAACCTTGAGCAATCAGCGCACGCGCATTAGCCACATTGGCAGCCATATTATCCAGCGCCAAGCGGTGATACTCATAATAAAACTCGCGGTATTTCTTGAATGCTTCATCCATCAGGTTATTGACAAGTGCATAGCGGTTTCTATTACTATCAAACGCTTTCCATCCTTTAGATTCTTCTGCACTCATAGAAGCCGATTGGCACGTACTGACGATATCCTCACATGCTTGGAAATAAGGTGTGCCACCAAGACGCTGATAACTGTCACAATCGTGACCGATAATCAAATAGGCATAATACGCCAACATCGCCGTAAGATTCGTAGTGAACGTATTCTGCTGGTACTCAATCCGGTCAAATTCCTGATAGGAAAAGTTAAATGCATGATCCTTGAAGTTGATTAACGGCGTTGAGTAACTGGTATTATAGACAGGACGCTTTGCCTGCAATTGCATCTCGCAGGTATAAAAGTTATCTTCCACTTTGTTAACAATCAGCATCAAACTGCAGTCTATCCGTTCTTTGTCAGAAACAGTCATGTTCGTCCATCGATTACTATTCAGGTACTCTGTTATCGACTGTTTAAGCGTTTCGAATACTTGTTTGTTCGTACCTTCAATCTGATCAGAGTTGATGGTGACCGTGCAATTCAGTTCTTGCGCCGTCAGCGAGATGCTTAAACCAAGGAAGAGGACTACAATACTATTTCTGAGGATGTACATCATGTTTAGAGATGGATTTAATATTTCCGCTTTCGGTATCAAATTGAATAACCGGCAACGGTTTTTGCGTGAATAGTTCTTTTACCAAAGGAATCGAGACACCAAATTGCGCCACAACCGCAGTCCGATCTATCAGTGTTTCGTTCAGGTAAACGACTTTGTAATTAGCAGTTCCCGGAAGATTATAGTAAATCTGAGAAGGTTGCGGTGCTTTTTTGTCCTTCTTTTCGTTGTGCGAAGTTCCACGGGATTGACGATGAGCAATCAGTTGCAACATAACCGGTTCTCCGCCTTCGCTGACAACACCTTCTTTCTCAGAAAAGAGGCACAATTCCACTTCTTCTGTCTTAATCGGTGTATAAGTCAGCGTTTTCTTATGCTTAATCACTTCGCGTGTACCAATAAACAAATTCACCAACTCGCGCTCCTGACGATTCATTTCGTCCAGTAATAATTCCATCGCTTTTCCATCAGCAGGTGCATGATCTACTTCTCCGCCAAGCAGATACATTCTGTTCTCGCGAATTCGGTAAATCAGTTTGGCTGCTCCTTGCGCTTGTTGCGCAACACTTTTTCCTACAATATACTCTTCCAGCAAAGGCATTACAGGGGATTGAGATTCCACCGCTTGCACCGGAGAATTTGGTTTGCGATTCGGTGCACAATCCGTCACACGCGTATTGTATCCTTTGAGTGTTCCCATCGGCGTCAAAGCCAAGAGTTGCATCTCCAAGCCTGGTTCAGCAATCACTTTGTATGCACGCGTAAAGTCAGCAACGGTTTTGACGCGGCTTCTCACACCCGTTAGTCTGAATGAACGAGCATCCTCCGTAATAATATCCGTTGCAGCAAGATATTGCTTAGCATAGTCAGCGAAAGGACCTTTATGCAAAATCACTTCCTCATACTCAATATCAAAGCACAACTGCGTCTGTGGCATATAATACACCAAAGCCAGCTCGTCTTCTTGCACCGTTTGTGCACGCAGCATTGTTGCCAGTACACACAATAATCCAAATAAAAATAATCTTTTCATATACTTAGTTATTCCATAATCTCCAACTTGCTTCCGCCTGTTCTTCCAACATTCTCAAACCGCCAATCACGATTGCACCTTTCACTTTTCCAAGCCTCAGGAATTCGGTTTGAGCAGGATTATAGACACAATCAAACAAAACATGCTTTGGTGTCAGCGACTCATAATCGATATTTGGGAACGTTTTCACGTCAGGATACATTCCAAGCGGCGTAGCGTTGACAATCAACTGGAATGGATTCACATCCAGATTATCCAATCCTCTGGCACTAATCATTTCGTTAGCTATTCCCATCTCATTCAGAGCATAGGCAATGGCTTTTGCCGCTCCTCCTTGCCCTAAGACCAAAGCGTTTGCTGGCATCTGTTCACAAGCTTCACGCAATGCGGTTTTGAACCCAATCCAATCGGAATTATATCCCACCCCGTTTTTAACGATATTCACTGCGCCAATAGCAGCTGCAACCGGTTCCAAAGCACGCAAAAAAGGAATAATACGCTCTTTATATGGAATCGTCACATTGTAACCGTCCAGTTTGTTATTAAGTCCATCCACAGCATCAGCTGTCAAGACAGGCACTTCCAGCAATCTGTAATCAGCATCAATACTTTCGCATTCGAACTTCTTTGCAAAAAAGTCCGCTGACCACGAATGGCTCAAGCTTTGTCCAATCAATCCGTAGTGTTTCATATGCGTTCTCCTAACGTTGCGAGATGCTCAATCTCCGCCTTTGTCCACGAGCGCAATTCAGCCCGTACAGCGTTTCGTTTATAGTTTGTATCGCTATTCGTTGAGTCTTCCACCCACTCAATTCCACGAATATCGCGCAAATAATGGCAGATATAATCGTGTGTTGTGCATAACAGCGGACGAATAATCGGTATCGGAATTTCACTATATGGGTTTTTACTGATAGGTGCCATTCCCTGCAATCCTTTCAATCCGCAACCTCGACGGATATTCATCAGTACAGTCTCTGCCTGGTCGTTTTGATGATGCGCCACAGCAATAGCCTTGCATCCGGTCTGTTTTGCCAAATCGCCAAACCACTGATAGCGTAACTCACGTGCCGCCAGTTCAATACTCTGCTTGTGTGATTTCGCATAATCCACCGTATCAAAGTGCTTCACAAAGAGTGGAATTCCATTCTTCGCCCACGCCGGAACAGTCTTCCAGCGTCTCGGCAGTGTCTCGGCAGCGTCTCGAACAAAAGTCTCATCCCGATTGCTTTCTTCGCCGCGAAGATGGAAATTGCAATGAGCAATAACACATTCGTATCCTGCACGCAGCAAAACATCCAACAATGCGATACTATCCGCTCCGCCACTCACGCAGACTAAAACCTTGTCTCCATCAGACAATAAGCCGTTGTCTGCCATATATTTTTTCACCCGCCGTAGCATCAATCACATTTTCACAAGTTCACACATTCACAGAATCATTAATCGTGATGAGTCCGTTAACAATCGCATAAATGGTCAAACCAGCCGTTGAACGGATATTCAGTTTACGTGCAATATTCTTTCGGTGCGAAATAACGGTGTGCTGCGATATACAAAGTACATCCGCTATTTCCTTGTTGCTCAATCCTTTTACAACTTGAACCAGAACGTCTTTTTCGCGGTCTGAAAGTAACTCTGCCTTATCAGCGACCGTGTTACGTTCCATTAATGCGGGCAACAAGATATTGTCTTCAATCGCACAATGCAACGCCATCTCTTTCTCAATCGCATAGATATCCGCGAGCGCTGAATACAACAACCCGTTTTGCTGGTCAGACGGATAGTATTTGATGATCAGGTTCTTCAACTCCCGCATTTTAACAGCCAAATGCTCATCGTCATCCGCATGTTTCTCAAACTCATTGGCATTCTCGTGCGCAATGTGCACCTTTGCTTCTGCAACGTAATCATCATATAGACGGATAATCAGCAGCGGAATACTGCTTCCGGTTTTAACGGCACTAATCGCCTCAATCAGTTCCTGCCTTGTCCGTGGGAAAAGGAAGTCCAAGAAATAAGAGTGTGCATTGTTAAGATAGATCATCACTGTTGGAATATCCACATGGGAAGCGGAAATTTCCTCTGCACGCAAGGCGCCAACAGCATAGTTTATGACAGCTAAGAATGTGCCGGTTTCAATCCCACATTCGCGGCATACATCGTCAATGGACTTGTCTCCCACGCCCAAAGGCAAACCGAAGCGGCTGATAATCTGCAAAGCCGCATCTTCATTTGACATCAAGTCACTAATTCTATCTAACTCCCTATATCTCATTCAGGACTAAACACTCACGAATTTATTGTACTACGCGTCCGGTTACATCAAACCAAACTCCGTCACGGATGATATAAAGTTGCCCGTTATAGAACACTTTTTTCACAGTCGGTTCCGTAGTATTGATATTGTCAAATCCTTCCGGATCTGGTGGAAGCGGTGTTCCTGTTGTAATGGATACATTTTCGGTAACATTACTAATAGTCAGACGTCCGGTAGCAGGATCATAGTCTGATGCAGCTCCGGTAACCGCCACTTTGTCCGGATGTGAGCCGTCACTTGCTGTCACATACGCGATGAAACCATACTTAAGCGTCAATTGGTAATTCGGCCAAAGCGCCTCCGCCATCTTAACATCCACATCGTACGTGGAAACACTGTTCTTCAGCATTTGGATAGCCAATTCGGGATAATCAATAAACGGATTTCTGTTTCCTTGATATGCAGCGGCTCCATCGTTTCGCACAGCTTCGGTGAGCGAAGGAGGATCAGCCATGTGCCACTTGAGCAGGATATCAATCGACTCAAATACACCACTCATACCGAGTTTGTTAAGCAACTGAGCATTACCTTTGTAAAGATTATTCTTGTGTCCTCCAGCCTCGCCATAAACAACGTAGTCATATACAATTACGCGGGAAGCATCGCCTCGGTACGTGCCAAGATTTTCCTTTTTATAATATGAGTTTTCGATAGTCACATCATCCGGATCATAGTATTTCGAACTTTCTCCGTATGCCGTATTACCACGTTCTGAATTGGATTGTACCCATGCCGGGCGCACCGATTGCATATCATGCCCCATCGGCGTACCTTTGTCCGCGCCTTTTGATTGTGGCCACGTGTGCTCACGGTTATATGTTTTTCCACCGTCCCAGGCACCATTCATTGAACGACCATCGTAATAGCCGATAATCTTGCTTCCCTGATTGTTCAGGTCAATATCCACTTTGATATACGCATCACGCAGAGAGTTATAGGAGAACCTGCTTTCTCCGATGTGGGAAGTATTTCCCATCAGCGTATTAAGCGCGCCGAAGAGATCGTTTCCTTCCAAAACAATAAGCTTGTCATAGGCATAATCACCGGTGTAATATGCTTCTGCTTTTGCCGCAGAACTATATGCTTCTAAGCCTTCATCGCTTCCTGCATGCGCTTGCATATCTATACCCGCGAAGCTAAATAATGAATAAAAAGCAAATAATGAAACTAAAAATACTTTTTTCATGATTATGTAAATTTTACGGTTGGTATTTATAATATTGTCTATTAGCGATTAAAATATTTTGTTACTATGCAAACGTGGTTAATTGTGCAGCGGTCTTAGCAGCAAGGCGCGCATTATTAAGCACCAGTTGGATATTTGAAGCCAAACTATCTCCACCTGTCAAATCCTTTACTTTAGCAAGCAGGAAAGGTGTCGTTTCTTTACCATGAATTCCCAGTTTTTTGGATTCTTCAATAGCCTCGTCAATCGCCTTATTGATAACGTCTGCAGGCATTGCATACTCGTCCGGAATAGGATTGGTAACTAACATTCCGCCTTTGAGTCCCATATCCAATTTAGCTTTAAATGCCGCAGCAATCTGCTCCGGTGTATCAAGACGATAGTCCACTTTGAAGCCACTGTGCGGCGTGTAGAAAGCAGGCAATTCTTCTGTACGATAGCCAATAACCGGCACGCCTTTGGTCTCAAGATATTCAAGCGTCAGACCAAGATCAAGAATTGATTTGGCACCGGCACAAACGACTAACACGGGTGTTTGCGCAAGTTCTTCAAGATCGGCAGATATATCCATTGTCGTTTCCGCTCCGCGGTGAACGCCGCCAATACCGCCTGTTGCAAACACTTTGATTCCGGCCATTGCGGCGATAATCATAGTCGTGGTGACAGTAGTTGCGCCATCTTCCCCGCGTGCTATCAATACGGGTAAATCGCGACGAGAAGCCTTGGTTACGGCATGACCTTTTTTGCCAAGGTATTCAATTTCTTCGGGTGTACATCCTGCCTTAAGTTTGCCGCCGATAATGGCTATCGTAGCAGGTATCGCCCCGTTTTCGCGGATAGTTTGCTCTACACGAAGTGCCGTTTCAACATTTTGCGGATACGGCATTCCATGTGATATAATGGTTGACTCAAGCGCTACAACAGGCTTTCCGGCCTTAAGCGCCTCTTGCACTTCAGGAGAGATGGATAGGTATTTGTTCATTATCAGTAGTTGTAATTAATTTCGTTGGGTTATAAAGTTCTTCAAATTCTTGTTTCAGGTTCGGGTTAACAACAGAGGGGACCTCAATAGTCGCTTTGGAAGCGAGTAATCCATATTTGGCTGTTACTGGGAATTCCACACCTTGTAAAAATGCGTAAGCGACTCCTGAAAGGAAAGCGTCACCGGCACCATTAGTGTCAACAACTTGCTTGGGCGCGATAGGCGGATAAGAGACTTGTGTCGGCTCTACCAACTCCAATTGAAAGGGAGTGCCGGAACAAAATACGCCTTCGTTACCTAATGTGATATAGATATTGCTTACGCCCAGTTGATGAAGTGCCTTGCATAGTGCAGGCAGGTCTTTCCCTAAATCCGTTCCCAGTATATGCTGCGCCTCAATTCGATTAAGTTTGAGCGTATGGAGATGGGGATTGTGCGCCAGCGTGAGCGCTTCCGTAATACGCGATGCTTTCTTTCGTGATACAGTATCCGCCATCATAGGCACAGTGCAGTTTTCAAGCAGCCAGACAATAGTTGGTACAGACAGATTAGCATCGAATAACACAAGCTGCGATTTGTTGATAGCCTCCAATCGAGGCACAAGGAACTCTGGTGTCAAGTATTTTTCGATAATCTCCACATCAGCAGCACCTGCCTGCATCTGTCCAATCGTGTTGTTGATACATAGAAACATGGAACTCCGCGCACCCTTTGGGGTGTCGCTCAAATGCAAATCAAAACCAAGCCGTTTACATTCTTTGCGAGCAACATCACCCAAATAGTCGTTTCCAAAAAGGCTGATAAACTGAATGTTTTCGCCAAGTAGAACGAGGTTGTGTGCGTAGTTCTTCCCCACTCCTCCAATACCCATCGTGATACGCGATGGGTTGGAGTCGTGAGCTACAAATGCCGACGAAGTTGCGGCAATAATGTCAATATTGGTAGCACCAATAACTGTTATCATATTATAACAAATGATACGTTACTGTCAAACCGGCCATAACGATGGAAACCATCGACATCAGTTTGATAAGGATATTCAGTGACGGTCCGGATGTATCCTTGAATGGATCACCAACGGTGTCTCCGACTACGGTTGCTTTATGGCAGTCAGAGCCTTTGCCGCCAAAGTGTCCTTCCTCTACATATTTCTTTGCGTTATCCCAAGCGCCTCCGGCATTCGCCATAAAGACTGCCAACACAAAACCTGTAGCCAAACCGCCAATAAGCAGACCAAGCACACCTGCTACGCCAAGAATCAATCCGGTCAGGATTGGAACAATAATCGCAAGGATTGAAGGGAGAAGCATTTCATGTTGAGCGCCTTTGGTAGAGATTGCTACGCAACGTGCATAATCAGGATCTGCTTTTCCTTCCAAAATGCCCTTGATGGTTTGGAACTGACGGCGCACTTCCTCAACCATCTTTTGAGCAGCACGGCCAACAGCATTCATCGTCAAACCACAGAAAAGGAATGCCATCATTGAGCCGATAAAAATACCAACCAGCACAATTGGGTTCATCAAGTTCACATTGTATGCATCCATAAAGTCCACAAGTGTTGCTTTCGCTGCCTCAATACCATTCGGCAAAGCCTCGCCGGTACGGATCAAAGCAATCTTTATCTCTTCCACATACGAAGCTAACAATGCAAGTGCAGTCAGCGCAGCAGAACCGATAGCGAATCCTTTACCTGTAGCGGCAGTCGTGTTACCGAGTGCATCAAGCGCATCGGTACGCTGACGTACTTCTGCTGGCAGACCGGACATCTCCGCGTTACCACCGGCATTATCGGCAATTGGTCCATATGCATCTGTTGCCAATGTTATACCCAGAGTGGAAAGCATTCCGACTGCGGCAATACCGATGCCGTAAAGACCCATGGATAAGTTTGCTGCAGAAAACTCGATTGCAAACCCGTTTGCGCAAAGATATGCAAGCACGATTGCTACGCCAACCGTAATAACAGGAATAGCTGTTGATAGCATGCCCAATCCGAGTCCGCTGATGATAACAGTTGCAGGGCCGGTTTGTGAACTCTCAGAAACTTTCTGAGTAGGTTTATACGATTGAGAGGTATAGTATTCGGTTGATTTTCCGATAATCACACCGGCCAATAAACCAACTACAACAGACAGTGAAACCTGCCACCATTGATTCGTTTCCGTTCCAAAGAGCCATGCAAAGACACCAAACGTAACACCGGCTATGAGGAAGGCGGCGGTGTTGGTACCAATGGACAATGCACGGAGTAACTCTTTCATACCTGCACCTTCTTTGGTCTTCACCATAAAGATGCCAATCAGAGACAGCAATACGCCAAACGCAGCAATCAGTGACGGAGCCAGAACAGCCTTAAGTTGCATCTCTTCGCAGAACGCGAATGCTGATGCGCCCAATGCCATCGTTGCAAGGATAGAACCTGCATATGATTCATACAAGTCCGCACCCATTCCTGCAACATCGCCTACATTATCACCTACATTATCTGCAATCGTTGCGGGGTTACGCGGATCGTCTTCAGGAATATTATACTCCGTTTTACCGACAAGGTCTGCGCCTACGTCTGCGGCTTTGGTGTAAATTCCACCGCCGACACGTGCAAACAAAGCCTGAGTCGAGGCACCCATTCCAAACGTTAACATGGTCGTTGTAATGGTTATCAAGTCACCTTCTGCGCCTACCATTTCTAACAGTCCTGTACCATTGAGAATAAGGAACCAGCCGGCAATATCCAGCAATGCGAGACCGACCACCGTCAGACCCATCACGGCACCTGAGCGGAATGCCACCTGTAAGCCGGCATTCAGCGATTGACGTGCAGCATTGGCAGTACGGGCAGAAGCATAAGTAGCCGTCTTCATGCCAAAGAATCCTGCTAATCCGGAGAAGAAACCACCGGTCAGGAAGGCAAACCATACAATACCGTTTTGGAGTTTGAAATATGCCATAATGGCAAAGATGGCAGCAAGGATTACGAATACAATCGTAACAACCTTGTACTGTTGTTTCAAATACGCCATCGCACCTTGTCTAACGTGCGCAGCGATTTTTTTCATCAAATCTGTGCCTTCGTCTTTTCCCAACATGTTCTTGTAGAAATAGAACGCAAAGCCCAGCGCTAAAACGGATGCCGCTAATACGACATACATAAGGGAAGTTAATTCCATAAGCGTGTGTGTTTTAATGGTTAGTAATAAGGGTTAATTATTTTTGTTACTTTCATCTTCTGTCGTTTCCTAAAAAACGCGCAAAAATAATAAAAAAAAATGACATATGCAAATTTTTTTGCTATTTATTGAAAAAAGTGCAACAAAATTGCACTTTTTTCTAAAATAATCATTTTATTAACTGTTTGTTATGCCATTTCTGACGGTTTCTTCTTACTGTTTAGTAATTTTCTGCCAACAGTTGGAAATAAGCCTTTGCGTGATGGCAAACGGGACATTCTTCCGGTGCAGCCTTGCCTACAACGATATGGCCGCAATTAGAACATTGCCAGATGCAATCGCCCTCGCGCGAGAATACAACTTTATCCTCAATATTTTTAAGCAGCTTACGATAACGCTCCTCGTGATGTTTCTCGATCTCTCCCACCATCGCAAATTTGGCGGCAATCTCAACAAAGCCTTCCTCTTCTGCTTCTTTAGCCATGCGGGCGTACATATCAGTCCATTCCATATTCTCGCCATTAGCCGCATCTTCCAGATTCGCTGCGGTATCATTGATCTTACCGCCATTCAGGTATTTATACCACAGCTCTGCATGCTCTTTCTCGTTGGCTGCAGTCTCTTCAAAAATCTTGCTAATCTGCACATAACCATCCTTTTTCGCTTTAGAGGCAAAATAGGTGTACTTGTTACGAGCCATACTCTCACCGGCAAAAGCCTCCATGAGGTTTTTCTCGGTCTTTGTTCCTTTTAAGTCTTTCATAATCAATTAGTTTTAATTTAGTTTGTTACTTATTTTATCCAGCCCAACTGCTACGATCCAGCGAACGATACGAAATTGCCTCTAACAGATGTCTCTTTTCGATATTTTCGGCTCCGTCAATATCGGCAATTGTACGGGCAACTTTCAGTATCCGGTCGTATGCACGTGCCGATAGCCCTAATTTGGTCATTGTTACTTCCAGCAATTTGTCACATTCTGCATCTAATACGCAATATTGTCGAACCATCTTGGCGGTCATCATCGCATTACAATGAATCAGTTTGCTCTGTTTGAATCGCTCATTTTGAACAGCTCTTGCTCTTAGCACACGTTCACGCATCATTGCCGAACTTTCGCCGGGTTGCTTGTCACGCAATTGTTCATACGGAACGGACTCAATCTCACATTGTATATCTATGCGGTCTAAAAGCGGGCCGCTTATCTTGGCTAAATACCGATGAATCTGCGCTGGTGTACAGGTACACGGATGTGCCGGATTATTCTCACCGTAGTGACCACATGGACATGGGTTCATAGCCGCCACCAACATGAACGATGCCGGATAATCCACCGTCTCCTTGGTACGGGCTACCGTTATATGCCTGTCCTCAAGTGGTTGCCGCATTACTTCCAATACCGAACGCTTGTACTCCGGCAGCTCATCTAAAAACAGCACCCCATTATGCGCCAGACTTATCTCGCCCGGATGTGGATTGGTGCCTCCGCCTACAAGGGCGGTATCGGTTATTGTATGATGCGGACTGCGGAACGGACGTTGCACAATCAGTGTGCTGCTGACACCCTTACGCTTATTGGTTAGCCCCGCAATAGAGTGAATCTTCGTTGTTTCCAATGCCTCTTCAAGGGTCAGCGGAGGCAAAATCGTAGGAATACGTTTGGCTATCATCGACTTTCCTGCGCCTGGAGGACCTACCATAATCATATTATGGCCGCCCGCTGCCGCTATCTCAACAGCACGACGAACTTTGAACTGCCCTCTTACATCCGAGAAATCCAAATCAGATGGAAAAGCCGACTCCGCAAACAATGCCGCTGTATCAACATGAGTGGGCACAAACTTGTCATCCTCGTTCAATTCGTCCTTCGGCGCACCATTCAAGAAACGTACTACCTCCATCAGATTCTCCAGCCCATAGACCTCCAATCCGTCAACTACGGCAGCCTCTTCTGCATTGGCAGCGGGTAGAATCAGCCCCTTAAAACCTTCTTTGCGGGCACATAGCGCAATCGGCAAAGCACCGCGAATGGGCTGCAACGAGCCGTCTAAAGACAATTCGCCCATTATCATATAGTGCTTCAGTTCTTTCGTCTTCACCTTTTCTGCTCCGGCCAACATACCTATTGCTAACGGCAAGTCAAAAGCGGCGCCCTCTTTTTTGATATCTGCAGGAGCCATATTGATTGTGAAGGAATGCATCAGATTCTCAAGTCCATTGACTGTCAGCGCCGCTTGAATACGATCATGCGACTCTTTCACGGCATTATCCGGCAACCCGACCAACGTAAAGTCAAAACCGGGTGTCGAATGTACCTCTATAGTCACCTTCACAGCATCAATACCAACTGGCGCAGCACTATATATCTTCGTTAGCATAATATCTCCTTTCAATTCTCAATTAAATAACTTCCACCAGCGCAGCGGTCCAATATCCAACAGCGCAGCGGTCCAACATCCAATTCTCAATTCTCAACTCTCAACCTTCTGCCGTACGCACGCTGCGATGAACTCTGCTATCTGTTTCGGTTCCAATCCGGCGACATTAAGAACCAAATCGTAGTTGCGCGCATCATAACGGCTCTTGCCGCTGAAGGTATGTGTAAAGTTCTCGCGGGCTTCGTCCACCTTGTCTATCAGCAGGTTCGCACTTCCCTCGTTGATATTCAGACGCCGTGCCACTTTGTCGCGGCGATAGGCTTTGTCTGCGATTAGGAACACTTTGAATGCATTGGGGTTATCGCGGAATATATGGAATCCCGTTCGTCCGAGGATCACGCAGGACTCTTTTTCTGCCAGTGAACGTACCAGGAACTCCTCGTCATTATACAGATCTTGCGAAACCGTCTCAAACCACCAGCTTTTCTTCATACCTTTCACTTTGTCGATATCCTCTTGGGTCATGTTATAGCGTTCCTCCAGTTGTTTCAGCAATCCCTTGTCATACAACTCCACGCCCAGTATTTTGGCCAATTCGACAGCAATCTGCCTGCCACCGGTTCCGAACTCTCGTCCAATTGTTACTACAAATTTCTTTTCCATATCTATAATTCTTTAACTCTTTCACTCTTTAACTCCTTCATTCTTTAATTCATTAATTCTTTAATTCTTTAACTCCCTCACAATATCTTTTCTCTATCTCCTCCCAATTAATAATCTGCCAAAGTGCCTGTAGATGCGCAGCACGGCGATTGCGATAGTCTATATAATAAGCATGTTCCCACACATCCATTGTCATCAATGGTTTCAGACCTTTGGTAACCGGATTGCCGGCATTCGATTCCTGAGTAATAACGAGCTTGCCATCTTTATCCGCCGCGAGCCATACCCATCCTGAACCGAAGAGTGATACCCCTTTCTGCTCGAACTCCGCTTTGAAAGCGTCAAACGAGCCGAAATCACGAACGATAGCCTTGACAATTGCCAACTCGTTCATTCCTTCATTCGTTAACTCTTTCACCGGTGCAAACTGTGTGAAATACAGATTATGGTTGAGAACCTGTCCTGCATTATTGAATATTCCTCCTTGTGCATTTGCTACTATCTGCTCTAACGGCATGCTATCAAACTCTGTGCCGGACACCAATTTATTGAGATTATCAACATAGGTCTGAAGATGTTTACCATAGTGATACTCAATCGTTTCTCTACTAATCACCGGTTCCAATGCCTCCGGCGCATACGGCAACGCAACAAGCGTAAAAAGGAGTGGTAACATAATTGTATATAAGTTTAAATTTTTTGACTCTATAATCCTGCAAGAATCTCAATAATTCGCTCAGCAGCATGTCCGTCCCATAACTCCGGAATAGCACCGTGTTTCCACTGCCCAGCAAAGAGTTTGTCCAGCGCCGGTTTGATAGCGTCTGGATTGGTGCCTATCAACTCGTTTGTTCCCACCGTGCATGTCTCCGGGCGTTCGGTGTTATCGCGGAGCGTGATACATGGAACACCCATGACAGTTGTCTCTTCGGTGATACCACCGGAATCGGTCACGACCGCTTTCGCACGCTCAACGAGGTAGTTAAACTCCAAATACCCCATCGGCTCCACGATATGCAGATTGCTCCATCTGTCATCATTGAGCGACTCTGTCGCGCTCATTCCATCATTTATCAGTTCGCGAAGCATCTTCGCCGTTCTTGGATGGATGGGGAATATCACCGGCAGCCCATGCACATTATCCACAATCTGTTCCATCATGGCACGCAGATGATTCTCTTCGTCCACATTCGCCGGGCGATGCATCGTCATAACGATATACTCTTTCTCTTTCAGCCCTAACTTATCCCACACTTCCGGCTTCCTAAAGCGGGCTCTATTCGCCAACAATGTATCAATCATCACATTCCCCACAAACCACACGCGCTGACGCATCATTCCATCATTGAGCGATTCATCGCGGCTCATTGAGCGAAGCGGCTCATTCATCAGCATCGCTCCGGAGCGGATTAGATTCCGGTTAGCCACATCCGATGTCGTGAACATATAATCAGCCAGGCTGTCGGTCACCATGCGGTTGATTTCCTCAGGCATCGTCAAGTCCCAAGAGCGGATACCCGCCTCCACGTGGCACACTTTCGTGTTCAGTTTCTTTGCCACGATAGAGCAAGCCATGGTGCTCGTAACATCACCCACAACAAGCACTACATCTGTAGGGTGTGCTATCAGGTCTTTCTCAAACTCCACCATGATATGTGCAGTTTGTTCTGCTTGTGTACCACCGCCGCATCCGAGGTTCACATCCGGTGCCGGAATGCCCAATTCCTCGAAGAACGTGTCACTCATGTTCTTGTCATAATGCTGCCCCGTATGCACAAGACGATATTCGACTCTCGACTCTTGACTCTCGACTCTCGACTCATTAAACCTCTCAATCGCATGCACTATAGCAGCTATCTTCATAAAATTGGGTCTCGCCCCTGCAATCAATGTTATATGCATATATTTGCTATTATTTCATCAAAAATTCCAAGTACTTCACCCAGCACCTTCTTACTCCGACTTGTATCTCCCAATGACCTTTTATCTCCTGAAGCATGTAACATAACATACTCTCGTATCTCCTGCGCATCACGTGATTTGAACTCCTTGCCTTGTTCCTGCAGCACCACATCCACCGTCAGGAACTCATTCCTTGGGAAGAAAGACACTGCCAGCACGCCCAGCAACGCTGCTTCACGGGCAAACGTACCGGCCCCTGTCAACATCGCTTTTGTATAGTAGCATACATCCAATCCGTTTAGAGGTCCATCCGGATACCATATGTTCACATGCCCTTCAGCCATCTTCTTTTCTTCCTCGTATCGAGGTAAAAATAGTATATTTTGGTCCTTAAATACTTCGAATAGTTCCGGTACAATCGTCACTGCATCTTTCGGCACATATGCCGCCTTAAGATTTTCGGGGCGTATCGTGATAAATTCACGCCATGGCAGTTGATCCAAGAAATGCTCATCCACCTTATAGTCTGCGATATAGATATCTTCCTTGAATCCATCGAAGGTCTTAATTTGTTCGTCGCGTAGATGGAATCGCTTCTTCGCCGCACTATAATTCAAATAAGCAGGAAAAATGAAGTAGGAACTGAAGAGGTACGTCACAAACTTATGGGTCGTGAAGTCATTATCCGAAAAAGTAATGGATTTTTTTCCTCTCAACCACGCAATTGGCGCTGTATAACTGCCACCCAACGAGAATGCCACATCGAACTTCGGTACGCGTGTCAGCAATTGCCAATAGCGTCCAAGCAAGCCTAAACTCTTTTTTATTCTACTCTTCCCGTGATGTGAACCCAACACCAATGGTTCTATTCCATTCTTGCGCAGTAATGGAATAGTCTCCGAGAAGTCTCGAGCAGTAATAATCAACTCATGCCCTGCCGCTTTTAGGTGCCTGTATATCGGCATCAGCACATTCACATGCGGCGTGTTCGTAACATCTATCCAGATTTTCATTCCTTTGTATTTTCTTCTTTAACAAACGTTTTAATTACTTTTGCCGGTGCTCCTACGGCTACGCTATAAGGAGGAATATCTTTCGTTACTACACTTCCCGCTCCTATAATTGCTCCTTCACCAATGGTTACACCCGGCATAATGATACATCCAATACCCAGATGCGCACCATCTTTGACGATCACTTTCCCCTCCTTAAACGGACAATGCATAGCATACATGCCCGGTTTATAATCCGTCAAGTCACGCTGATGGCATAAAATCATCACACCTGACGTTACCGCTACTCCGTTACCAATCTCTATCAATTCAGGATTACGTTCATCCAACATTACGCCACGAGCAATGTGACTCTGTTTTCCTACTTTGACGCCACGCATACGATGCACAGCAACCGTCACTTGATACGGAAACGTAAACTGTGAAAGGATGGACAACAAATGTGTCCACACACCTTTGACTATAGAACCCAAACTACGATGTTTTACAATTGACATTGTATGTATCTCCTATTATTAATCAATATACTCTCTGAACCACAATTCCAGATTAATCCATTTCCAGATATCTTTGGATATATTTATCTCACCTGATAAGTGACGTTGATATAATTTCTTTGCTTCTTCGGGGAAGAAATATCCGCGCTTAGCAAAGGATTCCGATGATAATATGTCATATACTAATTTATGGAACTTCTCCGTCCTAAACCACTCGTCTTGCGGAACGGAGAAACCTTTCTTATCTACACGCAACCGCACTTTCTCTGGCATAATGCCTTTCATCACCTCTCGAAGTATGAACTTAGTGTACCCACCCTTGATCTTTAATTCATCCTTAAGAGCAATACTGAATTCCACTAAATTTTTATCTAAGAATGGACTCCGGCCTTCTATTCCAAACGCCATCGTATCTCTGTCACCCCACTTATTCAAGTGCTCCAGTTTGTATTCAAAGTGATTAATCAACATCTCCGTCATAGTGTTAGCGCTATATAATTTATCTGCAATGACGCTATTTTTGTGTTTTTCAACGAACTCAGGATTGATGTAACCACGCTGCATCACACGCACTTTCGTTCTCATCTTACTAGGCAATAAGAAGAATGCCATGTACTTTACATGCCTCCATGATTTATGTAATTTTGCATACTGAATCAGCTCTTTGGCCAACCTTCCCCATTTAAAGTGTGTCAGCAAACTCTTGTAGTATAATCCCGGTATATATTCATATCCTGCTAAAGCTTCATCGGAACCTTGACCATCTAATATCACTTTTACATATTTTGACGCCTCAGACAAGATACTATATAATGCATATGGCGATGTTGTTGGAGTCGGCTCACCTTGTATTCTCACATAATCATCCAAATGAGCATACAACTTTTCCGCATTAGGATGAATATAATGCATGTTCGGCACAATACCCTTGAACTCGTCAATAAACGTCGACTCGTCGGCTCTAGAATCTTTTCCATATATAGCTGAGAACGAATGGACATTCGGTTCTTTCATTTCCTTAATTATCGTAGCTGTTATTGCTGATGAATCCAGGCCTCCGCTTAAGCACACACCCCAAGGAACATCCGCTCGTAACCGCAATTTAATCGCTCTCTTGAATAAATCCATATAACATCTCTCTGCATCTGCAGATGTCATATGACTAATCTCTTGTTTGCGTGTATGCACATGCTCTGCAAGATTATACCACTTACGAATAGGCAACGACTCCTTTGTGAACGATTGCTTTAAGTTCAAAGTAATGCAACAGCCATGTTGCAGTTTAAAAATGTTGCTGAAGAACGTCTCCTCTGTTTGATCCGTTCTATTAAACACGAGATAATCAAATATCACATTCTCGTTTGCCTTGGGTTTATTCGGCAACGCTTTCATTATAGCCGGTATCTCAGATGCAAACACAAGTTGCTCCCCGCTCACATAATAGTACAATGGTTTCACTCCAAATCTGTCTCGAGCGATAAATAACGTCTGTTCTTGCTTGTCATATATCGCCATCGCGAACATACCATTAAGTTTATCCAACACAGCCTCTCCCCATTCAATATATCCGTTCAGCACCACTTCTGTGTCCGTCTGAGTCTGAAAAGTATATCCCAAGGACTTTAATTCTTCCCGCAACTCAATGTAATTATACGACTCTCCATTCTGGACAATGGTATATCGTCCTGTTGCATCCGTCATCGGCTGTTTTCCGGCATTGCTCAAATCGAGTATGCTTAACCTAACATGCCCCAACCCGACATACCCATCAACGAAAAAGCCTTCATCATCCGGTCCTCGATGTTTGATTGTTTGCAACATCGCCGTTAAAAACTCTTTCTTAATCGGTTTTTTATCAAACCGTACAATTCCCGCGATTCCACACATAATATCATTTTATTACTTGTTCGTATATTTTTATTAGTCGCTCTGCTATCTGGTAATCCGCTATGCCATCAGCCAACAAACGCTCCCGTCCTTTGGTCTTACCGTGTTTCAATGCTTTCTCTAACAACTCTGCAAATTCCCCGACCTCATATGTATTCGCCACATAACACCCCTCACATCCTTCAACACGTTCACGACAATCTCCCATATCGGTAGTCACTATTGGACAATTACAAGCCATCGCTTCTTTGAGAGCATTCGCACTACCCTCATAAAAACTCGGCAGCACCGCCGCATCTGCTGCATTATACAATATCGGGGTATTCTCATTCTTCACTCCATTCATCTCATGTAACTCAATACTATCAAGATGCCCTACGTTAAATGTCTTATTATCAATGCGTTTATTGAGCAATTCAATAGCTCCATACGCTAATGGCCAATTTTTTCTTGTGTCTTCCCGTCTCGCTGGGAATAGTACATGAGCCTTTGCAGAATCCCATCCTAATATTCCTTGACATTTTTCTTTTGGCTCTTCCTTAAATCGTTCCATATTTACTCCATTTGGCACCACAATCGCACGACTTATTCCCACTCTCGTTTTCATTTCATGCGATTTCACAATCACCGCGTTCCATGGCTTACACCTCGCGACTATTCTTGCCAAGACTGGATACCACCAATGGTCTAATATATCATTTCCCATCAACGAAACGACAATTGGAACACGCAATCCGACCATAGCTATTCCAGTTAAATACGCACACCAAGAATAGTGAGCATGTACCACATCATAGCCACACTCTTGTATCTTTTTTCGCAGTGGCTTAATACTCTTGATATAACTTTTCCATCCACGTCCACTAACGACAAAATACTCCAATTCTATACCTGTGTTTCGGAGCGACTCTCCCTGATTTTTAATAATGGGATTCGCGTCTCCTTGCCTTCCTGAACTAACAAATAACACTCGCATACGCCTTACACATTACTCATAAAACTCTTTGAACCATTTCATAAACAGCCCGATTCCTTCATGCAATCGTACCTTTGGTTTGTATTCCATTTCTTTCTCCAGTCGAGTACAGTCGGCATTGGTCTGATACACATCTCCAGCCTGCATCGGCAGATACTCTTTCTTAACCTCCTTGCCATATGCATGCTCCATCTCCGAGATAAAATCCATCAACTTTACAGGATGGCTGCAACCTATATTATATATCCGATAGGGCACCCCATGTATACATTGAGTTCTATCTAAGGTATAATCAATAGCTCTAACCGTTCCTTCTGCTATATCATCAATATATGTAAAGTCCCGAATCATATCGCCATTGTTAAACACCTTTATCGGCTTATCCTCCTTCATCGCATTAGCAAATAGCATCGGCGACATATCAGGTCTGCCCCACGGACCATATACTGTGAAATACCGCAAACCTATTATCTGGAATCCGTATAACTTACTGTAGCAATGCGCCATCAACTCATTTGATTTCTTACTTGCTGCATACAGACTAACCGGACTATCCACCTTATCTTCCTCGTTATAAGGCACTTTCTCATTCAACCCATATACGGATGATGATGATGCAAACACCAGTTTTGGCACATTATTGTTCCGACAAGCCTCCAGTATGTTTAGGAATCCCACAAGGTTGCTCTGCATGTACGTGTACGGATGCGTGATGCTATACCGCACACCAGCTTGTGCAGCCAAGTTCACTACCACATCATACTTTGTCCTCTCAAACAACCAATCTACTGCCTCCTTATCATCTATCGACAACTTCACAAACCTTAGATTCGGATACACTGAGGAGACATACATCGTTAACTCATCAACTCGTTCAACGTTAACTCCAAGTAACTCGCGTAGTCTCGCATACTTTAGGCGTACATCGTAATAATCATTGATGTTATCCACACCAACCACAGTATCACCCCGTTGCACCAACATCTGCGCCACTCGTGAGGCTATAAATCCCGCTGCTCCTGTTACTAATATATTCATTTTCTTAAACATTACACTTGATACATATGCCACAATGCTTATAACATTCCTCTCCCTGCAAGTTTAAACCAGTTCCATGCCAAACATGCTACAACCTCTAAACATAAAGCGACGGAGAACCATCGTTTAAGCCGTACGTTCACTTTCGCCACCTGGATACCATACGCGGCAAAAAGCATCAGCATCGGCCATATCGGCATATGGAAACGACCTGATTGAGCAAAGGCACTCATCACTAACACCAACAAATATCCTAACGTATAGGCTAATATAAAAACATGGCGACGCCATTCTCTATTAAGCAGCATTACAATCATTACAAAAATAACAAAAAAGGAAAAAATATTCTTAACATAACTTCCACCCGATAACTGTATTTGCAACAATTGTCCCTCGTGAGCAACATTGAAAGTAGGGAAAGGTATGGTAAATATCAATGGAGCAAACACAGCAGCAGTGGCATATTGGGCAAAAGTTTGATTTCTTCCTTGAGCATCTTTGTGTTTACCGCGCCATATTATTTCTTTTTGAACCGAATCAGATTGCACCTTCTCTATCAACACTTGTGACTGTGTTTTAATTCGATCTCCCATAGAAACAACTAATACAACGCTTACTAACAAACCGGCTAATATCTTTTTTCCTACACTCATTACACGTTTAGATGACATAACAATATGTGCGAATACAGCCGAGAAGAACACTAACCCCAATGCGGTTCGGAAAAACATTAGAGAAAGACCCGTCAAAACACCCGGCAACAAAGCTTTGAAAGTGTACTTTCGACCAGATGACAACACTCGATCAAAATTATCCAAGGCCATACAACATAAAAACACCATTTCTGCTTCTTTAAACATGTTTCCGCACCAATATATCATATTGGGATTCAAGCACACAAATACAGACGCCAAACGCGCAACATCCTCGCCAAAATGTCGTTGAGCTACGTGATAAATACAAACGGCACAATAAGCTCCCACAATACATTTTATAAGCATAGGCATAAACACATCACTCCATTCTCCCCATATAGCATACCCGATAGCCAACCACAAAGGATAACCAATGTCATCAACAGCAGCAAGGTTTTTATCAATAACCTCTACAAATGACATATCTGAGTTACCCCATATCCACTGAGCGAGATCTTGTGCGAAGGGCATGTACCACGTTGTATCAGCAGTATCTCCAAATGAATTATTATAATAGGAGGGATTGAAGAAGTAATAACAATATAATACCCACAAAAATCGCACAACCAAGCCTGTGATGAATATATTTCTCAAAAAGCGTTTCTCACATACATTTGCCCAGTTATTCAACATCGCATATCCGCCATAGAAGAACAGAACGACTGAGATTGCCGCAACAAACCACAAATCAAAAGCCGGTATATAACCAAATGCTCCCCAACAAGCAAATAGTGCAATAAAGAAAAACACGATAGGTTTTCCTACCAACCAGTTCGGCAGCGTCCGCGCTTGTCGGACGGTCAAATCCTGCGCGATATTCACATTCCGCAACTGCTGCAGGAACGAACCGCTTTGTTTTCGTTTCCCCACCGGCCGTCTCCTTCCCATAGGAAGCTGAGTCTGCGGGGGCATTTCTTGTCCCGGCGGCATCTGAGCTTCAACATCATTTCCATATGTCGGTGTTTGATTTTTCATCCATACTCACGCGTTCTTATACACGCGCACACAACATTTAGCCTGCAAAGGTACAACAAAAATTGCATATACGCAAATTTTTGGGTGTTTTTCTCTAAATAAAATGAAATTTTATGTATTAAATGGGTACATGGACCATTTATGCTTGCATAAAATGACCTATGGGCACATAATACTAAAGCCATGAGGCTTGGAGAAAAACACCTGCCTTGCGTATGGTCCGCAAAACGCGAACGTACTTTCGGAGTGGATACCCACCCTAAATTCATTTAGGGAAGGGGCGTGCCGAAATACTACAAAAAAAATTCTGGCGTCCGAAATACAACAAAAACACCCGCCTTGCGTATGTCCCGCAAAACGCGTAGTAATCGTTCGAGGCTTTGCCGAGATAAGAATGTACTTTCGGAGTGGCGGAGCGTCCTTCCGCTTTCGGAAGGAGCGGCTTCCGCCTAGGATGGCTATTATATAGCAAGGCGGCGTGCCGAAATACTACAAAAAAAATTCTGGCGTCCGAAATACAACAAAAATACCCACCATTGCATATACGCAAATTTTACTTGATTTTTTTTGCATTTTCGAATTATTATGTGTACTTTTGCACATGTAGAAGAAAATAGGAGTGGTCATTACTGTCCATTTGCGCAATACACGTCGTCAGGCTATACACGCCGATAGGCAATACACGCCGTCAGGCAATAAACGCCGATAGGCAATAAACGCCGTCAGGCAATAAACGCCGTCAGGCAATACACGCCATCAGGCAATACACGCCGTCAGGCAATACACGCCGATAGGCAATACACGCCGATAGGCAATACACGCGCGAAGCGCAATACACGTGCGAAGCACACTAAACGAAAAAGCGGCATATGCCGCTTTTTCATCAATCCATCATTTAGTGCCGCAGGCACGGCTCAATCCATCATTAAGAAAAAAGTGCCGCTTTTTCATCATTCCATCATTCAGCGGCTTGCCGCGTCCAATCCATCATTCCATCATTCAGCGGCTTGCCGCGGCTCAATTCATCATTCCATCATTCAGCGGCTTGCCGCGGCTCAATTCATCATTCCATCATTCAGCGGCTTACCGCGGCTCAATTCATCACTCCTTCCCCTCTTTGATTTCACCCCAATTTAATGTATCTTTGCCTTTTGTAAACAATTATTTAACAGCATGCAAAGAGACAATTACTTAAAGCAGCGCCGGGATGCTGCTATTTTAAAGCGTTTCAACGAACTGCTCACAACCGGTATGATGTACAAACAGATCTATAATCTGCTCGAAGACGAGTTCTATATCGCAGCGCCAACAATTAAGCAAATTGTGTTGCGCGCCATGCACGCGCACGATAACAAAACAAATTATTTTTAAGGATGAACACCATCTTTTTTTTCAAAAAAATTGTTGTACTTTTGCACCGGATTTCAGTTCTGAAGGCTGATAGCTGACAGCTGAAAACTACCTATTTATTAACCGCAGAAGTTTTGTTGGAACTGTGCGCACAAGGATGGCCATCCGACAGCAGAACCAAGCACAAAACTTCAACATTATGAGTAAAATTAATTATGAGGTCATCGACCAAATGTTCAGCGCACA
>Ga0247611_10001707_pt1 | contig 38491 bp, 73 predicted proteins | sample 177DNAGHGhighgp2_FD_192422 | JGI IMG/M metagenome (GOLD analysis project Ga0247611, IMG submission 192422) | Sheep rumen microbial communities from Palmerston North, Manawatu-Wanganui, New Zealand - 1770 DNA GHGhigh gp2 | ecosystem: Host-associated > Mammals > Digestive system > Stomach > Rumen... | reverse complement strand
AAGTTAATCGCAACAAGCCCCGCCCCGAACAGACGAACAGTTCTAACAGGGAAATATCCACCGGGGGGGGGGGGGTGCACACGATCAAGAAAAGAACAGAGTTTCGTGGTACAAATATCCGAAGGGAGAACGAAGACGGCACGAACTCCGAGGGTTCAAAACCGGGGTAGCGACACAGACGGAGAATACTTTTGAGGAATATACTCCTTCGCAATTTAATAAAGAACGGTATCTTCCGATAGCAAGGGACTTGCCTGTGAAAATCTCGCACATCTGTTGCAACAAACTGAAGAAAGCCCCGATGAAGAAGTATCAAAAGGCAAACGGCGTTGTACCTATTCTTGGGACTATGACCGATGAAAGCAGAGTAAGGGAACAAGGGTGGCTACGGACGGGGTGCAATGCGTGGGACAGTACGACCCCCAAAAGTCAACCGCTCTCCTTTTGGACGAACCAAGATGTGCTTCAGTACATTGTGGAACACGACATTCCGATATGCTCCGTCTACGGCGATATAGTGATGGTGGATGACAACGGATATGAGTACCCACCTACCAACCTAATAGGTGATTATGGAGAACTGAAATGCACAGGGTGCGACAGGACAGGATGTATATACTGCGCTTTCGGGTTTCATAGCGAGAAGGGCGAAACGAGGTTTCAAAGGCTTGCAAGAACTCACCCAAAACTCTATGAGTTTGCGTTGGGTGGGGGGGGGTGGACGGATAACCCAGACTACGATCCCACCGCTCCTGAATATGACGGTGATTGGAAAAATTGGAACCCCAAGCAGATATGGATACCCAACGAGAAGGGCTTGGGAATGAAGAAAGTATTTGATCTTTGTAACGAAATAATGGGAAAGGACTTTTATAGGTATGAGTAACGAACTGACACTTTATGAGGGGCAGAAAGCGATAGTCGCCCCCAAGCGAATGAACTACGAGATAAGCGTTCCTGGCGGTGTTCCGCAGACGCTGAAAAGGGATGTGGACTTCGGCGTAATACCGAAGACCAAGAAGCCCAGCCTTTACAAGAGCGGAGCGGAGAAGATATGCTTCGCCTACGGACTGATGCAGAGATACCATATCGAAAGCAAGATAGAGCAGACCGAACCTTCGCCGTTCTTCTTCTACACCGTCCGTTGCGATCTCGTTAAACTTCTTCCGACAGGACAGGAGATAGTCTTCACAAGCTCCTACGGATCTGCGAACACCCTTGAAAAAAGAGTTGGCTTTGCAGGGGCGTATGATGCTGCGAACTCCACGCTGAAGATGGCGCAGAAGAGGGCTTTAACATCGGCGGCTATCTCAATATGCGGCGGCAGCGATCTGTTTACACAGGACATCGAGGACGAAACCTACATCACCAAGAACTATGAAGAGATGAAGGTGACGGCAAAAGACGATGCTCCGATAACCACAAGTCAAATCAAGAGGCTGTACGCAATCGGCAAAGAAGCCGGAAAGAATGTCGATGAGGTGAAGAACATGATAATAGCAAAAGGCTATACATCCACCAAGGACATCAAGCAGAAGGACTATGACGAGGTTTGCAAGCTCGTGGGGAAAGAGGAATGATAAAGGTCGGTCAGTTACTGAAACCGTACTCCGCAAGGGTGTTGGATGGGGGGAAGAAGACACAGTTTTCTATCCCCCAATACCACCACTCAAAGGACGGAACTCTGCACAAGGACGGCTTCATAAATATCCTTGTCAACGGCGACTATCCGTGGGCTAAAGGAAGCAATGACCAGATAAGGCTCGTTGAGATACTTGCGGTCAGTACCTGGAAAGCAAACGGAAATCAGTATGTCGGGGTCATCGCCAAGATCGAGTATGTCACGGCAGAAGAAGACCGATACGACAGACCTGACGGTTCTGGAAGCTGGAGCGAGGACATCCCAGAAGAACTACTATGAGCAGATATAAGAAGATAGAACTCACCCCACGAAAGATAGACGAGATCGCAAAGGAAGCGTCCGCAAAGGCGATGATACTTTTCGCAGCGTACCTGATGGACGATGAAGACTTCAATGCGGAGCGGATATGCCAAGTTTGGGACGGAGTGACAAGATACGCAGATGCAGTAGACAAGAAATTGATCTCACTCGATAAGGTCTGCGACATCATCAACAACTACACAGGACTTAAAATAAGGTGGTAGAAGATGGAGTGCAAACAGAGGAAGACAGACTGCATGTTCAACAAAGGAACTCGGTGCAAGATACTGTCCGATACTCGCTTTGACCGCAGATGCCCGTTTTACCGAAAAGGGATAGACCCATACGATGTCGAAAGAATAATAGAAGGGCATCCGGGAGTGTTCAAGAAACTTTGCGGATATGGCGATAGGTTCTATGTTTCGGATCAGGGCGAAGTGATGGCTGGGGGTGGTACATTCCTAAAGCCCAAGCTCGGTTACTATGGCAACTATGCCGTTCAACTGCGCTGGACATACAACGGCAAGCCCACGGCAACAACAAAGAATGTGGACTCGCTCGTAGCCGAGGTGTTTGCGCTCGAAGGGGACGGAGAGATAGAGCATATAGACGGAGATCCTACGAACTGCAAGCTCGAAAACCTACGGAGAAAGGGGCTAAAGAGAAATGGCTAACAACTACTACAAGAAGCCGAACACGGCGTATGCTGAAAGGGGACAGTCCTCTGCTCCCAAGAACGACATCGCCAAGCTCATAACCCAGACCTCGGCATGGGTCAGGGAAAAGGTCGAGAAGGACGATGAGGTGGAGAGCCGGATAGACGAATACTTTAACCTTTGTGCAAGCAAGGGCGAACTCCCGATATTTGAAACTCTGTCCCTGTTCCTCGGCGTGGATGATGAAACGCTCAAGAAGTGGCTGATAGGTGACGGCTGCACAACTCACAGGAAAAACATTCTGCAACTCGCCCTGACACGGATGAAGTCGATAGAGGGCAAGGCGATGTATGACAACCTCGTTCCTTATGTGCCGTCCATTTGGCGGTCAAAGCAATACTTCGGCTACAAAGAACCTGACAGTAAGCTCACGCTCAATGTCGGCGGTAGCCCGCTCAAGGAACTCCCAACGGCAGAAGGAATAGCGGCGGCATATCTCAATGACATAGCAGAAAGCGAGGACGATTAAATGACAGTCGTATACAAGTTAGAGGTCACGATGGAACTCGACGACAGTTTCAAGGACAATGCCGAAAGGTGCATAATGGATGACAAAATGATGAAGATGTGGGAGAGGAAGGTCGCAAGTGAAACGGCAAGGGTGATACCCAACGCTGATATAGTCTGCACCAAGATACAAGTCTTCGAGGTCGAGAAATGACAGAACAGGACAGAACGATAAACGATCTGCGTCGGGAAAACGAAAAGCTCAAGGTAGCGGTCAAGGTGCTGATAACCTATATCTCGCCGGATAAAATCGTGGAAGCGTTCGATACCATAACCTCGGCTTCGATTTTAAGCCCCAAAACAGACGATTTGACGGACTTTTGGGAGCATAGTGGATAAGTATATCGACCGCAGAAAGCGCACGCTGAAATCGGCGTTTTGCTCATAAACTTCCTGACAAAGCATTAGACCACGGATCGCTCCGTGGTCTTTTGCCGTAAACAATCTTTATACCTGAAGGGGTAGAAAGGTATATATATTTTAGCTCGCCTTGCTCGGCGTGTCAAGCGTTCTCTGCGCTTCTTTGTCTACATAGTCGTAGAACATACCTAATATCTGGCAAAGATTTTTTGCGTCAAGGTAGCTTATTTCAGCACCTGAAACAATCTTGCTCCGTAGCTCCCCAGCGGTTTTCTTCCAGCTCGCCCTTGCTTCGTCTGTGTAAAGTATCATCGTCTGCACCTTATATCCTTTCCTTTACGATCTCGATATTACCTTCGATGTGATCTACCTCTGCCATCATTCTCGCCTGGTATTCAGCATCTGCCTTGCAGTAGAACTCAACCGTGAAGCCGTCCTCGCCGTCAACTGTTACATACCAGAAGTATTTAGGCATTACATCAAGTACGATCCTGTTGTCCTCGGTGCTTATTGTCACGACCTCGGCTTCCAAGACTTCTGGCTCGATGGTGTCCTTGCCGTCTGCCTTGCCGATGATCTCGGTATCTTCACCGTAGTTCGTGATGACCTCAACTGTGGTCTGCTCAGTTGCGATCTCGATTATGTCCTTAACTGTCATTGTTCTGTCCGTCCTCTCTATGCTCTGCATCTGCTGCTCATCCAATACTCCAGGAGCGGCGTGATCTCGCTCTCGGTTACATAGGGGAGCTTGTATCTTGCTATCTCGCCGTTGATTGCGGCTATCGTCTGCCCGTGCTTCGGTAGAAGCTCGCAACCGCCTATGCCGACTATCTGCCTTGACTGAACATCACGCATACACTTCAGCCCGTAGCGGCAAGTGTAACAGTCTACGATGTTAGCCGGGATCGTCTTTGCGTTTGGGTTCTGCGTACATGCTATCAGGTGAATGTTTAATGCTCGCCCCAGCGTGATTAAATGCTCCATAGCTCGCTTGATCCTTGCGCCGTACTCGCTTATCAGCAAGTCGTTAAGCTCGTCTATGACTACATACACGGCAGCCCCGTCGTAGTGCTTCCCTCTGCTCCGCTTAAGCTCCATAGCTCGCTCGTCAAGCATTGCGCTTGCAAGCTCCAGGGCTTCGGCTGCTCCCTGTTTGCTGTCCGTGTAACGGATCGTATGGGGTAGGTCTTTGTACTCCGTAAGCTCAAACATCTTCGGATCGATTAGTATAAACTTTGCATCAGCCGGACTATACTGCACCAGAGCCGCCTGGAATATGCTCCGAAGGAATGTTGTTTTTCCGCAGCCCGTCGTGCCTGCGATCAGCGTATGCTCTGCCTTAAGGGCTTCGTTGCTGATGTTGTAATACTCGCCGTCTGGCGTTCTCCAGGTGATCGTTTGCGGTCTGCTCGGCATTGTCGGTTTTGCCTGTCTGTGTCTGCTGAATATCATTTGTTTGACCTCGTTATATTATCCCGTTTTCCCTAAACTCACGGATCAGTCCGTACCTTTTCCCTAACTTGTAGAAGTCTTCGTATGCTTCGGCAAGCTCGCTCCAATACCAGATTTTACCGTCAAAGAATGACTGCTGAAACTCCATAGCAAGCTCCCTTGCCTTTTCTTTTCCTCTTTCATAACTTGACATTTGTTTGTTTCCCTTCTGCCTTCCGGCTGCCTTTGATTGTTTACTGATAATTGTTTGGGGGCTTGCGGTCGTTCGGTTGTCGTTTCCCTGTTTCCTGTTCGGCTCTGCCTTGATCCGTTCGGCTGTCGCTCTGCCTGTTGTGTTTTGGTTGCGCCGTCTTGTTTCCTCTCGCCGTTTTTAATGTGGTGTCTTCAGCTTGTAAGCGCAACAGTTTGTTTTTCGCTCTGTTAATTCTCGATTGCTTGATGTTCCCACGACCCCGCAAACGATCCGTTGACCGCTTGCGGACGCTCCGGGCTTAACGCCTATTTATAGCCGCCCGGACGGCTTTATTCTGCTATGCACTACGCCGTGCAAGTTGCAGATCCGTTAGTGATGCCTTCACTTCTTCCCTCATCTGCTTAATTGCCTTGTTAATCTCTTTTAGCGTTCCCTTATAGTCCCTATAACTCGTACCCCAGCCGGGGGAACAAGCAACAACGCCAACGCCAGCAAGCTCAACAAACATTTTTTTAATCTGCGTTATTTCCTTTTGTGCGTTGCGCTTGTCTTTGTATGTTTCCAGATCTGCATAGCTCGCCGGGGAAATATCAAAGTAAAATCCGTCGTAATAACCGTAATTCATTGTTATTTCAAAATAATTGAAGTCGTATTTTTCGTATATTTCTTTAGCGTTGTCGTAATCTGCCTCGTTGTAGTCGTCTGCTAAACTCTGCGCCGCTTCTTCAAGGCTGCCGCCGTACTCTTCGACTTCTGCTTCTATTTCTGTTTTTAACTCTGGATCATGGAGTAAATCCCAGCCGTCAACGGGCTTAATACCCATAGTTATATAATTGCTTGTTCCGTAGTTTATAGTCCCCATTTTTTCCACCTTTCCGCCTTTCGGCTGCTTGTTCTTTTGACCTGCAAGGGCGGAGCTTGCCGCCCTTGCGCCTGTTCTCTTTTAGTTGATCCACCTGGCAAGCGTTGCACTCCAGGTTGCGGAGTGTTCGCCGTCCTTGTGATAAAATGTATAGAGGTTGTAACCGTTGTTTTCTGAAAAGCTCCAGCCCTTGCAGTTGCTTATAATATCCCGCTCCCTATATCCGGCGGCGGCAAGCAACTGATTTTTGTTTATTCCTTTTGGCATTTTCATTTTGCGCCCCCCTTTTATGCCTGTTCAGTTATTAGCCAGAAAAGGCTTGATGTGTGCAGCCCCCCGTTCGGCGTGCGCTTGTAGTGATCTGTAGCATCTGCCAACGCTTTTTCGGCAGCTTCTACGGCGGATCTGTAGGCGTTGCCTAAAGCGTCCGCCCTGGTGATGTCGTTGCCATATTCGGCGGCATAATTGTTACACCTTGCAATTCTTTTTTGTATTGCGTTTTCAACTTCTGCGGCGGTAAAAATATACTTTATACGCTGCCAGCCGTCCGGCTTTTTATAGCGGGGATCTGTTGCGGGCAATTCGTCACAATATCCGTAAATAGATATTGTGTCATGTTCGTAACGCCCGTTAGCCTTAAAACAAACACAGATTTCTGTATTGCCTATGACATCCGGCGCAATTCTTGCGCCGTCTACGGCTGCCGCTATGTTTTTATAGTCGCTGCCGTCTTTCTTGCGCTTGATCGTTACGGCGTCCCACGCCGCCGCCGCTGCCCTGTTAAACTCTGCCCGGCTTGCTAACTCTTTCTTGACTTCTTCTATTGATTTTTTCCAATACATTTTTTTACCCTTTCCGGCTTGCGCCTTTAATTGTATTGACTGTTTACAACCGCCGCCAATGTTGGCGGCACGCTTGCGGCTTAATGTACTATTTAACGCCGCCGCAACGGCGATATTTTTATATATCCAGTATTATTTCCCCGGTTTCATTGTCTACGACTTGCGCCGTCGTCGGCAGGGCGATCCACTCTTTTTTTGATAAGGGGGCAAGCCTTGCCGCCGTTCTATATTCGTTTATATGCTTTAATGTTGTGGCGCTGTAGCCTTTCCACGTCTTATAAAATACGCCGTCCGCTATTGCTGCGACTTTGGTATAATAACTTTTTAGTATTGTACCGTGTTCGGTTGTAAGAATGACCGCCCGCCCGTTAAAGCCCTCTAAAGCGGTTGCGCCGTTGCGCTTGTCGTTCTTTAATTCCCGCTTAAGGTCTTGCACTTCTTCTGTTGTTAGGTAGTCCCAGCCGTCAAACTGTAAATGTTCTTCAAGTGCTTTTTTATACTGTTTATTGTTCATTTTTTCCCCCTTGCCTTGTGGCGTCGTCTGTTGTTTACGGTGTTATTGTAGCAAATGATTGTTTACTTGTCAACGGTAAAATGATAAAAAAATCAAATAATTTTATCAAATGATTGTTTGCGTTGATTTTCCAACGGTTTACAAGTATTATATTATTGTTTAATTGCAGCTTTACACGGCTAAAAGGGGGCGCAAATGATCTATAAAGATAACGAACAAATAATTAAAGAGTATAAAAAACTATTGATAGACCAGGGGAAAACACAAACAGAAGTTGCAGCGGCGTTAAATATGACACGGCAAGCATTAAATAGTTATATGAAAAAACAATTTACCTTTTCGGATGTTCGGCGGCTGTTGTCTGTTGTGGGTTATGATCTTTATTTTAAGTATGTGCCAAAACCCGGCAACGGTGGCACGGATCAACACGACACGAAAAAATAAACGATTTAAGGCACGGCAACCGCTGCACGGCATAATATACCGCTTGCGGTCTGTTTGTGTCTGTAAACGGCTGTTTTACGCCTTAACGGCTGCACGGCACAACCGAACGGCAACACGATCCGCAACGGCTACACGACAAGGACGGAAAACCGCAACCGCCGAACGGATCACCGGCAACCGCTGCACGATCTTTTTTTATTCCTTGCCATATCCATATATATATTATATTATTATTAAACACTATATATATTGGGGGAATAAATAAATATAACACGGTGTAGGGCGTTTCATAAAGTTTTATTATGGCATCATAAAAAATACTTATGGATAGAGAATACCAGGCATTAGTTTACATAATGAATACAACTGTTCCGATAAACTAAATTATAGGAATAGTTAACAAATGCCGTGAAGCCTTGCAATTACTGTATTTATAGGTTTGTACGGCTTTTTATTATGTTAACAATGGTCTTATAGTTTACATAATACCCGCACCCCTCTGGGTAGATCGTCATGGTCTTAACCGACAAATTAGCCCTCTCACCACTCTCAAAACGAAAAGAAGGGGCGGTAGGAGTAGGGCGATAGTGGCAGAGGAACACGCAGTCGTGTGTTTCATTTTGTGAAAAATCTCGGAGAATAAAAAAAGGGGGAGTAGGGGGATATAATGATGTCATATCGTTGCTTTAGAGGGAGTGGTATGGTATAAGGGTAATGTGTTTCAGAGATAGCACCTCAAGAATATACACCACGAGCAGGAAGCGGTAAGGTCGGAAGGCTTTACCGTTTTCTGTTTATAAGGAGCGAGAATGGACGAAGTAACGCTGCGGATCATAAAAGCGATAGAGCAGAGCTATGACAAGAGTGCGATAAGGGACGGTTTAGGCTGGCTTGTCGAGAACTATGACGAAAGGGCTTTAGGACGGATAAGGGAGCTTTGTATACAAGGCTTGCGGAACACGAAGGACGCTGAATACTTTGAGTTATACAAGATAGGTTTGCTTATAAGTGCGCCGAAGGACTTTGACTGTTATATGCAGTATTTAGAGATAGACAGGAAGCCCGAGGAGCGGTTTTACATGCCAAGGCGCAAGATCCTGAAGCGGTTTGTAGAGAGTCTTCAGGACTTGGCTGACGGGAAGATAAGTGAACTGTTTGTAAGTCAGCCACCGAGGACAGGAAAGACCACGCTTGCCTTGATGTTTGTAACCTGGCTTGCTGGGCGTGACACGGAGCATCCGAACCTATACTCAAGTTATTCGGACATCATCACGAAGTCGTTTTATAACGGACTTTTGGAGATAATGACGGACGCTGACACCTACAATTACGGAATGATATTCCCAAACAGTCCTATAGTGCGGACGAACGCCCAGGACGAAACGATAGACCTTGAGAGGAAGAAGCACTATCCCACGATCACTTGCCGCAGTTTGTACGGAACTCTTAATGGAGCGTGCGATGCGGAAGGTGGCGTGATCGTAAGCGATGACCTTATAGGCGGCATAGAAGAAGCGATGAATAAGGACAGGCTGATAAATGCCTGGGCGAAGGTAGACAACAACCTCTTGCCGAGAGGAAAGGGTGGGACGAGATACCTTTGGATAGGAACGAGGTGGTCTGTAATAGACCCTGCCGGAATAAGGCAAGACCTACTGTTAAATGACGAACAGTTCCGTGACTACAAATGGCGGTCTATAAACATCCCTGCGCTAAATGACCTTGACGAGAGCAACTTCGACTATAAGTACGGAGTAGGCTTTTCCACACGCTACTATAAGCAGAGAAGGGCGAGTTTTGAAAGAAACAACGACATAGCGAGTTGGAACGCACAGTATCAGGGTCAGCCGATAGAGCGAGAGGGAACGGTATTCAGTCCTGACGAGCTTATGTACTACAACGGAACGCTGCCTGAAGGAGAACCCGACAGGATCTTCATGGCGGTAGACCCTGCGTGGGGCGGTGGGGACTTCGTATCAGCCCCTGTCTGCTATGTTTACGGCGACCAGATATATGTTGCTGATGTAGTTTATGACAACGGCGACAAATCACGCACCCAGCCAAGGCTTGTAAGGGCTGCGAGGGAGCATAATGTGTCCGCAATGTATGTAGAAGCATCCAAGACCACGGCAGAGTTTGCGGAAGACATCGGGAAAATGCTGAAAAAAGAGGGAAGAAAGCTGAATATCCAGACCTCTATGAAGAAAGCGAAGGGTACAAAGTCGAAAATCGACTCAATATTCGCCGCAGCACCCGATATTCGTGACCATTTCGTGTTTTTGGCAAGCGGACACCGCTCCAAAGAGTACGAAATGTTTATGCAGAATGTCTTTTCGTTCAAACTCATCGGGAAAAACAAGAACGATGACGCTCCTGACAGTTTGCAGATGGCGGCGAACTTCGCTCTTACCGACAAATCTAACAAAGTTACGGTCGCAAGGCGCAGTTTCTTATAATAATGCGTAGTATTATTCGCATTTTAATTGACGGAATGGGTATGTCTATGATTTGTTATAACTGAATAAAGGATATTTAGGTATAAATGGCAAACAATTTTGACATATCCACAAGAGAAGACATACTTTCGACCATAAACAGTATCTTGAACAACGGCGGTATAGCCGAGCTAAAGATAGAACGCCACGAAATACCCGTAGTAGTTGAGATCAAGCGCACGAAGCGCATACCACCAAAGGAAAAATAGGACTTCTGCCTAAACGGTGGCAGAAAAGGGCAGATGCAAAGAGCCGAGGAAAGGGAAAACCCCTTTACTTCGGCATTTTTTATTCAGGCGAATTATGACAAACATACTTGAAAAAGACAAACCCAAGGGAATAGCGACCTACCTTTTAGGAAGAAAGCCTATCTACACCTCTATTGAGAGGTTTGACCCCGCCCACACGGACTTGATAGTACCCGAAGTCAACTCCGCACTCACGATCCATAACGAAAACCTGATAGCGATGGACTTTCTGTATTGGTACAGAAGGGGTCTTACGCCGATTTGGGCAAGGACAAAGACCGTCCGTGAGGAGATCAATAACAAGATAAGCGTAAACCTTGCAGAGTCGATATGTGACTTTAAGAGCGGATACTTTTTGCAAGAACCCTGCTTTTTTGTAGCAAGAAAAGATGACGGCGACACTTCCAAAAAGGTAGCGGAACTGAACGAATACCTCTACCGAAGCGGCAAACAGACAGCAGACAACAAGATGGTCGATTGGTTTCATACAGTCGGCAAGGCAGACCTATTCGTTCGTGCAAACGATGACAAGGAAGTTCCGTTCAAGGCATTTGCCCTCGATCCGAGGAGCGCATTTATAGCAAGAAGCCTTAAGCCCGGAAACGAGCCTGTCTACGCAGTCAATGTCGTGGCAAACGGCGACAACCTCTTGATAGATGTCTGGGACGATACGAATGTCTACACGCTTGCCGGAAACAAGAAAGGCACGCTTGCGATGCCCGAACCCGACTACATCTCGTTCGCCACGAATGTCATAGATGTCAAGCCGAACCCCCTCAAGAGAATACCCATCATCGAGTATTACTACAACTCTGTGCAGATGGGCGCATTTGAAGCGGTAATTCCGCTTCTTGATGCCATCTCCGCACTTCAGTCCGACAGGCTGGACGGCGTAGATCAGTTCATACAGAGCCTGCTTGTCTTCTACAACTGCGAACTCGGAGAGGACGAGGACGGCAACGCCATCACTCCCCAGCTTATAAGGGCGATGGGGGCGGTCTTCCTTAAGTCCATCGGTGAAAACAAGGCAGACCTCAAGGAAATATCCTCACAACTTGACCAGAGCCAGACGCAGGTGTTCATAGACAACCTCTACGACCAGATACTCGCCATCTGCGGACTTCCGTTCACCGCCGCCAACAGGGGTTTTTCCAACAGTTCCACAGGGCAGGCGATGCTCTTTAGGGACGGATGGTATCAGGCTGACGCTATGGCAAGGAACACACAAGACCTGTTCATAGAGTCTAACAGACAGTTCGATGAGATAATCACCGACATACTCCGTGAAAAGGGACTTCTCGACATTAAGCCTACCGACTTCACGCTTCAGTTCGTAAGGAACGAAACCGCAAATGTTCAGTCCAAGGCACAGGCGTTCCAGACTCTGCTTGCTGCGGGTATGCACCCCGAACTTGCGGCTGCAAAGAGCGGTATATCCAATGACCCTGTTGCGGATATGCAGATGTCCGAGCCTTATATGAAACTGATATGGGGAGATCCCGAAGACCCCTATGGTATGCAGTATGCCCTTGAGGGACAGAGGGAAGTCGGTATGGCTGGTGATCAGGCAAATGCCGATGAACGCATAGCACTCCGCAGGGCAAGACAGGCAAACACCAACGATACATCTGTAGGTAAAGCCGAGGGGTCGGTCAACGGCTACTACCAGAAGCGCAACGGCAGAGAAGTTTGGATCAGCGGATATAAACGAGCCGATAAACCGACTGAAGAACAATGATGTTTTTCCCTTGGGACGAGATAAACGCCCTTGAAAACAAAGCCGAAGAAGCCCAAAAACAGGCGAATACAGAGGACTTTAGGGCAAGGGTGGATAAATATATCGACGAGGTAGAAGACCTCTTTGAAATGGACTATATGTACGGCGTAGCGGATGCGAACTATCAGCTTGGAGTAAGCCTTGAGCCTGACTTCAACGAAGCCAAGGCAGCCATCGACAAGCAGATAGACGGCAAGGACTACCGCCAACGCATAGAAGAATACTTCCGCACAGGAACGCCCTACGACATAGCAAGGGTCATCAGCACGGATGCACACAGGATATATAACACCGCACTCTACAACTCCGCTAAAAGGGGCGGTGCTACGAAGAAGACCTGGCGCACGATGGAAGACGACAGAGTACGGGATCTGCATTTTTATCTTGACGGAGTGACGATCCCCTTGGAAGCCGAGTTCTACACCTACAACGGCGAGAGCGCACAGTTTCCCGGACAGTTCGGAAGCGCAGAGAACAACTGCAACTGTCGGTGCTATGTAACCTTCAGCAAGTAATAGCATTATTGCTTGAACATAATCGACATTGGCAGAGAAGCCAATTAAAAAAATCGCAAACGGTTAGAGAAAACCTTAAAACGCAAGAAAGGAATGAAAATCGAATGGACAACACAACTATCACAAACACCAATGGGACTTACCAGGCGACCGAAAATCAGCCGAGTACAGTAGCGACTTCCGAGCCTACACCCGAACCGCAGAAGACTCCCACGGTAGACGAACTCAAAGCCCAACTTCTCGCCATAGAAGCGGAGAAGGACAAACTGAAGAAAGCGATGGATGCCGCTTGTTCCGACGCCGCAAGGCAGAAGAAAGAAGCGCAGAAATGGCAAGAACAGTACAAGTCCACGCTCGATGAGCAGCAGCGCAAGGAGCTTGAAGCCGAGGAAGCGCACAAGCAGATACTTGCCCAGCTTGCCGAGTACAAGAACAAGGAGCGAGTGGCAAGCTACAAAGCTAAACTGATGTCGGCGGGGTATGACGATCCTACTGCAAGCACAATGGCAACTGCGCTCCCCGATGGTGTGGAAGACAGTTTCTTTGAAGCACAGAGGACATTCCTGGAGAACACAAAACAGACAATAAAAACACAGACACTAAACTCGCAGCCGAGCCTTTCTACGGGGATGCCACCCACAGGAAGCACAACTGCGTCCGCAGAAGACAATATGATGCGGTCGTGGTTCGGGCTGCCGACCAAGTAAAGGAGAAAACAAATGGCAAACACAGTTTCCGCTCCTGTTGCAAACAGTTTTGCAACCAAGGCAAGCAAGTTCCTTCCGCTTCTTGATGAAGTATACAAGAGGGAGTCTCTTTCTGCTATCCTCGATACCTCTGCCGCCAGAGTTAATTGGATAGGCGCAAAGACTGTTAATGTACTCAAACTCGACCTGAACGGCAACGCTAACTATGACCGCAACGCTGGTTATGTTCCCGGTTCTGCTACAGGCGTTTGGGAGCAGCTTACCCTTGAGATCGACAGAGGTAGGAGCTTCCTTCTCGACACTATGGATGCTGACGAGATGCTTCTGTCCGCTGGTCAGGTTCTTGCCGAGCATCAGCGTGTATGGGCTATCCCCGAGGAAGACGCTTATCGTTTCAGCAAGATAGCAGCCGGAGCAGATGCCACCCAGATCGTAGCCGCCGCTCTTACAAGTGGTTTCGCTAATGCGATCCAGACCGCCGAAGCCGCCCTGGACGATGCAGAAGTACCCTATGAGGGCAGAGTTCTGTTCGTTTCCCCGACCATCTACAAGGGACTCAAGAGCGACATCGTTCGCTACACCGAGAACGGAGATCCCGATGTAAACGGTAATGTCGAGATGTACGACGATATGAGAGTCATCCGTGTTCCGCAGAGCAGATTTAAGACCCTCATCACCCTCAACGCTCCGACCGCCGCTAATGGTGCTGGTGGATATACCGCCGGAACAGGCAGCAAGGACATCCACTTTATGATAGTCCATCCTTCTGCCGTAATACAGATCGTAAAGCACCTCGTTCCGCAGATATTCGCACCGAGCCAGGTCTACACCGCAGACGGCTTCATCATCAACTATCGTGAGTACCATGACACCTTCGTTCTTGACAACAAGAAGAAGGGCATCTATGTCCACACCGAAGCGTAATGGCGGTAATAGTAAACCCTGACGGAAGTATCACAGTAGGTATGATACCCGAAGACAAGGGGAAGGACGAACCTACACCCGAAGAAAAGAAGCCCGCTCCTAAAAAGCAGACTTCTGCAAAGAAAACCAAGTAACACGGAGAGGTACACGCTAATGACCACCGAGGAAAAAATAACAAGAGTACAGACTTTAATAGGTGCTGATACGCCCGCCACGGAAGACCTTATTGGCGTGTACCTTGACGAAGCAAAGAGCGCAATACTCAACAGACGCTATCCGTTCGGTATTCCTTACGGAGTTACCGATGTCCCCGAAATGTATGAGTCGCTTCAATGCAGACTTGCGACAAGGTACATCCTCAAGCGTGGCGCAGAGGGCGAGGAAATACATAACGAGGACGGAGTGCATAGGCACTACGGAAGCGTAAATGATAGCGACCTTCTGGACGAGGTAATTCAAATTGCCAAAGTGTTGTAGTTAAAACGGCGGGACAAGGGTTAGCTACCCCCTCTGTTCCTAACAACAGATTACCGCCATTTAATATCTGTTAGGAGATACACAATGAAATCAAATACCGACATTATTAACCGCCGTTATGGACGGCTCACCGCAGTAAAACAAGTAGAAAACGATAAGCATAATCATCGCCAATGGCTCTGCCGTTGCGAATGTGGTAACGGAATCGTTGTTCTACAAAATAGTTTAACAAGCGGACGGACAAGAAGTTGCGGATGTTACTACAAGGAAACAAGGCGCACTTCCGCACGGACGCACGGACAATCAAAAACAAGGTTGTTTCACATTTGGGCAGAAATGCTTGAAAGGTGTAAAAACACCAACAGACACGACTATAAATACTATGGTGGGAAGGGCGTAACAGTTTGTGAGGAATGGAAAGTATTTGAGGTCTTTGCGAAGTGGGCGCACGAAAGTGGATATGCGGAAAACTTATCAATAGACCGCATAGATAGCAACGGCGACTACACTCCGGCAAATTGTCGGTGGGCAGATTGGGTGACACAAATGAATAACACAAATAGAAACCACTTCATAACTGCGAATGGCGAAACGCACACAGTCGCAGAATGGAGCAGAATAACAGGCATTTCGCTGTCAACCCTTAACTACCGCATAAGCGGTGGCTGGAAACCCGAAGACATAATAAGCAAATCAAAACACATCATTAGATACGCAAGATGAGATTACTCGACAGAAACAAGCAAACTGTATATTGGAGAAACCTGACGGGCAAAGCACCGATCACTACCGAGGACGAGTACGGCAATGTACTTGAAACAGGCGAATACGAAAAGACTTACGGCGAAGTCAAGTCCGCAAGGCTTTATGTCAAGTCTGCTATTGGTGACAACGCTGCCGAGCCTTACGGCGACTTCACTTCCAAACGGCGCACGATATACGCAGAGCCGGGGCTTACAGACATTGACGAGTTCTCGCTTCTGTGGGTCGGCATAGATCCTACAGTAGTCGAGGGTGAGCCTACAGTTCCGCACAACTTCACAGTTGACGGCGTGGCGGTAGGGCTTAACCATACTCGCATAGCGATAAGAAGGGTTGAGGTCAATGTCTAAAGTCCTGTCCGTACCGCTTTCCGCAGATGGGCTTAACAGAGCAGCCGATTGGCTTGAGAACTACGCAAAGCGGACGCTTCCTAAAAACGCTGTCGCCCTTGTATCAAGGATGACAGGGCAAGGCGAACAATGGGCTATAAACTTTATGGGGCATATAGACACAGGCAACACGCTTGCTTCTATAGTCGGCATAAGGAACGGCGATAAGGGCGTTATCGTGGCGGGCGGTGCGGCGATATGGATAGAGTTCGGCACAGGCGTTGCCAAAAACGGCGAAGGGTATAACCACCCGAAAGCACAAGAACTCAAAATGGCAGCGCACGGAACATACGGTCTGGGGCGAGGAGCAGCCTACAACGGATGGTACTACCCCGATCCCGAAGGACAGTATGTTTACAACGGACAGACATGGAGTCACACCTTCGGTATTCCGGCAAGCCGCTTTATGTATAACACCGCACAGGCACTACGCAAAGAATATCCTAATATGGCAAAGGAAATATTTGACAAATGAACAACATAGAGAACGATGTTTTCACACAAGTCGCCGCAAAGCTCCGCACGGAACTCGGCGCAGACAACATCTATGTCACAGGAGAATATACGCCTACGCCACCGAAGTTCCCTTGCGTATTCGTCTACGAGAGCGACAACTACAATGCCGGATATGACGGATGCAACCACGAAGTCGTGACAGGCGTTATGTACGAAGTCGAGGTCTTCTCCAACAAGCAGAACGGAAAGAAAGCCGAAGCCAAGTCCATTATGGCGATAGTTGATAGCGTTCTAACTCCGCTTGGTTTTACCCGAACTATGTTACAACAGATACCCAATTTATCTGATGCAACTATATTTAGACTGACCGCTCGGTACTCTGCTGCGGTCATCGATAATGTAATTTACAGGAGATAACAAAATGGCAATTTCCACTATGCACACCGCCCTTATGAAAGGGACAGGGACAGGATCGATCACTTACTCCAAGCTGATCTGCATTTCGGAGTTCCCCGACCTTGGGGCACCGCCGGAGCAGATCGATGTCACGACGCTTTGTGACACTATGCGCCACTACATCCCTGGTCTTATCGACACGGGCGCACTTGAGTTCCAGGCTTTCTATACCGCTTCCGACTACACCACACTTAAGGCTCTTGAGGGCGTTGACACTCCCTATGCCGTATGGTTCGGTGCTGGAAGCAACGGCGAACCTGACGGGCACAACGGGAAGTTCAGCTTCAACGGCGACCTTCGTGTTACCGTTAGTGGCGGTGGAGTTAATGACCCTGTGTCTATGACTATCACCATCTATCCGTCCACAGACATCACTTTTGCGGAGTCCTAAACCACACGAAAGGTAGGCGAAAGATATGAAACAGATAACAGTTTCCGATGAGTATGGTAACAAGTACACCTTGGAGTATTCCAAGAACACGATCCTGTCTATGGAAAGGGCGGGTTTTGTCCTCGACAAGTTTGAAGACCAGCCTACTTTAATGACGACACTTCTTGTTCAGGGAGCGTTCGCTAAAAACCACAGTAGGGTCAAGAACGAAACTGTTGAAAAGATATTCAACAGTTTAAGAAATAAAGAAGACTTCCTCAAAAAGTTGGTAGAAATGTATGTCGAACAGAGAGATACACTTACCGATGAGGGAAACTCCGATTGGGAAGCGAACTTCTAACGGAGTCGCTTCCCAATCAAAAGATAACTATGGCGCAGATATTCTGGGATGCTTTTCCCGCATATCTCGCTATGGGGATGTCAAGTGATGAATATTGGAACGGCGACGCACAGGCTTGTGTCGCATATCGCAAAGCCTATGAGGAGAAACTTGAACTCCAAGACTCTATGCTTTGGCGACAGGGGTTATATATCTACCACGCCATGTGCGCCGTTGCTCCTTACTTCAATAGAATAAAACCTCGCAAGCCGGAAGACTACCTCGCATCCCCATTTGGGATCAAAGAGAAGAAAAAACCGCAAGAGAATGGTATGAAAGCCGGACTTGCATATATGAAAGCGTGGGCTAACAAAGTCAACGCTATGAGGGAAATAAACAATGGCAGACAACCTGAACATTGATAAACTAACAATAGAAATAGGCATTGAAGCGTCAAAAGCGGCTTCAGGGCTTAAAGATATAGCGAAATCTCTGCGTGATCTTGGAAACAATAAAGATGCTTCAAGTTCAATGCAGAGAGTCGCAAGCAATGTTAAGGACTTGACTACAACATCAAGCAAGGCGGCTGACAGAATAGAAAAGCTCGGTGAGAGCGCAAAGAACTCAAGCAAGCCTTTTTCAAAGTCGGGCGGTTTAGTAGAGTCCATAAGGGGCTATTCTACAGTTTTACAGAACGCAGCACAGGACACAAGAGGGTTTACTTTCTCTCTTGGAAAGTTGGGTGAGTTCTTGTCTACAGTAAAACGAATTGCCGTATACCGTGCGATCCGTTCTTCTATCAAGGCTATTGCGGCAGCGGTCAAAGAGGGCGTTAATAACCTCGTTGAATGGGATGCCGCTCTTGGCAATAATTCATCGGGCGCACTCCGCACTATGACGGAGATTAAGTCCACCGCACTCCAAGTCAAGAACACACTCGGCGCACTTGCTATGCCGATAATTCAGGGCTTATTGCCTGTGCTTCGTGCTGCGGCGAAAATACTCATCGGTATTTCCAACATCGTGAACCAAATTATAAGGGGCTTTCAGGGCTACGATACCTATATGAAAGCGACCTATGTTGAGGTAAGTGCCGTTGAAGACTCGCTCGGTGGCGCAGGGAAGAAAGCGAAGGAACTGCAAAAGGTTCTGTTCGGCTTTGACGAACTGAACATTCTGCCTGACCCCAATAGCGGTAGCGGTAGTGGCGGTAGCGGTGGTCTTGGCGGTCTTAACGACTACTTTGATGAAGTCAAAAGCAAGTCGGGACTTGCTAATTTCGGCAAATGGCTCGCAAAAGCGTGGCAAGATGTAAAGAACGCCTATCTTGTTGCAGCAGAATGGCTTGACAAGAACTTCTTTACCCCAGTTGCGAAGTTCGCACAGAAGTTGGGTGAGGATATAGGCAAGTTTTTACAAGATCCTATAGGGACGCTCGAAAGGGCTTGGGGTGACTTCAAACTTTGGATAAAGACAAACATAACAAGCCCTGTCGGCGGTTTCTTTAGTGCGCTTGGACAGAGCGTTAAGTTAGTATTCGACTACATATTCCATCCTTCTCAATGGGGTACTAAAGACCTTGGTGCAGAACTCAAGGCTATATGGGATGAGGTATTCAAGTCCACCACAACAGGAGCAGGCAAGTCACAGGAATATCTTGATAAGAACCCCCTAATTCCCGCATACAAAGACTCCCCGTTCCAAGAGAAGGTAAAAGGGACGAAGACTTGGCTTGCGAAAAACCCCCTGAAACCTACTACAGTAACGCCATCTGTTGACCTTTCCAAAATCACAAAAGGCGTAAACGATGAGAACGCTTGGCTTAACAAGAACCCTCTCAAACCGTCCACAACAAAACCGTCAGTCGATTTGTCAACCATTAAGAAGAATGTCGAGGACGGCAAGTCTTGGCTCTCAAAGAACCCATTAAAGCCGAATACCACGAACCCGACTGTTGACACTTCAAAGGTAAGAAACGGAATAAATAACGAGAACACTTGGCTTTCAAAGAACCCCTTAAATGCCAAAGTCAACAACCCGAAATTAGACACTTCAGGCGTAGAAAAGGCGGTTGCTAACGAGAACAAGTACCTTTCTTCCAACCCTCTCAAAATTGCGTTAAACCTTACCACAAGGGGTTTCAACGACTCCGTGGCGAATGTCTACAAGAAGATGCAAGGCACACTCCAAACGACTCCGCTCGTTATGGGCGTTCAGGGTACTGCGACAGGCATTAGTAATAGTGCGGTGGGAGCGGCGGCAAAGAGAATATCCGCAACGGCATACGCCGAGGGCGGTGTCCCTGATGTCGGAACTCTGTTCTATGCCGGAGAGTCGGGAAGCGAGATCGTAGCGAACATGTCCCACGGAACAGGCGTAATGAATGTCAAGCAGATGCAAGAAGCGGTTGCAAGCGGAAATGTCGATGTAGTCAATGCGATATACGCTATGGCAAACACCCTTGCGAGAGAGATCCGTGACAAGGACACGAACGCATACATTTCACAGGACGCTATTGGTAGGGCGGCGACCAACTATCAGTTTAATCAGTCGAGGAGAGGAGTAGCTTACTAATGGCAATTCCTGTATTAAAAGTAAGACCATACGGAAGTTCGGCGGCATATACAGACCTTCTTCCGTATCTTGCCGAGGGCGGTCTTAAATGGTCGAGGAACGACATAGACGCTTCGGATGCTGGGCGAGATCAGTCGGGCAAACTTCACAGGGCAAGGGTAGGACTTAAAGTCCGTCTTGACGGAACATGCAAACCGCTGACCGCCGCCGAAGCGAATATAGTGCTTCAGGCGATTAAGCCCGAATGGCTGCAAGTGCAGTATTTCGATGTTCAAGAGGGAGCGAACCTCACGAAGAAGATGTACTCCAACAACATTCCAGCGACCTTCCTGATACAGAAAGGCGCAACGCAGTATTGGGACGGCATAGCGTTCCCCCTGATAGAAGAATGATCGCAGTATCTACTACATACGACAACATCATAGCAAATGGCGGTCACTACGGATGGCAGATAGTAAACGGATCTGTGATGACCGTTGACCCAACGCTGACATCGGGAACGCTGAAGCAGACCTTGTACGAAACGGCAAGTATCGGTAATGTATTGGCGAAGGAACTGCACTTCACCTATTACAAGGGCGGAACAGACCCCGACCCGACAGTACCGCTTTCCTTGCAGTTCAGGGCGGTAGGCGATAGCGGAGAGAGCGAGTGGAACAACAAGGGTGTTTATTGGATAGACACCATAGAGAGTTCGCCCTATAGCAACTATGTTGCCGTGACCGCTTTCGACCCGCTGATGAAAGCGAATGTCACCTACCTAAAGACAGGGACTTGGGTGCAGAAGACGGACTATGTGATACTGTCCGAAATCGCCACGGACATCGGCGTAACCATCGAGAGTGCGACCGATACCCTGTTCAGCGGAAGCCCTGTCCTGATAACAGAAGCCCCGAGCATAGGGACGAACGGCACGACAAGCGTACAGATGCTTTCGTATATCGCCGCTATGAGGGGTGGAAACTTCTTCATAAACGATGACAACGAACTACAGTTCTACAAACTGTTTGCGGAACAGGAACAGGGCGCAGACAGTATAGACATAGGCGACGGCGTGGAGAACTTCGACGCTTCCCCCGCTGAAACCATAACAGGCGTTGCGGTCTACGCAAACGCTAACACCTACTACCGCTATCCGTCCGTAGGCGATGATGCGTGGGTGGCACTTGGCGGTAGGAAACTTGAGCCAAGCGTTTATATAGGGGGAAGCGAAGCCCTTGCTTATAACCTCTACACAGAGCTTGGTGGCAAGATATTCTATCCGTACTCCGCACCGAAAGCCTGGGTAGATCCTAAATGGCAGATAGGCGATGGCATTACGATCAAGGATGTAAGCAGCGTGATCTGCAACCAAACGCTGAACCTTACGGCACTTGCTTCTTGCAGTCTTGAAGCGAAGGGTCTTGAGATAGTCAATAGTTCATATCCGCATGTCACGCCGAGCGAGAGGCAGATAGCGGTGAACGAGCAGAACATCGCTTCGTTGCAAGTAGGGGTAGACAGTATCACCGCCACGGTGTCGGAAATGACCGAGCAGGGCGGTGTTATCTACAACCTACAGACCCAAGTGACGCAGAACGCCGAAGGAATATCTGCGGTAACGCAGAGGGTAGACGACCAAGAAAGTTATATGCGTTGGGACGGTTCTACAAGTACCCTGTCTATAGGTGCAACGGACGCTCCTACCGAAGCGCAGATAACGCCGGAAGGTTTTTCAGTCGTGCAGAACGGCGAGGACATACTTACGGCAGAGGGGCATGTCGTCAGGACGAAGCATCTTGAGTCCGATACCGTAACTATAGGACGATATGAGTGGATAGATGAGGGTACAGACGGGTTCAGTTTGCTATATTACGGGGGTTAAAAAATGGCAGTAGTAGGACTTGATTGGAATATAAATAGCGTCACACTTAATGCGGCGAATAACTACCAAGCGGTAGCCCCATTAACAGTCTATTTCGATAGCAACTACGCAGGTCAGTTTACTGTAGTCGTGTCGAGCGGTTCACTAACACCCATTACGCTAACGCTGACAGGAAACGGAACTGATACCTATGTCGCAGACTTCCTCGTTAGGGCAGAAGATTGGTTTACCTCTGCGAACAATACCGATACAAGCATCAGCCTTGAGTTATCGTCGGAAGGTTGGACGGGGGGAAGTGGTCTTGGAGTTTACCTTGAAGATGCCGCCCCCGAATGTACCTCTTTTTCCTTCGTGAGCGATTGGAGCGACCCGACAGTTTTCATTCAGCAAGTAACGAGTGTTACGGCAACGGCGACATTCGGCCTCAAGTTCGGGGCAACAATAGAAGAAGCACATATATATTCATTGTTTGCATCGGGTTCAAGTCTCTATTTGAGTCTATCCCAAAGGGGGGATGTATGGACAGGCACAAGAAATGCCTTTACCTTCTTTACTTGGGGGTTTGGTGACATCCGTTTGGAAGCAACCGATAGCCGTGGGAATGTCTGCACTTTTTATAATTTTAGTGGCAACCCAATTACCGTTTATAAACACGGGACTCCGACAATTAACATAGATGCTTACAGATGCGATAGCAACGGCGACCATGACCTTGGGGGTGGGTACATAGCGGTCACGGCATACGCCACACCTAACCCCGCAGAGTTTTTACCCACAATTTCAAATGTCGAGATAACCATTTACGACTCAACCTCTCTAATTGTAGTCCCAACTCAAACTGTTGCAAATGGGACAAAGGCGGTGCTTGGTAGTGGGTCATTACTCGCAACAAACTCATATATTGTAAGTGTCCGAGCAGAAGACGGATATTCAATGGGGACGGCGACTAAACAAATCGCCATTCCCCCAGTCAACCGCATCATCAATGTCAAGGACGGTGGCACAGGGGCGGCGTTTGGAAAGCTGGCAACGGAAGACGGAATGGTAGACACCGATTGGATGTATAGGACAGGGAAGAGCGGTTCAGGTGACAACGCAGGTGTTCAGGTCAGGAACAGCACAGCGAACACAGACACCGAAGTGCTAACCAAGCGTGATGATACAGGAAACGGAGTCAGCTTGCTTGTCGGTTCAGGCGGTAACAACCGAGGACTATATGACCGTTCCGACACAGGCGCAGGATGGATTATGTATCTTGGCTCGGACGGAGAAGTACATTTCGGTAAGCCCGTTGACGCAACAAATCTGCCGGTTGCTTCGGCAACAGAGGCGGGAATTGTAAGTACAGGCGACCAAGAGTTCGCAGGACAAAAGACGTTCCCAAGTCCAGTCGTGAAACAAAGAATTGCAAGTGCCGCCGCAGGCATTCAGTTCAAGACGTTCGACGATTTAGTGAACGGGCTGGTGTCAATGAACACCTACGGAGGCGGCGGGAGGTATTCGCTTTATAGGTTTATTTTTACCGAATATTCGCTGAGTAGTACCACATTCAAGCCGCTGGCATACCGTGAAGCGTTCAGGCTTCCTGCTCCAGATTGGAACAGATCCAGCAACGTAAATTATGAAATATGGACCACAAAAGCTATCCCAGAACCACCAACAACCGCCGGCACATACACTCTAAAGGCAACAAGAACAAGTAGCGGCGTGACGTATTCGTGGGTGTAGGAGGGCGAGATGGAACAGGTAACGACAACACAAGTTTTCGTGGCGATACTTGGGAGCAGTCTTTTAACCACAGTCTTCGGCAAGGTCTTTGACTACATAACCCATTCCAAGAAGACTACCGCTATTCTTCTGCTCTCCGCTTTGGAACACCTTTGCGACAAGATACTCCGTCAAGGCTTCCGTACCCAAATGCAGACGCTCCGGCTTCAAGAAATGCAGACGCAGTATGAAAAATATGGAGACGGCTACGCAAGGGCTCTTGTCGCTGACGCTATGAAAATGCCTATTAAAACAGAGGAGAATTAACTATGACAGACAGAGCATTCAAAGGAGAAAAACAATGAACAAGAAATGGTGGAAATACGCAGGAATTAGAGCATTAAAGACCGTGTGCCAGACGGCTATTGCAAGCATAGGCACGGCGGCGGTACTGTCCGAGGTTAATTGGATAGCAGTAGCAAGCGCAAGCGTCCTTGCAGGAATACTGTCCCTGCTGACAAGCCTTGCGGGTATTCCCGAAGTGGATAACGAGCCGCAGGTAGAGCCTGTCGCTAACGCTTCCCCGATTCTCCCCGAAGATACTGTCAGCATTAAGGCAGAGGAGATAGAATAATGGCATACAAAGTCGTATATAACGCCAAGGACTTCGTGGCGTTATTGCTCCACATAGCAACCCTCAAGACCCGCTACAAGAACTTCTATCCGTTCAACCTCGGATATTGGAACGGCGATGAGTGGTCTTGGGACTGTTGGAACTTGCCGAAGTCCATAATATGGGGGTGGGTGGAGAAGTATTCCATCGGCTACTTCGCCAAACCTGACCCATCGACAGGACTTGGAGATTGGGGCGGCGCAAAGATAATGTCCTGTTGCTCCGATGTTTCAACTGACTTCTCGAAGATAACTCCGGGCGAGTTCCTTCTTTCACCCGATGGCGGTCACGCAGGCATTTATGTCGGGGAAATGATAGTCAACTCCAAGTGCTACAATGTCGTGGAGTGTACCGCTAATTGGGAGAGGGGAGTTCTCCTGTCCTATGTTTCTTCGAGCGGACTTCGCTACCACTACAAGGACGGCGCACAGGCAAAGACCGCTTGGGGCAAGCATGGCAAACTTCCGTGGATAGACTACACCGTTCAGCCTGAACCGCCCGAACCGCCCAAGCCCCCCGAAGAACCGATATACTACACCGTAGTCAGGGGTGATGCGCTATACAAGATCGCAGCGAAGTTCAAGGTCACTATCGCAGACCTCGTGAAGTGGAACAAGATAGCCAACCCGAACCTGATCTATGTAGGGCAGAAGCTGATAGTAGGGTGGGGCGATAAACCCGTACCGCCTGAACCTGAAAAAGTCTACTATACCGTAGTCAGGGGCGACAATCTTTCCAAGATAGCCTATCGGTACGGTACGACTACCAAACAGTTAGTCGAATGGAACAACATCAAAGACCCGAACCTGATATATACGGGTCAGGTGCTGCGAGTTAGATAGCAAAGATCCTCGCAAGGTTTTCAGCTTTTTCCCTTGCGAGTTCCGTATACACCTCCTTTCTGTAAAGCAGCAGAGCAGAAGATCGCCTTAACTCCCTGGGCGATCTTTTGCTTTACAGAAAACGCTTATCGTCAAATAGAGGTGGGTGTCTAAAATCGTTTTTAAGGCCGAAAATAGCCCCATACGCAAGAGTTTATGCCATAGGTGGTAAATTATACGATGATGATATTTTTCTTGTCTTAAATCGAGTTTTCCACAGAATTAAACTTTTTCGTAAAAATCTCAAAATTGTTATTGACGAGCGTAAAACCGAAGTGGTAATATATCTGTGACGGTGCTACTGAACACAAACGATTTGAGAGATGCCCCCTAAAGAGGGCATTATAAAAAACCGAATAACTATTCCTAAAATGTAGACTTTCGGTTTTCTCAAAAATTGGAAATAGTGTAGAGTAGCACCATCGAAAGAGAGGTGCTATTTTTTATGTTAAGACGAGAAACCAAACACATCGAGATCGTGGCGGCGAACTCTGCCGAACAATTCAAGCACGACCTCAACAAACTATTTTTATCACTTGCGGAGCGTGGGGTCAAGTATGAACTCCAGACCGATGTTTCCAAGGGCTTCATCGCCTACATCATTTACAACGACTCCGTGGATGTCCCCGAAAATCTTAAGGAACAGTTCGAGTTAGGCAAGGAAAAGCACACTTGCATAGAGTGTCCGTATTTCGTGCGCCCCACAGACGGCAGACGCAAGTACACGAAATGTCCCCTGAACAACTACATCACCAAAAGCGACTGTGATTGCTGCGAGAAGTTCTACGAAAAACTGTTCGCCGGAGAGATAGAGCTTATCGATCCGTACTATGAGGTCAAGAGGTGAGTAGGGTGTATACCCCACGCAAGAACTGTGACATCAGGGCTTATATGGCAATGAACGATGTCACGCACAAGGAGCTTGCGGCTCGGCTCTATGTCAGTAAGACCACGATATATGAGTGGATAAACAACGACATGTCCGTGGATCGCAAGCGGGAGATAGTCAACGCAGTTAAGCAGATAGTGTTATTGAGGGAATACGATGAACGAAAGAAAAGAGAAACGAGAAAGAAAGATAAGGCGCAGAGCCGTGGTTAAGAAAGTGGCGGTCAATGTCTTCGCCGTGCTGCTTATGGGTGCGGTAGGAACATTCTTCTTCAGCCTGATATTCGGCGTGTTTAGAGAGGGGGCTATCCTCTTATGAGAAAGGGACAGAAGATTACAAGCAAGGTCACGCAGACGAGGAAGGTCATCAAGTATCTGGATGACTTCGGAAGCATAACCGGGCGTGAAGCGTTCCTCGACCTTGGCATCTTACATCTGCCGTCCGTTATAAGGGACTGCAAGAGAGAGGGCGAGATCATCACGACCGAGTGGGAAACAGGCACGAACCGCTACGGCGATAAATGCAAATGGGTAAGGTATAGCAGAGGTTAGGAAAGTGGGAAAGCGAACTTGGATAGATAGCGATATATGGAACGATACGGACGGACTGAATAATCAGGAGCAAGTGGTATACCTTTGGCTTCTTACGAACTCCCAGAGGAACATCGCCGGATACTACAAGCTCAATCTTCGGTATATGGCGTTGGATCTCCACGCTTCCGAAACAAGGCTTGAAAAGGTGCTTGCCAAGGAACAGAAGTATTGGATGTTCGACAGGGAAACCCACCAAGTCCTGATACCGAAGTTCACCAGGTACAACATCGTTAAGAGCAAGCAGCAGATAACCGCCCTTAATGCGGAACTGAACAAGCTGAAGCCGTGTCCTCTGCATAAGGCGTTCCTGAAAGCGTTTGAGGATGTCAACGGCATAGGGGCTACGGAACTGATCGATGCCAAGTTCAAGGACAAGGCAAAGCCCTATCTATGAGTAGATATATATTACCTTCTCATAAATGCTAATAACATAACTCTTAACATAACAATAACATAACATAACATAACAAGCCTATCGCTACGCTATCGATACCCTATCGATTTTGGTAAAAAAATGAACGATTTAACAAAGAATGCCGGAAGAACCCCCTGTTACAAGTGCGAAAACCGCTCTGCGGAGTGCCATTCATCGTGTGAGAGTTACGCCGAATGGAAAAATAACTATGAGAGAGAGCGAAAAGTTCAGGAAGAACGGAAAAAGTTTGAACGAAACGACCCGAGATGGGGGCTGATGTCCGACTCAAAGCATAACCGAATGACTGCGAGGAAAAAGAAATGAAGAAGAAGTTATGGATATACACAGACGGCACAGAGTACAGTCTTCCGCTGATGGTCTGTGACTCGTCCGTAGAACTTGCGAAGAAGCTGGGGATAACAGACTCCACAGTACGAAAGAGGGCATACAACCAGAAGATAAGCAAGTCGAGAGATTTAAGGATAGAGGTGGTGGACTTATGAAAATAACGATCTATAGCGAAGACGGCGTGACCGTGGTAGTCGGCGCAAAGGAAGTTGACATTGAAACCAAGCACGGACTTAAGGGCGATCCGATACCGAGCGAGGAATGGTCTACAGGCTTCCGCTTCACGGAGAATGAAGAATGAAGATAGTAATTCCGGGTGAGCCTCGGACGAAGAAAAACAGTCAGCAGATCCTTGTAAACAAGGCGACAGGAAGACCGTTCATCAGTCCGTCGAAGGAATATAAAGCGTATCTCCGGCATTGTGCGATCTACTTGCCGAAGCTGAAGAAACCGATAGACGAGCCTGTGAACATCAAGTGCATTTACTACCGCAGTACAAGACGGCGTGTCGATTTGGTCAATCTCATCGAATGTACCGCCGATGTCCTGACGGCATACGGCATCATCAGCGATGACAATAGGAATGTGATGTATGCGGTGGACGGCTCAAGGGTATTTCTCGACAAAGAACACCCTCGCTGCGAGATAACAATAGAACCGATAACTGAAGATTTAGAGAGGTGGAAAGAATGAGTTTCGATGTGAATAGTGCCGTCTGGATGACAAGCAATAGCAGAGTCGGCAGAGGGAAACAGACCGTCAGCGAAAAGGTGGATGTGTATATAGGTCATAATACTAACAAGGCGTGTAAGACCGAGTACATGAGCGTCCGCTTCTATGGGAAAAAGTACGCAGAGTTCTTCGGGAAGGAAGATATGCTCTCCGTAGGTTTCATAGGGAACTACCTTCTCGTTAAACCGGGAGATGGGTACAAGGTATACAACCTCGACACGAACCCTGAAATAAGAGTTCCCATAATGGAAGTCCAGAAGTGCGGAAGGAACGCCGAGAAACTTATGGGTGGGTATCTCCTTAAGTGGGATGACATAGCAAAGATAGCATACATAGATACAGTAGTAGGAGCGAGGGCTTAAGAATGAATAGGGCATTTATTTGCGGAAGGTTAGTCCGTGATGTGGAGATCAAGTATTCGCAGGGGAGCAACCTTGCGATAGGCAAGACCTCGATAGCGGTCAACAGGGGCAAGGGAAAGGACGGCAAAGACCTCGGAGCGGACTTCATCAACATCGTGGTCTACGGCAAACAGGCAGAGAACTTCTGCAACTTCAAACACAAGGGCGATATGGTGCTGATAGAAGGGCATATCACCACAGGATCGTATGAGAAGGACGGCAAGAAAATCTACACCACAGAGGTCACTTGCGACAGGGTGGACTTCCTGACGAAAGAAACCAACGCTCCGCAGAATGAAAAAGAAACCGCCGGAGTTCAGGAAAAGATACCCGAAGGGTTCACGCAGCTTACGGATGATGACATCCCTTTTGAATGGTGGGTTAAGCTACCCTGATAAAAGGCTGATGATAATTGCGATGACGGTAACTAAAAACACTTCGGAGAGGAATAATGCAGAAGTATATCAAATAAGAAAGACGATGAGCGATTTAATCAGTAAAGGCAAGTTGTTAAACAAGATAGCTACGGAGTGCCACTACAGCACCGAAGAGCCGCTACAGTCCTATGCGAAGCTGCTTGCGGTAGTAAACGATATGGAGACGGAAGATGAACTTCTCACAGCAGATCAAACAGAGCAACACAGATGAATGGTATACGCCAAAAGAATGTGTGGATCTGATAGTGCCGTATCTTCATGGGGGGGGGGTTAAAAAAGTGCTTTGTCCATTTGATACGGAAGATAGTAACTATGTAAGAGTCTTAAATGCAAACGGATTTGATGTCACTTATAGCCATATAAAGACAGGCACAGACTTCTTTGAGATAGATAACCTACAAGACTATGACGCTATAGTGAGCAATCCACCATTCAGTAAAAGGGAAGCGATCTTAAAAAAGCTGTTTGACTCAGGTGTTCCGTTCGCTATGATCTTAAACTTTAACGGATTGTTCGACAGTAAAACACGGTGGAGTCTTTTTAAAGATAATGACTTTGAATTGTTGATCCCATTAGGGCGTATGCACTTCTTCAATGAAGAATGTAAGGGTAATTCACCTAACTTTCAAAGCATCTACGTTTGCAAGGGGATTTTGCCACGTCAGATCGAGTTTTCAGACGGATTAACAAAAGCGAAGCCCCACTTCGGAGAGGAATAATGAAAGTCGGTCTAATAGATGTTGACGGACACAATTACCCAAACCTACCGTTGATGAAACTATCGGCGTGGCATAAGGCGAAAGGCGACACGGTGGAGTGGTACGAACCGCTATTCGGCGGTCGCTACGACAAGGTGTATATGAGCAAGGTTTTCTCGTTCAGCGAGGACTATATGTACCCGATAAACGCTGACGAGGTGGTAAAGGGCGGTAGCGGTTACTGCATACACCTTGAAGACGGCAAAGAGGTCTTTGACCGAAAGGCAGATAACAGTCTACCCCCCCCCATTGAACATATCTCCCCTGACTATTCCATATATAAGGTCACGGATCGTGCGTATGGGTTTATGAGCAGAGGGTGTCCAAGAGGATGCGAGTTCTGCATAGTCGGGAAGAAAGAAGGGCGCAAGTCATATAAAGTCGCAGACCTAAACGAGTTCTGGGACGGGCAGAAAGCGATAGACATACTCGACCCGAATGTACTTGCTTGCAGCGAGTGGGGAAACATCCTTGAACAACTCGCACGGAGCGGAGCGAGGGTGAACTTCAACCAGGGGTTGGACATCAGGATGATGACAGAGGAAAAGGCGAAAGCCTTACACGAAATCAACTTGGAGATGGTGCATTTCGCTTGGGATCGCTACGAAGACAAGGAAATGATCTTACCGAAGTTCGAGATGTTCCGGCGAATAAGCGACATAAACGAGCGAAACCTGACTGTGTACTGTCTGTGCAATTTCGGAACAACGATAGAGCAAGACCTTGAGCGGATATACACCTTAAGGGAAATGGGCTACACGCCTTATGTAATGCTCTACGACAAGGAGCATATTCCAAGGGGTCACACGCTTCGGCACTTGCAGCGTTGGGTAAACAACAGATTTATTTTTAGATCCGTAGAGAGGTTTGAAGATTATGTTTCTAATCGAAACACGGCAGATGGGAGATAAGAAGTGGAAGACAGAGCCTGTGAAGTTTGCCGACCTGGAAGAAGCTGAAAAGTACGCCGAGAAACTTTACAAGAAACTGTTGGTGGCGAGAGTAGTGGATGAGAGGTATAGGAAATGAACATAGAGGACTTCGGGTACTGCACTTACTGTGGTGAGGTGCGGACGGTGAAGAAGAACTTGGACGGACACTTCCGTTGCGATGAGTGTGGAAGCACGGACATAGAGGAAGTGGGGGTCTGTAAGATATGCGGTCAGCCGATAAAGCCCGATGAGGAATACTGCGAGGAGTGTCACGATGCGATGTGCGATGCGTGGGAGAAACTTGTGGACACGGTTTACAGTCGCAGAGCAGAGGGAAATTGGGGCAAGTCGGAAGATTGGCAAGACTGCAAGTACGCCGTGTGCGATTGGCTTGAGGACAAGGGGGTGGTGTGATGAGTTGGTATAGCGACGGAGAAATGGATCTGTATGATCGTGATCCCGACTACTGCGAGGGTTGCAACCGGGGCTTCAGCAAAGCGGAGTGCGATGCGTGCGAGGCGAGGCACTACGAAATGGAGTGCCGCTACAACGGGCAGAGGTGCGAAACCTGCGTGTCTTACGAATGGGATGCCGTTGACGAGGTGTTCCGTTGCAGAAACAGCAAAAGCGAATGGCTGAACGAGGAAGTTTATGACGATGGGTGGTGCGACAAATGGGTGGAAGGCTAATAGATGCAGACAAACTTGTTGAACTGATAGACGATGACATAGCGGCACACAAAGACGGATATTTTGAAGATTTTGAGTTGCCGCCGTCTGCTTACGGTTCTCTATGTGCGCTCCGAATGGTAAGGGAATACATCAAGGCGTTGCCGACAGTCGAGCCGACTGCTTCAACTTGCCTTGGGTGCAACTGTCCGAAAATGGAGAAGTTAGAAGCCGAGCCAAAGCACGGACATTGGGTTCTTGAATCAGATAGTGAGCCTTATAACGAATATGTTTGCTCCGTTTGTGGCACAAGAGCCTCAAGTTTTATAGGAGGTTCGGAAATGTGGTATTGCTTATCTAAGCCACACTTCTGCCCGAACTGCGGAAGCCGTATGGATGGTGAAGAGAATGGGCGTTGAGTTAAGACCTTGCGGACTTCAAGGGTGGGCGTTCTGTGACGGTAATTGCGAGAAGTGCAGAACTATCGCTACTACCGAAATAGTATATAACCGCTATACAGACACTGCAGGGAATTATCACTGGACGGGTACATATAGCGGGGAACATATTGTGAGAATGGACGGTGGAGAGAATGGCTGACAAGATACAGAAAATAGGCTCGGAAGAGTGGAAAGATCGGTACTGCATTGAGTGCGTTTACTCTTCCACCTGTACAGGCGCAGGTGTATTGAAACGTGCTTGCAGAGGTTTTGACCCAGTAGTACGGAAAGATGAAAAATGGTGGAAAGAATGGATAACTTAATAGACAGAAAAGTTTTATTGTGTGAAATGGAAAAATTATACAACGAGCGTGCAGTAGAAGCGACAATGACTGGTAATCGTGCTTGCTGCGCAAGTTGGAACGATGCAGTATATCTCGTTACGGTTGCACCGACCATTGAAGCCGAGCCAAGATGGATACCCTGTTCAGAGCGATTGCCTGAGGAACAAAAAAAGAGCTATTGGGTATGCACGGATTTCGGTTATCAATGTGAATGTCGGTGGACAAATATAAACCATTTTTGGACTCAACTTACAACGGATTGGCACTGGCATCTTATGGATGTACCGCAATACGCAAAGGTAGTTGCGTGGATGCCACTACCAAAACCGTATAAGACTGATGAGGTGGAAGAATGAGTGATTTAATAAGTAGACAAGCGGCGATTGATGTGGTGCATAAATCAATCTTTGATTTTTTCGACATCTGCGATGATGACGAAGAATCGCCAATGACATATAAGGACGAACTGTTGTTGGAACTTAATAAGGCTATTACAACTCAAATTAAAGCGGTGGCATCCGCACACGAATCCGAACCGATAAAGCACGGACGGTGGGTATTCACAGAATACGAGTCAGGCGATGCAGAATACTGTTGTTCCGAGTGTGGAGAGGGGGTTTATGACAGGCCAAACTACTGTCCGAACTGCGGAGCGAGAATGGACTTAATCGGCGAGGACAAGTCGCACCCCTTTGCCGAGAGCGTGATAATGGGAATGGACGGTGAGAGAATGACTGACAGATGTCCGACAGATGTATATTATGAGTTCCACGGAATGGAACAGAGGAATTACAACCCGATAGAAATCGCAAGACAGTACGCACCGAAGTTTGATAAACCTGTCGTGGATATGGTAGAGGTCGTGCGGTGCAAGGACTGCAAATACAACTATGCAAATATGATCCCAAATGGCAAAGGTTGTCAGCAAAATGTCTATATTGAGGTTGATGACAACTTCTTCTGCGCAGACGGAGAGCGAAAGGACAGTGGAGAGAATGAAAGTAGTAGATAGAAAACCTGTACCAATTTATGAGGCAGAGTGTTACGAGTGTCACTCAAAGATAGAGTATAAAGCAAGCGAGGTTAGTTTGGGATATATTACCTGTCCTGTTTGTGGGTCGAGTATTTATGGAAGTACAACTCACCCTGTAAGAATGGACGGTGGAGAGAATGGCTGACAATAGAACTGCAGGTATAGGATTTATTGGTCTGCTCCAAATAGCATTTATTGTCTTGCGACTATGCAAAGTCATAAAGTGGTCTTGGTGGCTCGTATTTGCTCCTATATGGGGTGAGATAATAGTTCTTCTCATACTTGCTACCATCACAGTTCACATCAGGAGAAGGAGGGAAAGAGATGGCTGAATGTTTCAACATGGCGTGTCCATATTGTGCGGACTTCTCTTGTAAGAGAACGGCTACTTGCGATGTGAGATTAGACGGCGAGTATGTCAAGGTGGTAAGGTGCAAGGATTGTACGTTTTGGAATAGATATGATGATGTTCAAGTAATAGGTAGTTGTAACCGCTACGGAGGCATCTATAACAAAAGAGAAACGGACTTCTGTTCATGGGGAGAGGCGAAAGAATGAACTTGATAAGCGATGAGGTAATAACCCCAACGGCTAATAAACTTGCAGACGTTAAAAGAAAGCCGTAACTCTTGGACAGAATTGATAAAAAGAATGGACGAGGTGGAGGAATGAGATATCAAATAGTGCTTTCGTCTTCAGAATATCGCTACGAGATCAATGGTCGAACGCAACTGGTGGAGTTACAGATTCCGAAACGATTAATAAAAGATATACTTCCCGACAGAATCGTAGATGTTGTGCTGGTATGTGAAAGAGACGAGGTGGAGGAATGAAACCAATAAAATGTATGTTGGGTATGCACTTATATTCAGATGCATCTCTCGATGTAAAAGTCACAGACGTAAGACCTGGACACTTAATTTGTCGGGTACGGAATTGTTGCGTTAATTGCGGAAAAGCGTTTGAAGATATCGTTACAATTCCGATTCCTGAATGGTTGAGCATCGACAGAGCGAGAATGGACGAGGTGGAAGAATGAGCAAGGAAGAAGCAATCGAAATCCTGTCCGATATGAGGTGTGAATGTAATCTCTTTGGAGATGAAGAAGAAGCGACAAGGTATCACGCTCTGTCGTGGGCAATAAATGCGATGAACACCGAACCAAAGCACGGACAGTGGGTATATGTTAAAACAATTATCAATGGAGAAAAAGAATATAAATGTTCTGAATGTAATGCTCCGTTGTATTGTTATGGAACTCCAAAACAGGCTCATTATGACTACTGCTATATGTGCGGAGCGAAAATGGATGAGGTGGAAGAATGAGCGACAACAGGGAAATGATCGTGCTTAACGGCGAACAGATAGACGAATTGGTGAGATGCAAGGACTGTAAGTGGTGGGAAGAGCCTGTTCAAGATTTTTTAGATTACGGTTATTGCGTTGCAGTCGGGCGGTTGACTATGCCAAAGCCAAATGACTTCTGTTCAAGGGGCAAACGAAAGGAGAGCGAGGAATGAGTTACCAAAGCCCTATAGATGTTATCTATGGAGATATGCAGACAAAACTTGAGGGCGATGTCCTAAAGGTAATTCAAAACTACGACATAACGGTAGACAAGAATGAACTACTGAAAGCCCTTAACTATGATCGTGACCAATATTACAAGGGTTGGTCGGACGGATGGGTTCACGCCAAGTGGGACATCCTCAAGTGTAAGGATTGTAAGTGGTACACTCCGGCGAAGAACATACATAAATACAATATGCCAACAGGGTATTGCGACTACCACTCAATTTACCCCGCAAAAAACGACTTCTGCTCAAAGGCAGAAAGGAGAGAAGATGCTGATAGCAATACTGATACTGACGATATTTAACACAGGGCTTGCGCTCCTGATAATCGGGGGCATGGTCGCCTACAAGGTAGAAATCGAACACTTCATTGCGGCGGCTTCCCAACATACCGACGAGAGCATAGAAGCGGCGACTACCGCCCTCTACAATATGGATAGCATAAAACAGAATGTGGAAATGAAAGGGGAGTTTAGACTATGAGCGAAGATGCGAAGGACTACTTCAGCAAGGCAGCGATCACGGCGTACAATCAGGGCTACGAAAACGGCTACAAGGTAGGGTACAACGAGGGCTACGAAGCCGCCTGTAACGACCATATTCGCCCCTCTAACGAACGAAACGACGATGAGCGGACAGTTATTACTACCGAGGAAGTAAGGGTTGAAATTGGGCGAATTAAGGACTGTATAGACGACCTCTACGATAGGGTCAAGAGGTTAGAAAGCGTGGTGTTCTATGGTGGCAAGAAAGCCTGAAATCATATTTTCCGAAGCCGAACACATCTACCTGGTAGACGGCATGGAAGTTCCGTCCGTGACTACGATCCTGAAGCCGCTGACGGACAGGGGCTACGGCAAGGTCAACCCAAGCGTTCTGGAGTACGCTGCGAACCGTGGCAGAGCCGTCCACGAAGCGTTGGAAGTTTACGATCTTGGCGGCGAACTTGAGGTAGTGCCGGAAACCGAAGGCTACATCAGGGCGTACCTCGAATGGGAGCAGATATACAGACCGAGATGGACAGGGGTTGAGCAGATAGTCTATAGCGTAGGCGACAAGTACATCGGAACTCTTGACAGGATAGGAACGCTGAACGGAAGTGAGTTCGCCATCGTAGACCTAAAGACCTCGACCCCCACGAAGGAAGCGTTGGTGTCGGTCTGTTGCCAAACCGCCGCCTATGCGATGGCATACACAGAGCAGAGCGAGAAACCGCTGAAGTTCGCAGAAACGATCAAACGCTACGGACTGTTCCTGAAAGCAGACGGATCTTACCGCTTGCTGGACTGCGAGGAATACGAAGAAGCCTATATGTTTAGATCAAGCGAGTTGTTTATCTCTTTACTGAATAACCATAAAGCAATAACAAGAGTTTTGGAGAGCAAGAAAAATGGGAAACATAAGAAATGACCTTGCAGGAAAACGATTTGGAAGACTAACGGTTGTTGAGCCGATAGGGAAAAGCCACCGAGTTACCATTTGGAAATGTGTTTGCGACTGCGGTAATGAAGTAAATGTTTTAAGTAGCAGTTTAACAAGTGGTAGTACATCTTCTTGTGGGTGTCTTCATAAAGAAAAGCTCATAGAATACAACCACACGAAGACCATACACGGTGGTAGCAAAGAGCGGTTATATAGTGTATGGATTGCGATGGTAAGTCGTTGCGAGAATAGTTTGAATAAAAAATACAAAAACTATGGCGGTAGGGGAATATGCGTATGTGAACAATGGAAAGACTACCCAAGATTTAGGAATTGGGCGTTAGCGAATGGGTACGATGAAACCGCAAAGCGTGGGGAATGTACTTTAGAGCGAATAGATAACAACGGAAACTACGATCCTACAAATTGCCGTTGGGCAACACAAGCAGAACAAACGCTTAATACCAGGCAAAACATAAGATATGAAATCGCTGGAGAGAGGAAGACGCTATCCGAAATCTCCAAAGAATACAACATCAAGTATACAAAACTTTATTATAGAGTTCATCACAATAGAAGTATAGATGAAGCAATAGCAGAACTTATTTAGAGCGAGGGGAAAATAATGAAGAAGATACCGACATTATTTGAGAGGGTCTACGAAAATCACAAGGTCGTAGGCATTACCGAAAAAATCACAGATGGTTGCGAAGAAGCGTTCAAGAAAGGCGTAGCTACTGTAAAGTGGGACGGATCTTGCACGGCAATAATAGACGGACACTTTTACAAGAGGTTTGATGCAAAGAAGGGGAGAAGTATTCCCGGTGGCGCAATTCCCTGTCAGCCTGAACCTGACCCGATAACAGGGCATTTCCCTCATTGGGTTATAGTCGCTGAAAACAACCCTGCCGATAAGTGGTATTTTGATGCCCTAAAAAACTATGCCGCTACGCATCCTGTCGAGGACGGAACTTATGAAGCAATAGGCGTGCATTTTCAGGGCAACCCTTACGGGATGAACATTGATACCCTCGTCCCCCACGGTAAAGACGAGTTGAAAGTCCGTAGGACATTCGATGGAATAAAGCAGTTTTTAGCAGAAACCGAGATAGAGGGTATTGTCTTTTGGCTTGATGGAGAGCCGAAATGCAAGATCAAGCGCAGCGACTTTGGTTTTGAGTGGGGTAAGAAATGAAGAAATCAATAAAAGAGTTTATAGAAAAAGCCGTTCCGCTAAAGAGTAAAGTGTTCCAAGAGCTTTTTATCATCGATAGCGAGAAAGCCTATGATGGCTTTTGGGGCAAGAACGGATATAACAAAATAATTCTTATAGGTCGTCCCCCAAACGGCGAAGAATATGAAATAATCACAGACTATAGCGATGCCATAGTGTTTTCGCAGTCGTGTAGCGGATGCACTATAGACATCCCCGGCTCAACAGGCATTGTCAGGCTATGGTGGGACAAGCCTATAAAAATTGAGTGCCTATTAAGCTCAGTAATGTTTGAACCAGGAGAAGACAGGCGTGGAGAATAGGCACACTAAAGAGGAACTGCGCTATATGCAGTCGCTTCCCCTCGACCTCAAGATAAGGCTGACGGAAGACAGGATAAGGGCGTGGGTCGGCAAGTACGGAGAAGACGGAGTGTATGTCAGCTTTTCCGGCGGTAAGGATAGTACCGTTCTCCTCGATATAGTCCGCAACCTTTATCCGAATGTCAAGGCGGTCTTCTCCAACACAGGGCTTGAATACCCCGAAATAAGACAGTTCGCTATGGCGCACGATAATGTGGATATTGTCTACCCCGATGTGCGTTTCAAAGATGTGATAACACAGTACGGCTATCCGCTTATCGGCAAGGAAGTTGCTGAAGCGATCTATTACGCAAGGCGTATAGGGGGGGGGTGCAAAGAACTCAACAACAAGCGGACAGAACTTCACGGCAGAAGAAGAAAGAACTTGTCGGCGCAAGAACAAGTTTATCGAAACAAGCACCGCCCCGAACAGACGAACAGTTCTATCAGGGAAATATCCACCGAGGGGGGGGGGGTGCACAC
>Ga0247611_10001706_pt1 | contig 38492 bp, 34 predicted proteins | sample 177DNAGHGhighgp2_FD_192422 | JGI IMG/M metagenome (GOLD analysis project Ga0247611, IMG submission 192422) | Sheep rumen microbial communities from Palmerston North, Manawatu-Wanganui, New Zealand - 1770 DNA GHGhigh gp2 | ecosystem: Host-associated > Mammals > Digestive system > Stomach > Rumen... | reverse complement strand
AATAAGTCCACTCTTTATTTTATTCTCTCTTGAATCTCTATATTGATATATAAAATATATTGCTGCTAAACTTACTCCTATAAACATTACTAAAGTTAATGCTATAAAAATTAATCTTTTCTTATTATTTTTCTTTTTTAGTGGTTCAAATTCCATATATCCTCCTACAATTTATTAAATAATTTTTTATAATCACTATTTTCCTTTAATAATTCTTTATGTGTACCATCTGCAATTATTTTATTTTTATACATCATTATAACTTTATCAATAAATTCCTGTTCTATAACTTTTTTAGATTTAGTAATTATAATAATTGTATTATCTCTTTTTAAATCTATTAACATTTTATAAACTTTTGATGTAATATCTTTACTTAAGAAATCAAATGTTTCATCAAATAATAATATTTTAGGTCTATTTAATAAAACTCTTATAATTGCTAATGAATATTTTACATCACTATTAATATTATTACCTCTTGCATCAAGTATTGTATCATAACCATCATCAAGTGCCATTATATAATCATGTATACCTAATTCTTTAGCTAAATTAACTATATTTTCAAAATTAGAATCAAAAATACTCAAATTATCTTTAATACTTATATTAAAGAAAGTTGGTTCACGACTAACTGAACTAATTAGATTACCTAAATCTCTTGCTGTATATTTTTGCAACTCTCTTCCAGATACGTAAATTTTCCCTTTATGTTGTCTATTATAACGATGTAATAATTCAAATATACCAACTTTTCCAGAACCAGTTGGTCCTGTTATAACATTTATAGTATTCTCCTTTATTTTAAAACTTACTTTATTTAGAATTGGTGCATTTATATTACCATATAAAACATTTTTAAATTCAATAGTTCCATTTATATTCTCAATATTTTCATCATCTAAATTATTATCACTTGCATACTGAAATAACTTATGTATACGAAGTTTTGCAACACTAACATTTATTCTACTTTCAAATAATGTTATAATTGATAAAAATAACTCTCCTAACTTTGTATAATAACTATAAATTATTGTTAACACACCTATAGTCATTAAATTAGAACTTATTAATTTAATTCCTATAATTAAACATAAAAATTGAAAAACATTTATTAATCCAAGAGCGGCTTGTTTTAAATAATATTTATCAACATTTAATTTATTATTCCATTTTACATAATCTTTAATAGTTTTATTAGTTCTTTCAACAACCACCTTAAAAATATTAAAACCTTTTATCTCTTTAATTGATATAAGTAATTCTTGAAATAAACTTATTCTTTTATCATTTCTTTGTTTTCTTTCATTATTAGTATTTGCTATTATAGGATTAAAATATAATAATAGAAATAAAACAAATAAACAAATAACTAATGTTAAATATCCTATAATAATATTGATAGTAAAGAAATAGATTATGATATAAATCGCTTCCATTATTTCAACAGTTCTAATTACTAAAGTTGAATAATATTCACTCATTACTTCAAAATCTTCACTCATTATATTAGAATATTCTGACATACTAAACCTTGAAAGACTATATAAAGAGTTATTACACGTTTTATATAGTCCTAAGTTTAAATATGTTTTATATAAATTAGAATATAAATTATAATACGTTTTTTGATTAATTATTTCACTTAACCTATATAACATGAAAAAGACAAAAAACATTATTATCATAATATATGCATGATTATAATTACCATTAGTAATTGCATCTATTCCATAACTATAATATATAGGAATTAATAAAAGAAATCCTCTAAGAAATAAACTACAAATAAATTTAATTATAAAATATTTTTTATTACTAAGTAAAACCTCTTTATTATCCTTTTTAGTCATAAATCACCTACTGATTATTTTGATTATTTATAATAGTCCAAGTTTTTAATACATCACAGTTTGCACTTTCAGGTACTGGATTTGGTAAATTAACTTTTAAAATTAATGGTACTTTAAAAGCCGCACCAAAACATAAACAATATCCTGGTTGTAAAGCTTTTTGCTTTTCAACTATTTCTTCTGTAATATTTGGAACCATTTTACTAATATATTCTATATCTCTTGGATGTGTTGTTTTAAATATTAGGAAATTAGCACATTGAGACATAACTGTTTCCGATAATTCTACTGGTCTTTGAGATATTAATGTAAGTAAAACCCCATATTTACGACCTTCTTTAGCAATTCTATCAAAAATATTATAACCAATTATATCTATATCTTCACCACTCTTAATATATCTATGTGCTTCTTCAACAACTAAATTAAATGGTATAGTCGCTCTATTTTGTAAGGCCTTAGTATATTCAAATATAATTCTTGAAAATATTTTAACAATAACTTTAGCAATAGAATCATCTATATCTTCTAAATTAATATTAATAAGCTGGTATTTTCTTCCATTTTCAATAACTAGACTTGATAAGTATTCTTCTACTCCGATAAAATTATCATATTCAAAGAATTTTTTATTTTCACTAATAATTAATGAATGTAATTTAACTTTAACTGCTATACTATCTCCGTAAGTTTTATCGTTATTTAACCAGTTTTCACTAATTAAAGTAAATTCTAAAGCTTTTTCTAAATCTTCAAGAGTATATTTATTAAATGTTGTTGGTTCATAATTATCAAGTTCTGGATCAACAAATGAGGCAATATATTTAGAAACTAAAATACTTTCTGTAAAGTTTCCTTGGCTATCAACGTTAAAACATTCTCTAAATTTTCTAGTATAACCTGCACCTTGGACAACTGCTTCCATATTAAATTCTTCTGTTGTACATGTATTAAAGATTCCAAAAATATCATTTCTTTTAGTATTAGGAAGTTTATTTGAATAAAAAATAGATAGCATTGCTTTAGCTATAATATGATTCTTATATCGATAACTTACATCATCTGTTAATGAAAATATTTTAACAAGTTTTAACATTCTTTCTAATAGTGTTAATTGACTAACTTTATCAAGTCTTAATAATAATGCTAAATCATCTATATTAAGTAACCATACTGGTATTTTTAACTTTTCAAAATTATTATAATTACTAGTTGTTATAACTTTAAAATGATAATTTGGATTTATTTCTGTTAAATTACTAAAAGCTTTTATATATTCACCATTATTATCAAAAATAATCATACTAGCTTTATATGGATAGAAATTAGGTGTTTGAAAAACAGATTGTAATAATCTTGTTGTACCATAACTTTTACCTGATCCTGAGTTACCAAGAATTGTTAAATGATTACTAAATAAACTGTTAATACTCATATAAACTGGTTTATTATTATAAAATGGACTTACTCCAATAGACATATTACCAAATTCATTTGTTCCAGTAATCATAACCATTTCAGATTCTTCCATTAATCTTATTGATGAAGTTAAACTTGGTTTAGCAATAATACCACCTTGAAATTTACCATTAATAATTTCACCAATAAATCTAGCTTCTATAATATCATCATGTACATACTCTACTTCACCAACTATTTGTCTATTACCATCAACAAATACTAAATGCTGATTAATCATATTGGTTGTTGTATCATTTACTTTTACATGAGCTCCATGGTCACTAATATAAACTATTTTATCAAACATATATTCCTCCTAAAATAAGTTTTCCAACTCTTCCTTTATTATATTATCGTCTACTTTAGTTATTATATCATTAATTTTATTTTTTTTATATAGTAATTTTAATATTTCTTCAAATTTTTCTAATTTTTCTTCAATTATTTTTAATTGTTTAAAAGAAGCATTGCGACTTATATTATATTTTTCTGATATTTCACCATATGATAAGTTATTAAAATAATAATCTTCAAAATATTTTTTTTGTTTATCTGTTAATAAATCTCCATATAAATCATATAAATTATTTAAATATATTACTCTTTCCATTACATCATATCCTTAAATAAACCATAGATATATTTTTCTATATCAAATGTTTCTAAATCATTTATTCCTTCACCAAGTCCTATATATTTAACTGGTATATCTAGTTCTTCTTTTATAGCAAGAACTATCCCCCCTTTAGCAGTACCATCAAGTTTAGTTAATACTATTCCCGTAATATTCGTAATTTCTTTAAAGTTTTTGGCTTGACTAATACCATTTTGTCCAGTAGTTGCATCAATTATTAATAATGTTTCACTTGGTTCATTAGGTATTATATTTCCAATTACTTTATTCATTTTTTCAAGTTCTTTCATTAAATTAACTTTATTTTGAAGACGTCCTGCTGTATCAACAAGAACTACATCTATATTTTCTTCTTTAGCTTTTGTAATTCCATTATAAATTACACTTGATGGATCACTATTTTCTTTTCCAACTACCACATCACAATTAACTCGTTTTCCCCATTCAACTAATTGTTCTGTAGCACCTGCTCTAAAAGTATCACCTGCAACCATTAAAATACTTTTACCTTCTTTTTTTAATTTATTTCCAATTTTACCAATAGTTGTAGTTTTTCCAACTCCATTAACTCCTACAAATAATAATACAGTTGGTCCTGATTCATTATATTTAATCTTATTTGTAAGAATAGAATTATCAACATAAATAATAAATAATTCATCAACAATAACTTCTTGTAAATAATTTAAATCTGTAATATTTTCAGATTTAACCCTATCTTTTAATCTATCTATAAATGACAATACAGTATTAACTCCAATATCTGCTTCAATCAATATTTCTTCAAGTTCATCAAAATAATCATCTGTTAACTGTTTAGTCTTATTATTTAGTTTAATTAATTTACTAACAAAATTATCTCTTGATTTACTTAATCCCTTTTCATATTTTTTTACTTCTTCTTTTTCTTCTATTTTATCTTCGACAAATTCTTTTTCATTTTTTTCTATTTCTTTTTGTTCTTCTGTAACATTTTCTTTTTTAAATAATTTTTTTATATTATTAAATAATCCCATTATATCCTCCTAAAACTTATATAAAGAGTATATCATTTAAAAAAAAATATGTAAACAAAAGAGATGTAAATCATTTAAATTTATATCTCTATCTATTTGACATATTGATACTTTAAAATATTAAAATTTTTTCCTGTATATTTTTTCATCTTCATTATTAAAATCAACATCTCTAGTCCTATAAGTTTTATAATTTAAATAATAAAGAATATTATGAACAATCCATTCTACTTTCATAGAAGAAACTGATCTATTCCAAGAAGATGGATATCTTCTTTCATATTCTGTAATAATATTTAATATTTCATCACGAAGTCTATAATCCATAATTCTATAAGATGATAATATTTTCATATCTGGATCTTTACTATTACGATTATCAATAATTAATATATCATTTTCATCTATATCATTAAGACTATTAATATATTCCCTATTACCTATATATACTCTACCCTTACTATATCTTGCAAAATAACTATCTTCCATGACTATTTCATAATTACTAGAAAAATTATAATCATAAGAAATTTTTTTTACAAGCCACATTAATATAAAAAATATTAATAATTTTTTTTTAGTTTTAGTCATAGTAATCACCATTCATCCCTAAATAATTTATTTATATCTTCGACAAATTCTTTTTCATTTTTTTCTATTTTTTTATGTCTTTTTATTACATTTTACCTCTTTCATATTACTATTAAATTTATATAAAAAATATATCGTGTTAAAAATACGTAAACTAATTTACATTTTTCCATATCTTTTATAGAATTTATCTATTTGACTTATTTTTTTAATCTTAGAATCTTCTTTTTCTTTTAAATAATTTAAATCTATATAAGGAAAATTATCTCCATTAGGAAATACGTACATTGTTATAAACTTATCAGTATCATGAAAACAAACTACTTTAAAATAATTATATAATCTATTATTTATTCTTCCGCATTCATCATATTTAAAGTAATAAGTATCTTCAAAAAAACCAGAGAATAGTTTTTTATTAGAAGGAATATATTTTTTTACTTCAGAAATAATTTTATCAGTATCAAACTCTGGAACAAATATATTGTCATTGGGATCATCAATATCAATATTATAATCAGCTTGATGATTCTTAATATGTTCTAAAAAATCTTCTTCTTGATATTCTATCAATTGTCTTTTTAAATAATTACAATCATCTCTATCGCAAGACTCTAATAGACCTAATTTACTTTTTAAATATAGTTTTATTGGTACAACATTAATTGAGAAAACATAAGGATTACTATCACAATAATCCAAAGCTGAATTATAATCATTTTTATAAATTAAATATTTTAAAGTTACAAATGAAATATTTTCTTTTATTTTTTTTAATCTATTATATCTTTCTAAAACATTCTCTTCTTTTGATATCAGGATATTCAATTTATTTAATACTTCTTCTGCTTTATCCAATTCACCTAAAGTTATTAAAATACCAGCATAATATGAATAAGAAGTATAATCTTTAGGATATTTATCTAAATATCTTTCATATAATTCTTTAGCTAAAAAAGGATTAACATCTGCAACCTCTATTATTTTTCTAAATTCAAGTACATTAAAATAATTATTTTTTGATTTCATATACTTATCTCCCATAATTTAATTAAATATTTTATCACCATTTATCTATATTGTAAAGCACTATGTATTAACTAAATATTGTTATAACTATATTTATATGATATAATTTTTATAGAATAGAAAAGGAAGTTAAATAATGATTAAAGAATTATTAAGTGTATTAAGATCTGCTATAGTGTTTTTAATTATTCTAATAACCTTAATTTTTGCAACTAATAAATATAATGATATAAAAACACAACATTATAAATTAAAAAAATGGAGTACGATTTTTAAAATATTAGGAATTATAGTAATAATTTTTTTTGGATTCTTTATCTTTCTTAATAATACTGATCAATTAGAAAATTCAATTTTTAAAAAATCAGATGGATTTACTATTGAAGAATATAAAATCATAATGGATGTTAATGAAGCTAATATTGTAGATGTAAAAGAATATATAACCGTTAATTTTTATGAAGAGAATCATCATGGTATATATAGATTTATTCCATCATGGTTAAAATATACCAATAAAGATGGTATTACGGAATCAAGACAAGCTAAAATAAGTGATCTAAAAGCTATGGGAGAATTATATACATTAGATACAATAAATGGTAAAGGAAGAATAAAAATTGGTGATCCTAACACTACTATACCAATTGGTAATCATAAATATGAAATACATTATAGATACGATATGGGGTTTGATCCTTATGATAGTTATGATGAATTTATCTTTCATGCTTTTGGAGATTATTGGGGAACTGAAATTAATAATGCATCTATAACAATAAATTTACCTAAAGAATTAGATAAAGATAAAATTAAATTTTTTGCAGATAAATATCGAAAAAAAGATATTACTGAATACATAGATTACAATATAAATGGGAACACAATATATGCTAAATTATCACCCAATTATAAACTTTATAATTTTTTAACTATTGATATAGAATTACCAAATAATTACTTTGTAAATGGAAATAACAACTATGGTAATAAATCATTAATACTATGTTCAATCTGTATAATAATTACTTTAATTACATTTATTTTATGGATAATAAAAGGAAAAGATTTAGAAAAAGTTCCTGAAACTATAGAATTTTATCCACCTAAAAATCTAGATGCTGCTGATATTGGTTATTTATATAAAAATGATACTAGTAGAAAATTAACAATTGCATTAATTATAGAATTAGCAAGTAAAGGATTTATTAAAATTATCGAATTGGAAGATAAAAAAACGGAAACTATAGTTAAATCAAATACAACTGATATAAATAAATATATTAAGAGAGAGATTAAAATTAAGAAAATAAAAGAATATAAAGCACCATTTTTTGATAATCATTATAATGCTACTCAAATTATGAAAGAATATTTTTCTAATAATATAAATAACAATACAGTAAAATCTAACTTTGATGAATTTTATGAAAATTCTAAATTTTTAATTGAAAATGGATATATAGAGATAGAATCTGATACAATTAATAATTATTCTAAAGAAGAATGTAAAAAAATACAAAAAAAATTATTAAAAAACGAATTTAAAGATAAAACAAAAATGACAGATAATGAAAAAATAGTTTATGATAAACTATTTGAAGAAAAAGATGAAATAATACTATCGTCAAATTATTCTTTTTATAAAGTATTTAATGATATAGTAGATAATATTAGAAATAAATTTGATGATAAAATTAATGATTTAACTACTTATAAATATATGTTAATAACTAGTTTTGGATTCTTTATTAGTTCTATTAATTTAGGATTAGCATGTTCTGTTTTAGAAGATTTAAATCCTAAATATAAATATTTATATTTATTAACTTTAATCTCTATTATTATTACTTTTATTTTTACTATATTAATGAAAAGAAGAAATAATTATGGAGAACAAATTAAATCAAAAATAAACGGATTTAAAAACTATATAGAATCAGAAGAAAAAAATAAATTTGAAAAACTTGCAAGTAATAATCCAAATTATTTTTATAATATATTACCTTATGCATATGTTTTAGGGATTTCTAAAAAATGGATAGAAAAATTTGAAAACATTCCAACTCCAACTAAGGATATGGGTAATTTCAATTATTATGATACCAAATCTCTAGATAATTTATCTGATTCTGTTTATATTCCAACTTCATCCAGTAGTTCTTCTGGATATTAAATCAATGTTAGATGATTTACAAACTATTAATTATAAAAAAAGATAGATTTTTCTATCTTTTAATTTATTCTGTAAAATACATTACCATAGTAAGTTTTCTACCATTTCCATATATAACACTGGAAGACGATGCTCCTCTATTTTTAAAGACTACTGCTGTTGAAACAGTTACAGTAGTTGATCCGCCTTTTAATACCGCCTTACAAGTACCAGATGGTGGTGTTTTATCTACTTTTGGCTGAGTTGGTGTTGGTGTTATTGTCGTTGGTTTTGGCGTTTCCTTTGCTTTAACAATCAAATCACAAATAGCAGTCTTTCCATTTGAACTGGTTGCTTTAATTACAGCATTTCCAGCTTTTAAGGTAACAACTTTTCCATTTACAACTGTAGCAACTGAATTATTACTACTTGACCAATTTATAGCCAAATTAGTAGCATTACTTGGACTTATAGTCGTTTTTAAACTTATACTATCACCAACAGTTAATGTTGTACTAGTAATATTTAATTTTACTGATGTAACCATTATTTCCGTATTTTTCTTTTCAATCGGTGCAGTTTCTTTGTTATTATTATTCGATGGTTCTGGATTTACTACTATTGGCTCCGAATTATTTTCAAGTATATCATCTAATTTAACTTCATTCGAAGGAAGAACTTTAATTGTCTTCTTATTTTCTACACCATTATCTGACCTCACAGTAATAGTTGCTGTTCCTTCTTTAATTGCATTCAAATTACCATAATCATCTACCATTATAACAGATTGATTATCACTTTCATACGTTACATTTGCTTGAATATTATTTTGTCCATTAACACTTGCTTTAACTATTTTATTTTCATTTACTTCAATATTATCAATATTTTCAATTTGTAAAGATTCAACATTTACATCATCAGATATAACCTTTATCTTTTTTTCATTAAAACTATTTTTATATTTTATAACAATATTTGTTATCCCCTTACCTACTGATGTAATTGTACCTCCATCAGTTACAATTGCAACACTAGGATTTTCGCTTTCATATTCATAATTTGATATATCAAAAAAGCCACATTCTTAGGAATAAGTTCAACTTGATATGTACTTCCTAAATCCAATATAACTTCCTTATTTTTTAAATAAACTTCGTATTTATCAATTCTATATAAATATATTCCCAAAACGACAACAAATATTGCAAATAAATAAAAACCATATAGTAATAATTTATTCATTCTTCTCATTTTTTTATTTTCCTTATCATCTACAATATAATAAGGTTTATCGCTATTTATATTTTGATTCATCCAATATCACGCATAATCATTTTATCATAAATAAAATATATAGTAAATGAGAAATAATATTCTTTAAAATTAAAAAAGTATTATCATGTCAATATAACTTTTAAGATATATAAAAAAAATCGAGCATAATAGTTCGATTAAAATTACAATCGAAGCGATTATCGTACATTTCTCACTTCTTAACTATTTGATATATAAATATCTATCATCATTTTCATTCTCAAAAATTTTATATTAGACTTTTTTATTTTTATTATTATATATTTCATTAAAGAACAAATCAGTATCTTGTGTATAGGTAATTACATTACCATATAATTCAGAATATTCAGCGTTATATTTAGGAAATTTCAATCCACTCCAATCTTTGTTGGTTATTTTTTCATTAATAGAATCAGGAATTTTCATATATTTATAAGTCGAATTAGCTAAATCTAATGGATATATATCCTTTAATACCTCAAATACATTTTTATCAAACCATTCTTGATTTGCAACAATTCCATATTTTTCAAAACAAATATACGCTAAAAGATAAAAACCATATTGCTCCAAATCACTTATAACTTGTCTTATTTCCAAACTATTATATTGATTACCTTGAAATCCAAAAATTGCATTTGGTTCATATTTATTTGAACAATCTATTGTTTCTCTAATCCATTCATCGAAAATATAATCTTGAATTAAATGAATAAGAACTCCATCATAATAATCATTTGATAAATGTTGATTGGTTTCTACGAATTTAGAAACTTGCGATGTTTCCCCAAGGCAACTCTTCATTTGAATATCTGCTAAATGTCTTTCTTGAACATTTGCCTTCTCTTTTGTAAGATTTTTTAAATCGTTGGGAAACTTATACCATGATACATCTGTTTGTGTTGGATTTACTTCAAAATGAGAATATGGTCTTGCTCCAATATATGATCTTATTCCATCTGGAAGTAAACAATATGCAATTCCTTCCTTGAATTTTTCAATATCCCCATTTTTAGTTAACAAATAACATAAAGAATGTTGTAATGTTATCATATTTTTTTCACCTCGCCCGCTATTATATCAAATATCATTTATTATGACAATAATTTTAGGAAAATAGATAGATTTATAGTATATTTTATTAAAGAAGTATTATTGATTTTAAAAAGAATTTTGAACGCTAGTGATTACCATCAGTTTAAAATAATAGAATTTATATAATAAAAAAAATCAAACTAAAAAGTTTGACTAATTATTCAAATGGAGTGAATGTCGTAGGTATCTACAACTTTTCACTTTAATACGAATTGATATATAAATATCAATCATTATATTATTATTTTAATTTAATAAAAAGTCTATTATATTTATTACTTCAATTCCTTCAATTTGTTTGTTTTTTACATTATCCATAGTTAATATAACTTTTTTATAATTATCGTTTATTGCTAGCAATGATTTTTTTTCTCTCTCTTCAACTTTTTCATCTAATATACTTCTTGATACTTGGTAATATATTCTTTCATTAGGTTTAATGGCAATGAAATCAATTTCTATATCGTTATATTGTCCAACATAAACTTCATATCCACGTCTAAGTAATTCAATATAAATTAAATTTTCATAGCTACTGCCGCTGTCGTATGATGATATTCCATCTATCATATTTTTTAAACCATTATCTATAAAATAATATTTACCTTGTGTTTTAAGCAATTGTTTTCCTTTTAATTCATATCTTGGAACGCGGTAAATGAAGTAAGCATTTTCTAACATTTTCAAATATGAATCTACTGTTTCATTAGTAATTGAACTACCATTTTTTTTCATAAATTCTGCTATAGCATAAGGAGTTGTTAAATTACCAATTACCGATGCCATATATTTAATTAGATTATCTAGGAAGACTATATCTTTTATGTTATTACGATTAATTACATCTTTCTTTAAAACAACTTCCTTTAAATCATTTAAATAATTTATTATTAATTGTTCATTATCATTCATATTTACAATCATTGGCATTCCACCATATTTTAAATATTTATCAAATTTTGTAAATTTATCTTCATCTAATTTAAATGGATATTCTTTAATAAATTCACTAAAGGAGAAGGGGTAAATTTTTATTGTTAAAACTCTACCAGCTAATAATGTTGTTAATTCACTTGAAAGCAAATATGCATTTGAACCAGTTATATAAATATCTGATTTAAAATCAACCAAAAAGGAATTAACTGCTTTTTCCCATTCGTTAACATTTTGAACTTCGTCAAGTAAAATATAAAATTTTTCTTTACTATTATTAATTATATTTTTAACATATGAATATAAATCAATATAATTTTTAATTGAATAATATTCAGCACTTTCAAAGTTAATATATATTATGTTTTTTGCCTTTATTTTTTCTTTTATTAAGAAATCTTTATATTGCAATAATAGTGTGCTTTTTCCAGATCTTCTTACACCTGTAATAACTTTAATTAAATTCAAATCTTTCCCATCTATTAATTGATTTAAATATTTTTTTCTAATAAGCATTTTTTCACCTCAAAATAATTATATAATATATAAGCAACTTTTGTCAAGTTTTACGGTTGTGAACGTAAAATTGTTAAAAAATTGTTTTTTTTACGTTTATATTGTATAACATTTTATTATATGTTATACATAAATTTATAAAAAAATCGAACTAAAAAGTTCGACTAAATATTCAAATGGAGCGAATGTCGTAGGTATCTACAACTTTTCATTTTATTACGAATTGATATATGAATATCAATCAGTAAAATTATTTTAGCATATAATAAGTATTTTTTCCAGTACCTTCTTTTTTAATTAAATTCTTTTCTAGCATTAAATTTAATATTTCATATGCTCTTGTTTTTGATACATTAAGTAATTTTTCAGTATCATTTCTATTTATCTTTGAATACTGACTTATATAATTAATAATTATTTCTTCTTGCGTTAAGTTTAATGGTAAGAGTTTAGACTTATCATTTTCTATATAATTAATGTTTGGTAAAATTATTGAAAATGTGTTTTCAGTTGCATCAAATATAGGTTTTTTATCATACCTTTCGTAACTATCCATGATTCTACCTATACCAGTACCAAAAGATTCAACATATTTAAGTCTATAAAAAATATTTGCTAAATTTGGATTTCTTGATGAAGAAATTCCTTTAAAAATTTCATCTATTGTTATTCCATCAATTAATCCTCCCATAGAAACGATTTCAAACTTATTATCGTAAAGTGTTACTAATATACTGCTATCAAAATAATAACTTCTGTGTATTACGGCGTTTAATAATCCTTCTCTTAATGAATATGTTGGGTAGTCAAAAGTATCAATTCTTTGCAAACCAACAATTTTACCACTAACTTTATTAAATAAATCAAAGTATTCAAATAAATCATCAACCTGTTTTAAGATAGATCCTTTAAATTCTTTTCTATCTTTAAATTCAATTTTATTTGTTCCATTAAAAATAGCACATTTAATAGTGTAAGAACATTGATCTGATAATAACAATCCTAAATTAGTATATAAATTATTTTCATTAACTATATTTAATGCTTTATATTCGTTTTTTTCTAAATTTAAGTTATTATCTTTAAATTTCTTTTCTAAATATTCAAATGTTAAATTTTGATTTTTAGAAATCATTTCTTCAAATCGTAATCCGCTATGTTCAAATATCATTCTTTTAATTATTTCGTCTGATGCTTGAATAGATGATGAACCATGTCTTAAATAAACTCCACTTGGTTTCAATCCTTTATCAGCAAGATAGTAGGGCTTGTTTGGAGCACTTTGTATATCTACAATTATTATTTCCTTACTTTCATATTGTTCAATTTTTATTTGAGTATATTCTATAAGACTAGGTTTAATACCTTCATTAATCATTCCAGTTAATGCTTCTATATCTTTTTCAGCATTAATAACTCCAATAACTTTACCAGAGTCATTAATTCCTATATAAATTTTACCTCCATAAGTATTTGCAAAAGCAACAATCTCTTTTTTTATATCTTTAGTTAATTGTTGTTTTAATTCAGTAGTTTCATTTTCAGTAAAAGTCATTTATTTTCACCTCTAACAGTATTATATACAATTACGAAAATATTATCAACAAATTCGTTCACTTTTCGTTCACTTTTCGTTCACTATAATTCTAAAGTATATTACTAAATCTCATTAAAAAAATCGAACTAAAAAGTTCGACTAAATTTATTATGGAGCGATTGTCGTAGGTATCTACAACTCTTTCTCTTTATCACGAATTGACACATAAATATCAATCATTAATAATAGTTTAACATATAATAATTTTTTTTCAATACAATTTTTCTATATTGAAAAAAAACTATTGAACATTTTTTCAATAGTTTAAGACATTAAATTTAATATAAATTATTGCATTTTCTTAACATTCTAAATTAACCAGTATTAACCAGTTTCATAGTTATCTAAATGGCTATATCATCAATTCGAATAAAGTTGTTATTGCTATCAATAGACCCGAGAATGTGGTCAGCACCTGCATTTTTATAATTTATTGTTATTATTACAAAGTTAGTTGCATTTTTAACTTCGTCAACTTTAGTAGCAATATATTTTTTTTCTTCAAAATCACTTATTAAATATTTATAAACATCACCATTATTTAATAAAATATATAATCTATCACCAAATCCTAAATAATAAATATTTTTAGCATTTGAAATATTTGATATTTCTTTTTCAGAATCAACTCCATTATTAATAATTATTTTTCCGTTTGTAGACAATGTAATCTTATATGATTTAATGTAATCAATATCAAGTGATAAATTATCATTGTTTAAGATTTTATAAGATACTTTAGCATCAATAGCTGTTGCCTCTTTTTCTATTTTTGCAACATATTCATCCAAATCATTAATTGGTTGTGTTTGACTATTATCATTTTTTTGTTCTTCTTCAGGTTGGTTATTATTAACATCTTCCTTTTTTTCTTCAACTTTATTGTTATCGTTTGTTGCATTCGAATCATTTTTTACAATAAACTTATTATAACTAACAAATATTAAAGCAATAACTAAACAAATAATAATTCCTAAAAGTATTCCTATAACAATATTTTTTCCTTTCTCATTATTTTTTTCGTTTTCCATAATTAAACTCCTTTCTATTGCAAGATTATATTATCATAAAAGTGTATAAATAACAATATGTAATTTTTAATAAATTTATAGTTGCAAATCATTCTTTTCTTTTGATTTTTTAATATCTTTAACTGTATTTTCATTAAATATTCCATAAGAATAAAGTTCATTGGATAGTTCAATATATTTATCATTATCTTTGGTTTTATTAATCTTATTTTTAATGAAATTAACTAATCTTTTAAATATAGTTTCAAAACGATTAACTAAAGTTTTAAGATTGATATTTTCATTTTTTAGTTCTTTTATTTCAATGTTTTTATTTTCTAAATTAGTAGATAAAGTATCAACTTTTAAAGATAATGCTTTATTATTTTCAGATAATATTTTAATTTTTTCTTTATTTTCTTTTAATTCATTATCAACATTATTAAGAGTAGTAGATAATAATTCTAACTTTTTAAAGTCTTTATTTATTTCATCAACTTTATTAATATAATTAAGAATATTATCTTTATCTTCTTCTGTAATTGTATAAGTATTTTTCTTAAAAGTAAAGTTAGGATGCGATTCAATTCCAGTTGATTTAAAATAATAAAAAATCGAACTAAAAAGTTCGACTAAATTTATTATGGAGCGATTGTCGTAGGTATCTACAACTTTTCCTCTTTTACACGAATTGATATATAAGTATCAATCATTAATAATATTTTACCACATAATAATTATTTTTTTAAATAATATTTTTTTAATTTAATTGACTTATAACATTAATTATTATAATATATTTATATAAATAGCGAGAGGGTGTTATGATTTATGTCTATAGATTATTTATTTTTAATTTTTCCGATTTTCTTATTTTTATTATGGTTAATTTTTTTTCTAAATGATCGTAATTTGAATAAAAATGGTGTTAAAGTATTTGTAACAGTAAAAGATATAAAAGATAGAAGAGATAAAAATAATTATTTAATTGGGAAAGATGTAATTGTTGATTTTGAATATAATGGACATAGAGAATTACAATTGTATGATAATCAAAATGTAAAATTAGGAGATAAAATTAAGTGTATTTATGATGTAAAAAATAATTATTTATCCAGAATAAAACAAAGCAAAATTCACTATGGGTTATTAATTTCTGCAATATTTATGATATTAATTTTCATTCTTGTGGAATATTCTAAATCTGTTTCAATGGAAGAAAACATTATAAACAAATTTTTTGTTGATATGGCCGAAAATCATAATACAGGTTACGCAATGGTAGTTACTATTTTTACACTTCTACCTCCTATACCATTTATAATAGTTGGAATATATTTTTATAAAAAATCAAAAGTAAATGATAACTATATAAAAATTAATGGTATTGTTAAAGACATTTTAAAGCATAATCACTTATATTCAGATGGAATCTCAGGAGATGTTTATGCTCCTGTATTTGAATTTAATTATAATGGTCAAACTATGACATATTCCAATCCTTTTTATACATCTAATTTAAATTATAAAATTGGAGATAATGTTACATTATTTATGGATTCATCTACTGGAAAAATAATTGAAAAAAAAGAATCAAAAAGCAATAAAAAACTTGGTATTTTGTTAATTGTAATTCCAATTTTATATATTTTAATCGAAATAATATTTGCTATTTTGAAGCGATAATGATATAGCAAATTTATAAAGATGACTATAGTTGTAAATCATCTTTTTCTTTTTGCATTTTTATATCTTTAACTGTCTTTTCACTAAAAATTCCATAAGAATAAAGTCCTTCAGATAGTTCAATATATTTATCATTATCTTTAGTTTTATTAATCTTATTTTAATAAAATTAACTAGTCTTTTAAATATAGTTTCAAAACGATTTACTAATGTTTTAAGATTTATATTTTCATTTTTTATTTTTTTTATCTCATTGTTTTTGTTTTCTAAATTAGTAGATAAAGTATTAATTTTTAAAGATAAAGCTTTATTATTTTCAGATAATATTTTAATTTGTTCTTTATCTTCTTATGTAATGGTATAAGTATTATTCTTAAAAGTAGATTTTAAAAAGAGTTTAGGAGATGATTCAATTATCGTTAGTTTAAAATAATAAAAAATTGTATAAAAAAAAATCGAACTAAAAAGTTCGACTAAATTTATTATGGAGCGAATAACTAACAAGTTACGAACCTAAGTTCTCTAACGAATTAATTATATTATTAAAATAAACTTAATTCAACTATTTTTAATGCAAAACTAAAAAAAATATTATTATAATTGACTTATGAACAAATATATTATACACTTATGGAGTAAATAGAAGGAGTTGTGAGTTATGAATGATGATATGTATAAAAAAGAAGAAAATAAAGATAATGAATCTAATAATAATACCTTTGATGATAACGTGAATATTAATAATAAAATTATATATTTAATTCTTGCAGTATTAGTCACAATATTTGGTGGTTATATAATATTTTCTTCAATTAATTCAATAGTTAATTTATCAAATGAACCATATGGAGTATTAGGAGTTCCCAGTCAAATATTTATTGTGATTCTTTCAGTATTAGCAATTATAATTTTTTGGACATTTTATTACATTATAAAAAATAATCATATAAAAAATTTTCATTTTGATAAGAATACAAAAGCAAAAATAAAAAAGTATTGTTTAATAATTGTTTTTGTATACATTATAATGATGGTAATTGCAAATATAAGTAATAAATATAATGATAATATACAAAAAGAACAACAAGGTATAGCATATTATTTAGATAAAGTACCAAATTTTCAAACATATAGAGAAAATAATTATTTCTTTATATATAAGGATAAAATTTATTTTTACGCTAAAGAAGAAACAAGAAATAATAAATATGCTCATAGTTTATATGTAATGGATATGGATGGAAATAATAAATCTCTAATTGTAACTGATGATAGATTAGAATCAGCAAGTTTTTTCTTAACTTATAAAGATGAAGCATACTTTTATAATGCTGAAGATAATATTCAAATAGATAGTGATGTAGAATTAATTAATAAAAAAATAAATTTGAAAACAGGAGAAATTGTGTCATTAGAAAATAAATATGATATTTACGCTAATACTTTTGAAAATGGCATGGTTTATTCATATGGTGTTAGATTTCCAAGAAATAATGAAGAAAGATTATTTAGAAAAATAGATTTGAATACAAATGATGTTATTTTTAAAAGTAATATAAATTATGAACCAGAAGATTCAATTTATTATGATTATATAAATGGAAATTCTTATACAATTAATTCTAATCGTGGTAAATTTGTTTTATTTCAAGATAATAGAAGAATATCAGAGATTGATCCTAATTTAGATACCTCAACAACAGAGTCTTGGAATAGTGTTCTTCTTAAAAAAAATAATTATTTATATTTAACCTTTAGAAATTATATTATTAAATATAATTTGTTAACTAATTCTATTGAAGAAAAAAATAAATATAAAATAAACGAAAGAGAAAAAACATTTAATATCAATAGATATTCTATTGTTGATACTAATGATAAAAAGAATTGTTATATTTATTATGATGGAAAGATATATCTATTGGATATTGAAAATTTAATGTTTAAAGAATTATTAAAAATACCAAAGGAATATCTTTATCCAGGAGAGTTTGATTTTAATGGTTCACTTTTTGTTAATAATTCCCAATATATTTTTATGTTTAATATGAATAGACTAAAATATTTAAGAAATGATTCTTTAGGTAGTGTATATATTTATTCAAATGATTTATTAACATCAAAAATAATTAATGATGTTAGAAAGACTTCATTTGATTATGAAAATAAAAAAATATATTTTGTAATTAAAGATAAAAATAGTTATAAAATAGAAAAATATAACATAGATTAATTTGTTGAAAAAATAATGACTATATTTAAACTTATGGCATTATTTTTTTCTTTTTATTTTAAGGGTATGGGATTTCCCATCAAGCGAATTTGATGTGTACAAATTCAGTGCTTGCTATTACAAGATTAAAAAGAAAAAATATACCAATTTTTGATATATTTTTAATCATTTTCTTTAGATTCTTCTTTAGAAATTAGATAAAGTCTATCTATAACATTACCATTTTCCATATAAGGACATTCAAATATTTTACCACTAAAAAATTGTTCAGCAATTAAATTTATACATATTCTAGAATAATAACCTTGATAGTTTTCTTTATCCATTTTTGATAGAGAAAATACAAAATAATCTTTCTTTAATTCTTCTAATTCCGTTTCATTAATTAAACTTTTATGTATAATTCCTATCTTATCATTTTGTAAAATTTCTTTTAAATATTCAATATATTCCTTAGGATTTTTTGAAATAAATTCATCAGTAAATTTAATATTTTTTATCTTGATATTATAGTTTTTATCTCTTTCAATTTCCAAAGAATTTATTAATCTATGAAATATTTCTCTTTTAGCAGTTCTTGTTAAACTATCAAATTTAAATGCCATACATAACTCTTTATTAAATAAATAACTATTAGTTTCTTCTTCGTGTTTACAATCTAATCTTTTTAATAATTCTAATGTAAATTCTTTGTTATTATCATCTAAATTAAGATTATTTTTCTTAATTTCTAACTTGTTAATTTCTTTTTTTATCATATCATTTTTATTATTAATTGCTTCAACATTTAAATTAGAAGAAAGATATAAATCTACTAATTTTTTCTCTTGTATTTTTAATTTTTCTAAAGATTTATTAATTTCATTTAATTCTTTAGAAATAGATTTATTAGGAACAATTAATTCATTAGTATTATCATACATATACATAGTTAATTCATTTAATACTCTTGATAATTGTTTTTCTATCTTGTCAGAACTATAATGAAGTCCTTTTTGAGAACAATTATCATTCTTACAAGTTAAATGATAATATTCTTTTTTTATTCCATTTCTACTATATTTATAAGATATAGTAGAAGATAAAATATGATTACAACTAGGACATTTAACAATAGAAGTAAATAAATGAATATGTTCTCCATAGTTAGAATGTTTATTCTTTTCTAAATTATTTCTTGTTGCTTTCCAAATAGTATTACTAATAATTGGTTTACAATAATTTTCAACTCTTAAAACATCTTCAGGTTTTCTTTTATATTTACCATATTCAAATATTCCAATATAAATAGAATTAGTTAATATTTTATAAACTCTATCAGCACTCCATTTACCACTTTTTAAATAAGAATTATTATCTTTCATAATAGTTGCTATATTTCTTGTAGAATGTCCTTTTTTACATAATTCAAATATTTCTTTAACTACTTGTGATTCAATTGGATCAACTTCTAATTTTCCTGTTTCTTTGTTTCTAATATATCCGTAAGGTGCTTTAGATGGGTGAATATGTTCTAATGCCATTTCTTCCATTGCTCTTTTAGTTCTTGCTCCAATTTCTTTTCTTTCACGTTGTCCAAATACTAAATTAATACCATAAAACATTTCCCCATTTGCAGTAGATACATCATAGGGTTCTAGTATAAGCTCAATTTTAACATTATGTTGTTCACAATAATTTAATAACCAAAATCCATCATAATTATTTCTAGTTAGTCTATCTACTTTAATAGCAATTATTTTATCTAGTTTATGACTTTTGATATCTTTTAACATTCTTTGCATTTCTGGTCTCATTAAATCTTTTCCTGAATGTCCTGCATCATTATAAACATCTACAATATCATAATTATTCTTTTTACAATATTCTTTAATCATTCTTTGTTGAGAATCAATAGAATAACCATTATCTCTTTGTTCATCTGTTGATACTCTCACATAAATTCCACATCTCATATAAATCATCTCCTCACTTATTTACTAACTTATACGTAAAAAGTTGCATCTAATTATGTAAAAATATAAAATACTCCCCATATATTTCCCAAGTTAAATGAGAAAAGTTAAGTCTAAATTTTAAAAAAGTTTAAATTTTTTTTAAAATTGACATAATTTCTGTCAAATTATACTTATTTTTATATTCTTTAATAAAAAATGGTCTATTGCTTATTTCATGGATTTTGTATTCCAAAATAGTAAGAGTAATATGAGATGAGATTTCATAAATGGTAGGTTCAATAAACTTTAAATTTGTATTTAAAAGAACTTTAACTTTTCCTTTAACAACTTTATAATTAAAATTACTAATAGCATTTATTAGTTTAGAATTAGGTTCTAGTTCTTCTAATAATTTAAAATTAAGCATCAAAAAAAGTCCTCCTTTCTAGAGAACTTTTGGATTTTCTAATACCTTGCCAAGTCGACCACGTGGGTATAATAAAAACTTACAAACCTTAAATAGTTCGTAAGTTGTTTCTAAATGGAGCGATTGGCGTAGTTATCTACAACTTTTCACTTTATCACGAATTGATATATAAATATCAATCATTAATAATATTTTAACATAAAATATGTAAAATAAACCTAAAAATAGTAAAAAAGTGATAAAATATTTTACTGAGATGATGATTGATGAAACAAATTTATTTATATTTTGATACTTGTGTTTTAAATAAATTAGCGTATATTAAAAACTATAATTATATTTGTAATAAATTTAAAGAAAATAATATAATTATTTGTGTATCTGAAATAAATATACTTGAAATTTTAAGAGATACAAATGATAGAACTAATATAGATAAAATAATAACAATGCTTCAAGAATTTAATGAAATATTATATGTATTACCATCTGTAAAATCAATTATATTTAAATTTTTAAAAAAAGAAAAAATGATATTCAATTTAAGTGATTCAAACATTGTTATAAATGATGTGTTAAATGACAAGAATTTAGAATTTAAAATAGAAAATACACAAACTTTAAATAAATTAAAAGACTTTTATAAACTATTTAAAAATTTAATAAAAAAAGATACTAATTTTAGATGTAAAGTATGTAATGAAGAATATTGTTCTGGAAAAATTAATAATGCATCATATACTTTTGCTTATCTTTTAATGAGTTATGATATTTTTTTTCTTGATAATATAGATATAAATGATTTATGGAAAAAATTAAATGTGCATTCTAACGAAGAATTAGAAAAATATATTTATAAAAATTACGATTATTTAATAAATAATGATTTATCTCCATTTAGACAAATAGGAAAAATGGCAGTTCTTCAAAAAAAAGTTAGTAATGGAACATTTAATGATTGTGTTCAAATAATTTATAATTCTTTTGTTGATTATTTTATTAGTGATGATTCTCATTTTATTAATAATTTAAATAATTGTTTAACATTTGATGATTTTTTAAGACAAATAAATATAAAAGTTTTTTATTATAATAGCATCAGATATTAATTTTTGTTTTCTTTTTTATCAAATTAAAAAATCAATTCTTTTGTGATGTGAACCCTGTTTAGTAGACATCAAATAAAAAAGCAGTATATTAAAAAGAGAAAAGTTATTTTTCTCTTTTTGTGTAAGTTTTTCTCTTTTTCTTTACTTTTGACTTTAGTCTTGTTGTGTTATAAAATAATATCCAATCTTTTACAAGTTGAATATATTCTTGTAAAGATGTAATATTATTATTGTACAAAGTTTCTTTCTTAAGTAGTGAATGCCAACTCTCTATTGGAGAATCGTCAATTGGAGTACCTTTTCTGCTCATGGATATTTGTATTCCATTTGATTCACAAATGGCTTTGTACTCATATGATGTATATTGGAATCCTTGATCACTGTGTATGATTAATCCATGTACATCTTTTTCTTTAGCTAAGGCTTGATTTAAAGTGTCCATCACTAATTTCAAATCATTTCTTTTAGATATTTTATATGCAACTACATGTCTATCATATAAATCTATTATTGTAGATAGATATGCTCTAGAACCTTTAAATATTAAATACGTTACATCTGTATCCCATACTTTATTTGGTGCATCTGTACTAAAATTCCTATTTAACAAATTTGGTTTTACATTATCTTCAATTCTTTCATTCTTATGTTTAATTTTAGCTTTTCTTATATATTCAGCCATTATATTATATTTTTTCATTATTCTTAATACCTTCTTTCCATTCATAACTACACCATATTTTTGGAGTTACGATATCCATATGTACCTTTAGAATCATCAAATATTTCTTTTATTATTAAATAATCATAATAATCTGAATCTTTCTTATTTCTATACTTATAATAAGTTTTAGGACTAATATTAACTACGGCACACATGTTAGCAAGTTTATAATTATTTCTGTATAAATTTATAAATGTTACTTTCTCTCTCGTTGTGCCTTGAGGAAGGCCTGGTATTTTTTTAATATTTCATATCTTTCTTTCCAGTCTTCTTTTGTTAAACTCTTTTCCTTTTTTCTACCTTTTTTAAATCCTGTTACCTTTTCTGGATAATTCTTTTTATTTGTCCAAGTAAAAATAGTTCCAGATGGAATATTATATTGTTTAGCTACATATCTAATAGACATTCCTTGTTTAATTTTATCCTTAATTTCTGCCTTTAATTCATTAGAATATCTACTAAATTTTTGCCCTTTTGATGCCACAAAAATACACCTCCTTTCGGAAGTGTATTATATAACTTTTATTAAACTGCTTTTTTATTTGATGTCTACTCTAAGGGGTGCAGTTCATTTTGAACTGATTTTTTCATAATTTTTATAAAGCATTAAACCATTAATCATTAATTAAATTCTATTATACCAGTTATAAAATTTACGCTATCTAAAATTGATACATCGTTTTTTGAATTAACATTATATAATTTATTATCTTGAATTACATTGTCTTTAGAATCTAAAACACCTAAATAATTTTTAGATAAATTTTTTAAATGTTTGACAAAATAATCGTTATTAGCTTCTTTATCAATCCAAAAAGAGCCTTTATCATATAATTTTACTTCTTTAAACTCATTTATGTTAATATCATTTTCATTATTTTTTTTGATATTAAAAAAGTGAGTTTTTGGAATATAATCAACATACGTTTCTTTATATTTTCTTAATCCAGTTTCAACATTGGTTGAACTTGAAATGTTATTTTCACATATGCAATATAATTTAGATGTTTTAATATCTCTAATAATATAATACAATAAAGAATTTCTATGTTGATTGGGACTTTCTTCATTGCAATAAAACAAATCTAAAAACTCAAATTCATGTTTATTATCATTTCTTTTGATTTTTTTTGTCCTCAAATTTCCCCAAATAAACACTATAATTATTACTCCAAGTGTAATTCCTGATATAATTAAAAGATATTTCATATTACTAATTCCTTTCTATCACAAGAATATATTATCATAAATATGTTCAAATAACAATATATTGTTTTTTGTTAATTTATATCTTTTTCATTTGATTTTTTAATATCTTTAACTGTCTTTTCACTTATTATTCCATAAGAATATAGTTCATTAGATAGTTCAATATATTTATCATTATCTTTAATTTTATTAATTTTATTTTTAATAAAATTAACTAATCTTTTAAATATAGTTTCAAAACGATTTACTAATGTTTTAAGTTTAATATTTTCATTTTTTAATTCTTTTATTTCGTTGTTTTTATTTTCGATATTAGTAGATAGAGTATCAACATTTAAAGATAATGCTTTATTATTTTCAAATAGTATTTTAATTTGTTCTCTATTTTCTTTTAATTCATTATCAACATTATTGAGATTAGTTGATTCTTAAAATTAGGTTTTAAAAAGAATTTAGCAAGCGATTCGATTCCCGTCAGTTGAATTAAATAAAAATATTATAAAAAAACTAGTATATTAAATACTAGATATTTTTTTTATGGAGCGGATGATGGGAATCGAACCCACGTGGTCAGCTTGGAAGGCTGAAGTTCTACCATTAAACTACATCCGCATGAACAAGACATATATTATTATACTAAAATTAATAAAAATGTCAACATTTTTTTCAAATAAATGATATAATAATTAAGTAAAGGAGTAAAAATGAATACTATTACCGATAAAACAGTATTAGAAAATAATCCAACTATTTTTAAAAATGATAATATTATAGAAGAAATAAACAAAATAATTAATTCTATTCCTAACGTTAAACCAATTGAAAAAATTAGATATATATATATTAAACTTGGTCAATTATTCTCTTATGATTATCGTGTTGCATATAATAATATTATTATTAATAATAAAAATATTGATTTAAATAATTATGTAGAAAGATATCAAACTTGTATAGAAATTTCAACTATTTTAAGTAAAATACTAAATACGATAGATGGCGTTGAATCAAAAATAATTGAAAGAAAAGCTAATCTAAGAGGAGTTAATGGTGATAATCATCTTGCTAACGAAGTAACAGTTCAAATTGATAATAATACATATGAAACATATCTTCTTGATTTAACTCTTGATCTATATCTAATCCAAAATAATTGCAGAACAATTCATTTCGGTTATGAAACCGCTATTGATAAAAACTATGATATTATTCCACATACTGATACATATTTAATGGATAAAAAATTAGATTTAAATTATCATTATAAAGATTTTACTATTGAATCATTCAAAGATTTTTTTAGACGTAATGATTTTAGTAATATGTCTAATGAGTTATTAATAGAAAAAAAATTAGAAGCTATTAATTCTTTATTAAAGCCAACAGTTGGATATCATGAGGGAAAACAATTTTTAAATTTATTATTTATTCATACTCTAAATTGTAATTGTAAGGAATATTCTTTATATAAAGAAAATTATAATAATCTAGAAAATATAAAAACTATTTATAAGATTGAATTAGATGGATATTATACTTGGATAGTTTATAGCAATAATATTGGAATTCAATATATTAAAGAAGATGTTATTATTGATATGCTAAATAATAATTGGAAAACTAAAAGTAATTCTTTATTAAATGAACTAGATAATACTAAAAAAATATAAATAAAAATAGAAAGGAAAAAATATGGAAAAAGCTAAAGTATATTTCACTAATAATATTACAAGTGAAAATTTAATTAAAATTTATGAAAAATTAGGAGTTAAACTAACTGGAAATGTTGGTATTAAGGTTTCTACCGGAGAAAGAGGTTCTAAAGGGTACTTAAAATCAGATTTAATCAAACCTTTAGTTGATAAATTAAATGGAACTATAATTGAATGTAATACAGCCTACCCAGGAAGTAGAAATGATGTTAAAGAACATTTAAAAACAGCAGAAGAACATGGATTTACTAATATGGGAAATGGTATTGAAATAATGGATGATTTAGGAGAATTTAAAATACCAGTTTCTAACGGAAAACATCTTAAATATGATATTGTTGGAGAGGGATTTAAACATTATGATTCAATTCTTAACCTAGCCCATGGAAAAGGTCATATGATGGGAGGATTCGGTGCTAATCTTAAAAATCAATCTATTGGAATTGCATCAAGAAATGGAAAAGCTTATATTCATTCATGTGGTCAAACTGAAGATCCTGATGATTGTTGGAATACAAATTATGAACAAATTGACTTTATCGAATCAATGGCTGAAGCAGCATATGCAGTTGCAGATTATTTAAAAGAACATAATAAACCAATAGTATATATTACAGTTGCTAATGCAATATCTCTTGACTGTGATTGTGATTCTCATCAGGGCGATCCAGTAATATCTGATATTGGAATCTTTGCAAGCATAGATCCAGTTGCAAATGATCAAGCATTCTTAGATGCTATTTGGAAAACTAATGAAAAAGGTACAAAAGATATTAAAGAACGAATTGATACAAGATATGGTAGACATATTACTGAATATGCAGAACACTTGGGACTTGGAACTACTGATTATGAACTTATTAATATAGATTAAAAAGGATTTATTTAAAAATCCTTTTTAAATTTAACGAAGCATTATAATATTCATTTTTACTATATAGTTTATTTTCTGATGCTATTAAAATAGCATCTTTTATTGTACATTTTTCTTTAATTAAAATATCAGTTAAGATAGCTTCTGGAGTTAAAATATTATTATCTTCTACTCTCTCATTCTTAGAAACAATAATTACATACTCACCTAATTCTTTATTAGGATTATTATTTAATTCCATAATTACATCTTGAGCAAATCCGTAATATTTTCTTTCAAATTTTTTTGTTAAATCATTTAGTACTATTAGATAAGGATTATTCATCACATTACTAATATTATTTAATGTATCAATAATTCTTTTTGGTGATTCATAAAAAACTACTATATTTATATCATTACTATTAATTATTTTTAACTCTTCTTTTTGTTTACTATCTTTTCTCTCTAAAAAACCATAAAAAGCAAAATTAGAAATGGTTAAACCTGATACTGATAATGCACTAATAACTGCACTTGATCCTGGAATTGGAAAAACTTCAATATTCTCCTTTATACATTCATTTACAAGTATACTTCCAGGATCAGATATACAAGGTGTTCCAGCATCTGTTATTAAACTAATATTTTTACCAGCTTTTAACATCTTAATTATTTCTTTACTTCTTTCTATTTCATTAAATTTATGATATGAAACAAGTTTATTTTTAATACTTAAAAGATTTAATAAATTACTGGAATTTCTAGTATCTTCACATAATATTAAATCAGAATTTTTTAAACATTCAATTGCTCTTTCCGAAATATCTTTAGAATTACCAATTGGTGTTGCAACTATAAATAAATTACCCATATTAACCTACTTTCTTATTTTCTTAGTATTACCAAGTGAACATATATAATCAGGATTATCTGATATAATATACATATTATTTCGATAATTCTCATTTCCTAATATTTTTAAATATCTATCTGAAGAATTAATTGTATAAATAAAATACGCCTTTGTAGAATCAATTTTTATTCTATTTAATAATTCATATCTTACAGTATAACCATATAAATTTTGATTAGTATTCTTTATAGAATTATATGATTTAATGATATATAAATACTTATAATCTGGATATAATTTTATCATAATTTCTAAAAAAGGAAAATAATCTGATTGAATAAATATATTATCTTTATAATCCTTAATTAAATTATTTAATTGATTAATCATTTCTATATCTATTTTATTAGTTTTAACATCTAATATTAATGGTTTACTAAAATTATAATTTCTAAGTACATTATTAAGTGTTATGACTTTTTCTTCATAGCTTATACTATTTAAATACCTTTTAAATAAAAATAATGTATCATCATGTATAAAATTATTAAACATGATATGAGGATATCTTTTTATAATAATCTCAGAATCAATATCATCAATTTCTAAATTTTCTATTTTCATAATAATATTTTCAAAGTCTATAACTGAATCATGATGTAAAACAAATATTCCACTTTTAGTATATCTTATATCTATTTCAATCATATCAACACAATCTAAATTCATTGCTTCAGTTATACTTTTTAAAGTATTTTCAGGATACATTCCCGAAAATCCTCTATGTGCAACAATATTTTCAATATGATTTTGACTATTTTTATGGCTATCAACTATTTCTTGAGCAATATTATTACCTCTAATTATTTTAAAAGATTTATTACCTAATAAAAATAAAGCCAATGATGTAATAAATAAATTTCTTATTCTTTTAATTCTATTCATAGTATCCTCTAAAAATTATTTTAGTATTTATTATATATAAAAGAAATAAAAAAGACAATAATTTGACACTTTATTGTCTTTTTATTTACACTCTTTTTACATCTAAGTAAACATCTATTCCATTAAGATTAGTTATTTCATCTACCACTCTTTCAGATATAATAGAATCACATAAAGTTTCCTTCTTTATAAAATCTAAATAATCTTTTATTTTATCTATAAACTTATCTTCTGAATAATAATAAATATAAATTCTATCAGTTATATTAAAATCTTTATTTTTTCTTAATTGTTGAACTTTACTAATTAATTCTCTAGCAATACCTTCATTAATTAAATCATCTGTTAAAGTAGTATTTAGTATAATAAATAAATTATTAACTATACCTGTATTATATCCTTCTTTAGAATTTACTCTAATATCAACCATTTCATTTGTTAATTCATACTCTTTATCATCTAATTTTATATTTAATATTTCACCATTTTCTAATTTAGTAATTTCTTCTTTCGTAATATTATTTAAATATTCTGTTAATTTTTTAATATTAGAACCAAATATTTTTCCACATACTTTAAAATTAGGTTTAACTTCAAAATTTATATAAGTAGATAAATTCTTAGCAAATTTTATCTTTTTAACATTTAATTCTTCTTCAATTAAACTTGTTAAATCCCCTATTATTTTTTTAACTTTAAAATCTAAAATTACTTCACTTATTGGTTGTCTAACTTTAATTTTAACATCTTCTCTAACTTTTCTACCTATTGATATTAAATCACGTACTGTATCCATTTTTTCTTCTAATTTTAAATCAATATATGCCTCATTATATTTAGGAAATTCACTTAAATGAACACTTTCTTGATCAGTAAGTTTAGTATATAAATTTTCTGATGTAAACGGAACAATTGGTGCTATCATTTTAGATAATCCCACTAATACATCATATGTTGTTTTATATACTGCTTTCTTACTATTATCAAGTTCACTAGACCAAAATCTATTTCTATTACGTCTAATATACCAGTTAGATAAATCATCTGATACAAATGTAACTAAAGCTTTAACAACCTTATTTAAATCATATTCATCATATGACTCAGTTACATATTTTAATAATTTATTATATTTAGATATTAACCATTTATCTATTTCTTCTAAATCATCATATTTAATATCATATTCTCTTGGATCTATATTATCAATATTAGCATATGTTTCAAAGAAAGTATAAGTATTTAAAAGTGGATTAAAGAATTTAGAATGTACTTCTTTTAATCCTTCTTCATCAAATTTTAATGGTGTCCATACAGGACTAACATATGGTAAATAGAATCTAACTGTATCAGCTCCATATTTCTCAATAGTAGTAAATGGTTCAACAATATTACCTTTACTCTTAGACATTTTTTTACCATCTTTATCAAGTAATAAATCATTAACTAAAACATTTTTATAAGGAGATACTCCTTTTAAAAATACAGATATTACAAGTAATGAATAAAACCATCCTCTTGTTTGATCAATTCCTTCTGATATAAAATCAGCTGGAAATTGAGATTCCCATAATTCTTTATTTTCAAATGGATAATGATATTGAGCAAAAGGCATTGATCCTGAATCAAACCAACAATCTATAACATCTTTAACTCTCGTCATGGTTTTTCCACATTTTGGACATTTAATATGAATATCATCTACATATGGTCTATGTAGTTCAATTGTTTCATCAATTTTTTCAATAGCTTTTTCCACTAATTCTTTTCTAGAACCAATCATTTCATCATGTCCACATTCACATCTCCATAAAGGAAGTGGGGTTCCCCAATATCTACTTCTTGATATAGCCCAATCATTCATATTCTCTAACCAATTACCAAATCTTTTTTCACCAACATATTCTGGATACCAATTAACTGTTTTATTAGCTTCTATTATTTTATCTTGTAGTTTAGTAACTTCTAAATAAAAACTTGGTTTTGAATAATATAAAAGTGGGGTTCCACATCTCCAACAATGAGGATAATTATGTACCATTTTCTGTTTTTTAAACAATTTATCATTTTCTTTTAAATATTTAATTACTTCTAAATCAGCATCAAAAACATTTATACCTTTCCATAATCCATCAGTATATTTTCCATCTTCTCCTACTGGATTTAAATAAGGTAAATTATATTTTTTACCAACTTTAGAGTCATCTTCACCAAATGCAGGTGCAATATGAACTATACCAGTACCATCACTCATAGTTACATAATTATCACAAGTAACAAAGAAACCTTTTTTATTAACCTTTAAACTTGGAATTAATTGATCATATTCCATATATTCAAGATCAGTACCTTTATATTCTTCAATTACTTTATATTCATCACCTAATACTTGATTACATAATGCTTTAGCAAGTATAAATTTATATCCTTTACTCTCAACTTTAACATATACTTCATCTGGATTTACACATAGTGCCACATTTGATATTAAAGTCCAAGGAGTAGTTGTCCAAACTAAAAAATATACGTCTTCATCCTTTTTCTTAAAAGGAACAATAACAGTTTGAGCATCTATTTCTTTATATCCTTGAGCTACTTCATGAGATGCAAGTCCTGTTCCACATCTAGTACAATATGGAACAATTTTAACACCTTCATAAAATAATCCTTCATCAAAGAATTTTTTTAATATATACCACTCTGTTTCAATATAATTATTGTCATAAGTAACATAAGGATTTTTTAAATCAATAAATTGTCCCATCTTTGTAGTTAAATCAGAAAATGCCTTTTCATTTTTCCAAACTATCTCTCGACATTTCTCATTAAATTCCTTAACTCCATATTTTTCAATATCTCCTTTTCCAGTAAAACCTAAAGTTTTTTCAACCTCTACTTCTACTGGTAATCCATGAGTATCCCAACCTACTTTACGAACAACTTTATATCCTTGCATAGTTTTATATTTACAAAAACTATCTTTTAAAAACTTGGCAACCATATGATGAAGTCCTGGGAATCCATTAGCAGTTGCTGGTCCATCATAAAAAACGAAATTATTTTTTTTATTTTCTAATGATTTTTCAAGAATATTCATTTGTTCCCATTTTTCAGATATTTTACTCTCCACAATACTTGCCTTTTCAGGTTCTAATTTCTTAAACATAAATCCTCCTCTAATATAAAAACACGATATTTCAAAGGACGAAATACCGTGTTACCACCTTAATTTAGTTTTAAACTCTTATTAATTATAACGCATTACCGTATTTATCTTATCCATAAATAGCACTTGAAAGTGATCCAAATATATTTACTTTATCCATTTTCACCAACCATAGACTCTCTAAAAAGCTACTATATTTCGTCTTTCGCATTTGCTTATGTACTAAATAATACCATTTTTTTTATAGAAAATCAAGTATTTTTTTAAGATAAAGGCGGATTATTAGTTGAATCTGGTTGAGTTGGAGCGACTGGTGCAGTTGGTTGTGCTACTGGAGCAACTGGTTCAACTGGTGCAGTTGGTTGTGCTACTGGAGTAACTGGTTCAACTGGCGCAGTTGGTTGTGCTACTGGAGCAACTGGTTCAACTGGCGCAGTTGGTTGTGCTACTGGAGCAACTGGTTCAACTGGTGCAGTTGGTTGTGCTACTGGAGCAACTGGTTCAACTGGTGTAGTTGGTTGTGCTACTGGAGCAACTGGTTCAACTGGTGCAGTTGGTTGTGCTACTGGAGTAACTGGTGCAACTGGTGCAGTTGGTTGTGCTACTGGAGCAACTGATTCAGCTGGAGTAGCTGTTTGAACTGCATCACCTTTATTTTTCTTATTTCCCCTTACGAATACAATAATTAAGATAATTACAACTAGTAAAAATAATCCTATTCCACCAAATAAAACTCCTTTATTTGATAATAATGAACTAGACCCTGTTGTCGTATTTGCACTAGCAACAGTTGGATTTTCTAATTCAAATTTAAAGGAAATATTATCCATAGCTTCAGTAGTTAATTTCCAAGTTAATTCTGTACCATCTTCATTTTTTGATGTAGCATTGCTACTTAATGCTGGACTAGGTAATTTTACAACATATTTTAAATCCATAGTGCTAGCTAAGGTTTCTCCTAACTGAGAAAGATCCGTATTATTTTCATCAGCTGGAGCAGCATCAGAATTTTCACTTGCATCAGCCTGAGCATTAGGATCATTTTCTAATCCAGTATCTGCTTCATTTGCATCAAACTTAAAATTAGCAGTATAAGTATTTTTAGTAGTTCCTTTCTCAACTTTAAATATTTTGGCATCGCTTTTTTCATCAAAAACACCTGATAAACTATACTCAACATCTGTTTCTGAACTATATTCATCTATATTGGCAATTTTCTTAGTAATAGTATATCCTTTATAAGTATCATCTGAATATTCATTTACTTCAAATCCAGCATCTCTTAACTTCTGAATATCCTCCTCTTTCATGACTTCTCCTGATGTTTCAACATTTCCACCTGCTTCTTGATTTTCTTCACCATCAGTTTGATTACTCATTTCTAATAAACTTTTGGAAAAACCATAAATAATCGTAAAATCCATTGATTTATCGCTTTTAATTTCCATAGTAGCATTATACTTTATACATCCAGTTAATGAAAAAATCATAACCAATAATGTGAATAAACTAAATAATTTCTTTTTCATTTTAACTCCTCTCTATTATAAATATATTATACCATATTAATTATTAACACTAAATAAAAAAAATGCAATTTTTTTATTATTTACATTTTTTTACACTAATCATTTTTGTATTCAAATTCAAAATCTAATATTTTAACAATATCTCCTTCTTGAATTCCCATTTTTTCTAATTCTCTATTAACACCCATCTTTTTAATACTATTCAAAAATCTTTCTATACCTTCACTTGATTGAAAATTAGCCATCTTAAACATTTTCTCAATTTTATTACCTTTTATAATATATTCATCATTTATTTTATCAATAATAAATGGTTTTTCTTCCTCATACTTATATAATACATGTGAAACATATTCTTTTTCTTCATATAATGGAGCATCTTCAACTTCTTGTACTAAATCTGCTAATTTAATTAAAACCTTATCTAATCCCTCATTAGTTATTGCTTTTATTGGAAATATATCTAATTTAACATTTTTAGAAAATTCTTTTAGATTTTGTTCACTATCTGGCATATCCATTTTATTTGCAATAACTATCATTGGCTTTTTCATTAATTTTTTAGAAAAAGATTCTAATTCTTTATTTATCAATAAAAAATCATCATAAGGATTTCTTCCTTCGGTACCACCCATATCTATAACATGAGCTAACACTTTAGTTCTTTCAATATGTTTTAAAAATTTATCACCAAGTCCCTGTCCTTTATGAGCACCTTCAATAAGTCCAGGAAGATCAGCAACTACAAAACTACGATTATCTTTTGTTTTAACAACTCCTAAATTAGGATTAAGCGTTGTAAAATGATAGTCGGCAATTTTTGGTTTTGCTTTAGATATTTTAGATAAAATAGTACTTTTACCTACACTTGGTAATCCAACTAACCCTACATCAGCTAATAATTTTAATTCTACTTTTAATACTTTTTCTTCTCCAGGTTCTCCATTTTCAGAAAAATTAGGAGCTGGATTGGCTAAAGTTTTAAAATGAGTATTACCATATCCTCCTCTTCCCCCTTTAGCAACTATACACTCTGAATCAGTATTTTTTAAATCTGCAATTACTAAATTTGTATCATAATCACTAATAACCGTTCCTTGTGGTACTTTAATAATAACATCTTCAGCATCTTTACCATTCATGTTTTTACCAGTTCCGTTTTCACCTTTTTTACCTTTAATTCTTTTCATATATCTTAAGTCAATTAAAGTATGTAAACCTGTATCGACTTTAAAAATAATATTTGATCCTCTTCCGCCATCTCCTCCAAATGGACCTCCCATTTGAATATACTTTTCACGACGAAAAGCTGTACAGCCATCACCACCGGAACCAGCAATAACCTCTAACTTAACTTCATCAATAAACATATTATCACATCCTTATATAATAAAACTCACAACAAGTGTGAGTAATAATCTACTGGGGTGGAATAAGGGGATCGAACCCTTGCATACTAGAGCCACAATCTAGCGTGTTAACCACTTCACCAATTCCACCAAAACATAGATATAATACCACAAAATTAAAAAAAATACAACTATTTTAATTTTTTATTAAAAAAAAAAGAAAGTTTTTTAATAATTCTCCTTTTTAATTTCAAAATAACTTTGTGGATGAGCGCAAACTGGACATACTTTTGGAGCTTCTTTACCAATAACAATATGTCCACAATTACGACATTGCCAAATAGTATCACCATCTCTAGAAAAAACTAATCCATCTTCAATATTTGCTATTAACTTACGATAACGTTCTTCATGCATTTTTTCAATTTCTGCAACACCTCTAAATTTCTTAGCTAATGCTGTAAACCCTTCTTCTTCAGCAATACGAGCAAATTCATCATACATATCAGTCCATTCATAGTTTTCACCATCTGCAGCTGCTTTTAAATTATCAAGTGTTCCTGGTATCTCTCCACCATTCAATTCTTTAAACCACATTTTAGCATGTTCTTTTTCTTGATTTGCTGTTTCTTCAAATATTGCTGCTATTTGTTCATATCCATCTTTTTTTGCTTTACTTGCAAAATAAGTATATTTATTTCTAGCTTGTGACTCTCCTGCAAATGCAGTCATTAAATTTTCATATGTTTTACTTCCTTTTAATTCCATAATTACCTCCTCAATTAAATCATTTCTAGTATATCAAATATTTAAAAGAAAAGAAAGATATATTTCTTTATTTTATAAATTCTATTATTAATAAGACACTTTTTACAATTACAACATATAATAATTTGGAGGAAATATGAAAAAAAAAATAATTATAATACTATCTTTTATTATTATACTGCTTATATCACTAAGTGTATTATTTAATAAAAAAGAAAAAAATAACTTAATTAAATTAAAAGTTGCTGAAGTTGCTCATAGTATTTTTTATGCACCTAGTTATGTTGCCTTACATAATAATTATTTTAAAGAAATGAATTTAGATGTTGAAATAATTCTAACTCCTGGGGCTGATAAAGTAACTGCTGCTGTTTTATCTGGAGATGTTAATATAGGATTTTCAGGATCCGAAGCAACAATCTATGTATATAATCAGGGAGAAAAAGATTATTTAAAAACCTTTGCTGGGTTAACCCAAAAAGATGGAAGCTTTATTGTATCAAGAGAAAAAATAGATAATTTTAAATTAAGTGATTTAAAAGGAAAAACGTATATTGCTGGTAGAATTGGTGGAATGCCAGAAATGACTCTTGAATACATACTTACAAAAAATAAAATTAACCCTAAAACTGATTTAACTCTTGATACTAGTGTTGCTTTTGCTGCTATGGAAGGTTCTTTTATTGGAGGAAATGGAGATTTTGTTTCTTTATTTGAACCAAGTGCAACTAAAATTGAACAAGAAGGATATGGTTACATTGTTGCAAACTTAGGAGAGCTTGGAGGAACTGTTCCTTATACAGCATATAATGCTAAAAAATCGTATATAGAAAATAACAAAGATATAATAGATAAATTTACTAAAGCTATTCAAAAAGGTCTTGATTATGTTCATACTCATACCTCAAAAGAAATAGCAGAAGTAATTAAAGATGAATTTCCTGATATTGGTATTTCGGATTTAGCAACTGTAATAGAACGTTATAAATCTGTTGATACTTGGCCAACAACTACTCTCTTTACTGAGGAATCTTTTAACCATTTACAAGATATTATGATTAATGCTAACCAATTAGATAAAAAAGTTAATTATAAAGATTTGGTATATGAAAAATAAACGCATTTCTGCGTTTTTTTTATTAATATATTTCAAAATCTATGAAATAATTATTATAATCATCTGGATCAATTAATAAATCTACAGTTCCATCCTCTCTACCAAGTGTTGTTAAATATTTTGGTTCACTTTCAAGTGATAAGGTTCTCCCTTTTTCTATTTCATATAAAACTTTAATTTTATAAATTGGTTTTGTATATCTATTTTTCTTATCCATTACTAATTCGTACGGTAAATTTTTTATCAAAATACCATGTTGAGATAATTTTTTAACTTTATCTATATTTTTATTTATACCCCTATTTTCTTTTCTTGTTTCTTTACCAATTGTATATATTATTCTAATTGGAGTAATTAAAGCAAAAATACCAAATAAAATAAAAATTAATCCAAATACTACTTCACCATTATTACCTGTTAAATTTACTCCTGTAGAAATAAATATAGAATCAAAAATCAGAAAAAAAACTACTATATAACCAATTATTATAATAGGAATAATCAATCCTTTCTTTTGAAATTTATAATTTGTGACTTTTACTTTATATCCACCTAATGGAGGAGTTTTTATAATTTTTTCCGTAAAACTTGCAACTTTTGAGAACGAATCAGAACCACACCCTGGACAATTTTTATATTTTTCCTTTAAAAATCTTTTACAATAGTTACATTGATACATATTTTTCTTACCTTTCTAATTAATATATTTCAAAATCAATATAATAGTTGGAATAATTATTCGGATCAATTAATAAATCAACCGTTTCGCTTTTTATTTCCTTATCATCATATTTTTTGTCACTTAAAAGGGGTATTTTAACACCATTAGCATTTTCATAGGATACTTTTATAAAGAAATATAAAGGGTTTCCCATAAAATGTGAACCATCACTGACTAATTCAAATGGTAAACATTTTACTAGAATACCATGATTTGCCAAATATTTTATTCTTTCTTTGTCTTTTTTTATCTTTTTCTTTGAATGTATATTATAAATAATTGTTATAATAATAATTATTATTGGTATCAAAGAAGGAATAATAAATAACAATAAATCAATATCGAAAAAAAATTGATGTTCTTGAATAGATGCCCAACTGAAAATTATAGTTCCCAAAAGAAAAGGTGCTAAGAAAAGACAAAAAGCAATTGATGATATTACACCAATTAATGTAACAACTTTAATATGTTTTAATTTTGTTTTAAATGTTTTATTACTAACAGTATACCCACCTTCTGGTGGTGTTTTAAGTATTATCTCACCAAAATATGCTTTTTCAGAAAAAGATTTTCCTCCACATGCTGGACATATTTCAAATTTTTCTTTATAATTTCGTTTACAATAATTACAAATATACACCTTATTAACCTCCTTTTATAATAATTAATAATCTATTAGTTATATTATATTTTCTAATATTTGTACGAAAGATTACACATAATATTATTCTCTACAACTCTTATTTTACCATATAATAAGATTATTTCAAATAATTTTTTTATATTTAATTATATAAATAATTAAGTGTCATCACTTTTAAAGACGTGCTGGTGGAATGCCAGAAATGACTCTTGAATACATACTTACAAAAAATAAAATTAACCCTAAAACTGATTTAACTCTTGATACTAGTGTTGCTTTTGCTGCTATGGAAGGTTCTTTTATTGGAGGAAAT
>Ga0247611_10001705_pt1 | contig 38499 bp, 46 predicted proteins | sample 177DNAGHGhighgp2_FD_192422 | JGI IMG/M metagenome (GOLD analysis project Ga0247611, IMG submission 192422) | Sheep rumen microbial communities from Palmerston North, Manawatu-Wanganui, New Zealand - 1770 DNA GHGhigh gp2 | ecosystem: Host-associated > Mammals > Digestive system > Stomach > Rumen... | reverse complement strand
ATGGTTAAAATTGATAAGAAATTATCAGAAAGAATTTCAAAAGAAGATTTTTTTGATTATCTTAATAAAACAAGAGAACGAGATAAGGTAATAGAAACTGTTTATCAATGTTCTGATAGAAATCTTGATTTGATTAATTTTCAAGATTGGATAACAAAACCATTAAGAGTTATTGAAAGAAATTTTTTCTCTATTGCTGAGAAGGATTTGATTTCTTGGTATCTTTATGAATATAAAGAAGAAAATATGAAAATTTATAAAGCAGGTACTAATAAAGAAGAAGTCATTGCAGAGATTTTAACTGATGATGATTTATGGGAATATCTTAATAGAGATGATATGGAATGTTGGAATATTGTTTATCCAGAACCAGAACTATCAGAAGAAACAAAGAAAATTTTTTAACTTTTTAAATGAAGGAGCAAATTAATGAAAAAGATTTTAGCAATTTTAAGTGTTATTTTAACAATGTGTATTTCAAGCGAAACATTGGCAAGACCTCATGGTTATCATCATGGTGGTTATCATCATGGTGGTTATCATCATGGTGGTTATCATCAAGTAGTTCATCATGGTCATCATCATGGTAGGGATTGGTTGTTACCATTAGGGATTGTATTAGGTTCTGCTATTACATATGGTGCTACAAGAGAAACTTATGTGCAACAACCTGTTTATGTTCAGCAACCAGTATATCAACCTCAACCAATTTATGTACAACAGCCTGTATATCGTTATCAAGGAAGTCCAGTAATCATTAGAGATACTAATTGCTATAGCTGTTACTAAAAGGTGGTTTTATGAAAAAATTTTTATTTAGTTTATTAACATTATTGGTTTTATCTGTAAATGCTTATGCAATTCCATGTGATTTTATTACTAACAATGATTTAAAATATATTTGTAAGGCTTTAAAAGAAAAATCAATGAATCAATGTAATTTTGTTGTTGATAATGATTTTAAATATGGTTGTTTAGCGGAAGTTACTAAAAGAAGTTCATATTGTGATTTTATTAAAGATAATGATTTGAAATATTTATGTAAAGTTAGGAGTGAATTATAGTGTTAAACATAAGAAATGAATATAAGCAAGCAATGCTTAATAAAAATGAAGATAGAGAAAGAGTATTAGGTAATCTTATTGCTCAAATGAAAAATAAAGAAATTGAATTAAGAGCAAAAAATAAAGAATTATCTGATGAAGATACTATTTCATTGATTCAGAAAATTATTAAGCAAAATACTGAAGCAAATGAAATGTTTGCAAAAGGTGGTAGAAATGATTTAATCGAACAAAATAATATTGAAATTAATATTCTTCAAGAATTTTTACCAAAACAGTTGACAGATGAAGAAATTAATGATATAATTAAATCAACAATTACTGATGTAAATGCTGTATCTATTAAAGATATGGGTAAAGTAATTGGTCAGATTAAATCAAAATATGCTGGACAAGTTGATATGTCAGTGGTTTCATCAAAAATTAAAGAAATATTGGGGTAAAATAATGTTTGAAAAATGTATTGTAAAAGATAAGTTAGATAATTTAGAGAAAAAGTTAGATACTCTTGCTAAAAAAGAAGATGTTGAATCTTTAAGAAAAGAGTTTGAAGATTTTAGAGATGACTATTTGTTAAGTACTAATCAAAAATATCTTTTGAAGAAGATTAAAAGTTATATTTTACATAATTATGATAAAATAAAATTAAAATATACCAAAAATGAAGATAGTTATGTATCAGAAGAATGGGTATATAAAGATGATAATATTAGTATTATAAAATATATTTATAAATATCCAACTTTGTTTTATTGTAATTCTTTGACAATAGATTTTACTCCAAAAACTTATTTTAATAAAGGTGAAGAATATAATATTGAATTTAAAGGGAATGTATTAGAAGATAGATGTAGTGCCAAAGAAGTGTTTGATAAATTGGAAGAATATAAAAAAAGTGCTTGACAAAGCACTTTTTTAATGATATATATAAAAATATGATATATATTGTAAAACATAAAAATGAAAAAATATCTGGATATGGTTTTCCAGAAGATGATAAAGAACTCTTTTCAACAAAAGAGTTAATAATCATTAATATTATTGGTTTTATAATGTTATGTGTAATGTATTTGATAGGAATGAGTTAATGTCAGCAGTTTTTTTAGTAGGTGGAGCGGTTAGAGATATTTTATTGGGTAGAGAACCACATGATAAAGATTATGTGGTTGTTGGTTCATCTGTTGAAGAAATGCTTGCTAAAGGATTTAAGCAAGTTGGTAAGGATTTTCCAGTTTTTTTGGATGAAAATGGAGAAGAATATGCTCTTGCTCGTAAGGAAAGAAAAATTGGTGATAATCATACTGATTTTGAATTTGATTTTAATTCTAATGTAACTCTTGAAGAAGATTTGTTACGCAGAGATTTTACTTGTAATGCCATTGCTTTAAAGCATTTCAAAGAAGGATGGTCTAGTCCTATTTCTGATGAACCAATGCCAGAACAATATGTTTACTGTGATTATTTTGGTGGTCATAAAGATATTAGAAATAGAATTTTAAGAGCAGTTAGACCAGAAACTTTTGTTGAAGACCCTTTGAGAGTATTTCGTGCAGCAAGATTTACAGCACAACTTGATTTTGAAGTAGAACCTTTAACAAAGAGATTATGTTGGAAAATGGCACAAGAAGGTATGTTAAAGCATCTTTCTGCTGAAAGAGTTTGGAAAGAATTGGAAAAAGCATTACAACCAGGATATGCTTCTCATAAGTTTATGGAATTCTTATTAGAAATACATGCTTTAGAAGATTGGTTTCCAGAGTTCATTGATTTAGCAAATGCTAAAGAACAAAAGAAGTTTCACTGGTCTGAAAACTCATTCAAGCATACAATGATTGCTTTAAAGAGAGTTCAGGAGTGTTCAGCAAAAATTAAGTTTGCTGTTCTTTGCCATGATTTAGGTAAAGGAAATACTCCTGCTGATATTCTTCCAAAACATATTGGGCATGATTTAAGAGGATTGGATTTAATTGATTCATTATGTGATAGATTAAAAGTTCCTAATGAATATAGAGATTTTGCAAAAACATTTTGTAAAAATCATATGAGATGTCATAAGATGGGACAAATGAAATTATCTAAACAATATGATTTAGTTAAATGCTTATCTGATAATTTTAAAGATAGACGTTTATTAAATGATTTTTTGGATTGTGCTTATGCAGATACTTTTGGTGAAGAAGTTCCAAGTGAATTTAATGATGATTCAAAATTCTTTGGATTATGTGATAGAATGAGAAAAATCTTTGATATAATGCATGGAGTTAATTTAGATACTTTTGATAAAAAAACACAAGAAACTTTATCAAAACATTCGGGAAAAAAGTTTGGAGAAGTTTATGAATTTTTTAAAATAAAGTATCTTGAAGAAAAAATAAAAGAGGAGTCATAAGACTCCTCTTTTATTTTTAAATTATTTTTTAATTTAATGGTATGCAAATTAGGTACAAAAGTAATATTATTTCCTAAAACTAATATATTAATATATAAATAATTATGTTATTATTTATGATTTTTAATTAACTATTAATTAATATTTTTATTTTTGAATAATATTAATAGATAAATAATTATGTTAAATAAAAATTAGGATTGTATAATGGGATTGTATAAAGGTAATAATTTAATTGTACCGATTAAATTAGTTGGTGATGGATCATCTGCTAAAATAGATAATATTACAATTACAAAGGATTCACAAAATAAAATTCAAGCAGTAGGATTAATTAATCAAAATGATTCTAATGAAGCAACTAATCCATTAAAATTTTGGGAAGGTACTGAAGCTGAGTGGAATACAGGTGGATTTGTTACATATTATAAATGGTATAGAGGATTTGGGGAAATTTATATTTACACCAAAGAATCGCCGGATAATATATCGTTGGATTCAGTACTTTACAAAAAAAATTCAAGTACCGGACTTATGGAAATTGCAACAGAAGCGACAATGTATGATGTTTCTCAATATGGTACTATAATTGTAACAATCAATGGCAATCAAGTTGGTTTCGGAGACCCTCAACCTTCACAAGAAATAGCATCCATCGGTGAAGCTCATCCAGATTGGTTATGTAATATTGAGGATGTAGGTGTTAAAAAAGGTAATACATTAATTGGTGTAGAATATGTTAATTTTATAGGAACTAATGGAAGTTCAATAGGTGTTTCTGGTTTAGTTCCTGCTCCAACAATATCTGATGCTAATAAATTCCTTAATAGTAATGGAACTTGGCAATCAATAACTATTGATCAAGTATATGATCCTACATCTGGAAATGCTATATCAGGTGTAGCTATTAATAATGCAAAATTTCTAAAAAATAATAATAATAATGCATATGGATTAACTATTTTAGGTACAAGTAATTATGCAAATAGTGTTACTCTTGGTTATTCGTCATCAACAACAAATACTAATAGTGTATCAGTAGGTGCTTATTCTTCAGCAGGAAGAAATTCAGTAGCAATAGGATATTATGCAAGAGCATCATCTAATGGTTCTATTCAAATTGGATATGGAACAGGAACAGCAAATACATTTTCAGTTGGATTTTCTGGATATGATAATTATCAATTACTTGATGGAACAACTGGTAAAATACCTAATGCAAGAATTAATATAGATAATACACCGATAGAAAATTCAACAAACACCATTACATCAGGTGCTATTTATAATTCAATTGGAACAATAGAATCAGTATTAGATTCAATTATTGCACAAGGGGGTAATTAATGTCTATTACAAGCAAATTATCAACAATAAATAGTTCTTTACATGATATTAAATTAGCAATTTTATCAAAAGGACAATCTATATCAGGAAATATTACTACTTTTGCTAATGCAATTAGTAATATAAGTAGTGGAGAAATTAATAATACAAATATAACAATAACTCCTAGTACTTCTGAACAAAATTTTTTACCAACAAGTCCTTATACTGGTTTTGGTTATGTTACTGTAAATGCTGTAACAAATAGTATTGACCAAAATATAAGTCCAGAAAATATTAAAAAAGACATTAGTATATTAGGTGTCACAGGTGAATATGAAGGTAGTGGTACAAGTGACAAATATAATATGTTTGAAGTAATTAAAGATGATAATGATAATAATGTTGGTATAGTTGTTGGTTTTACATATGATACCAATGGTAATAAAGTAAATGCAATAGTTTATGTAGCAGATATTAGTGTAAGTTGGTCAGCTTCTTCTTCTACTAGTCCATCCATTAATACTTGGGATACATTAAGTTTTATAACAGAAACAGCAACAGACAGAACTACTACTATATTAACATATCAACCTAGATCAACTGTATCAAATTGTAGAAATTATACTGCTGTTATAGATGGTGTAACATATTATGGACAATTAGCTACTTATCCTCAATCATATATTATAGCTGGAGCATCAACAATAATAAATTCAATAATTGATAATTTGAATTATTATAATGGTAACACTGTATCTAGAAATAGTGTTCATATAAGTAGTAGTCAAAGATCAACTAGTCAAATTTGGTGTATTTTAGCACAAGGTAATACAGGAACTAGTAGTGGTTCAAGAGGATTTGTAGTATTTGAATTACCAATGTAAATTAAAATAGGATTATATAATGGCTTTAAATAGTGAAAATAATTTGAATGATGATATTACAATTATTAAAAATTCACAAGATGAATTACAAGCAGTAGGATTAATTAATCAAAATAATTCTAATGAAGCAACTAATCCATTAAAAATTTGGGAAGGTAGTGAATATGAATGGAGTACTGGTGGTGGAATTGAAACTTGGTGTAATTGGTTGTCAGATTTTCCAGAACAATTTGAAATAAGAAATGTTGATATAACATTAAGTAGAAATTTATGGTGTATAGCATATGGAAATGGTAAGTTTATATCTGTTTCAAGATATGGCGATGTTATGATATATGAAAATGGAAGTTGGAGTCAAGGAACTTCATTTAATGGTAATAATAATGTTCGTAATATTCAATATATAAATAATCAATTTTTAGTAGCTGGAAAAAATGGATTACTTTTTTCAACAACTGATGGGTACACTTGGACAGATTATAGTTCATCTACTGTAACACAAAATATAGCTTATAATGGTTTATATTATCTTCGTGTAACAAGTGATAATATAGGAACAATGTATTATTCAACAGATTTAAGAAATTGGTCAATGATAGAAGATAAAAAAATTCCAGTTAATTGTGTTAAAAGTAATTATGGTGAATATAATGGGAAAGGATATTTTGTATTTGCTGGAGAAGTAGGTTTATCTATTGCTATATCATCCTCTAATGCTCAAGATATAATACCAATATCATTAAATAATAGTCATTATTATATGGATATAGCATATAATGGTAATGGAGTCTTTTTATGTGTTGGAAACTCTAACAAAAATGGTTCTTCTACTAATGATACTTATATAGGATATATTGATGTTACAGGAGAAAGTCCAATATTTTCTGAAATATTACTTACAGAAAATGGTTCAATAAGAATGATAAATTCTATAAAATATTATGAAGGTATATATTATTTAGTTGGAAATGCATCAAATACTTGGACTCCTCCTAATGTATCTTCTACAATAGGATTATTAAAAGAATCTAAATTTAATGAATTTTTAAATGCTCCATCTGGTACACTATTAGAAAATTATATTGATTATATTCCAATATCTTCTGATACTTGGATTGATTTAAGTAAAGATCAATATGGAAATATAATAATTATAAATGCAAGAAGTTCTCAAATGCATTATGGAGCAGGATTTATTAAATCATATTATACATATGGAATGCCAAGATTTTATGATATTGTATATTCTTATCCTTATGAAGAAACAGAATTAAGAATTATATCAATTGAGACATATTTTATTACAGAAAGTATAACTAACTGGATGATTACATTATCTGATAATAATATATTTAAATATAATGAAGAAGGTAATATAATTTTTTCTCAATCTATTGGAGAAATACATCCTGATTGGTTATGTAGTATTGAAAATGTTGGAATTAAGAAAGGGGATACATTAATTGGTAAAGAATATTCAATATTTAATGGAACTAATGGAATAACTAGTGGAACAAGTGGTTTAGTTACTGCACCATCTAATTCTGATGCTAATAAATTCCTTAATAGTGATGGAACATGGAAAACTTTTGTGGTTGATCAGAATTATAATTCTTCATCAAATAATCCTCAATCATCTTATGGTATTTATAATGCAAAATTTTTAAAAAATAATAATCCAAATGATAATGGATTAACTATTTTGAGTGCAAGTACTTCTACTACATATGCTAATAGTGTTGTAATTGGATATTCAGCAGCAGGTGTTAGAAATTCAGTATCTGTTGGTAGTTATACTCTTACGAATCCAAATTCAGTAGCAATAGGATATTATGCAAGAGCATCATCTAATGGTTCTATTCAAATTGGTTATGGAACAGGAACAGCAAATACATTTTCAGTTGGATTTTCTGGATATGATAATTATCAATTACTTGATGGAACAACTGGTAAAATACCTAATGCAAGAATTAATATAGATAATACACCGATAGAAAATTCAACAAACACCATTACATCTTCATCAGTTTATAATATTATTGGTGACATTGATTCATTAATAGAAGAAATAAGTGAATTAAATGAGGGAGAAAATTAATTAATGACAATTGCAAGTAAATTATCAACAATAAACAATGCTTTATATGATATTAAATTTGCAATTTTATCAAACGGTCAATCTCCAAATGGTAATATTACTACTTATGCTAATGCAATTAGTAATATAAGTGGTGGTGGGAGTATTAATAGTAGAAAAAACTATAGCAAGATTTACAATACCAATTTTAAATAATAATTCATAAAATAAATTTTAACCCTATCATAAAAATATTGATGGGGTTAATTTTAATATATATTAAAATAATTTTATATAATTCTTAAACTCTTTTGTGAATAAATAATAATATAATGATTTTATAGAGGATGGAATAATGGCAAAAAACACTAAACAAATTGCTTTAATACAAAATAGACATGGAAAATTAAACGAATTACCAAAACAATTATCTACAGCAGAATTTGGATTTGCAGATGATACAAACCAATTATTTATTGGTAATGATGGTCATCCAACTTTAAAAGAAAGATTAGAAAGTAATACATTACCTTATGGTAATGTAGAAATATTTACAGAATTTTCCGATCATATGAGATTAATTAAATATTCTCCATTTATGAATGGAAATAGAATATATTATCCAGTTGGTTTACAAGGTTCTGTAAGAAATCCACAAATAAGTGTTGGATCAACAATTAGTTTGAATGGAGAGGTTTTAACTTTTAACAATGAAGGTGGAGCAATTATTCCTGGTGGAGATAGAGAAAAAACAACTCAACAAGGTGAATCTAATGAACCATATGATTATTTAGTATTAGAATATGTTTGGGAAAATGGTAAAGATTTAGATACTGATACAAGATTTTTAGATACATCTAGTAATTTGGGAAATCAAGCATTAGGATTTACATATAATGAATATGGATATAATGGTCCTAATGATGGTGAAGATTTTAAATCTAAACAAAGAGGTTTGCCATACGGATCTAATATAGGAACATCAGATATTTATTGGTCAGGTGATATAACAAAATCAGCACCTCCAGTATGTAAAGAATATATTTTAATTAATTTTAGAAATGTTATTTCTGATAATAATTTATCAGATACTATTAAAATACAATTATCAGGCTCTTGGTATTCAGATGAACATAGCAATGATGTTAAATTAAAATTAACTGCATATAAAAATGGTTCTATGTACATAAATGAAAATAAAGAGATTGTTAATAGTGGTGGTAGAATAGTTCAGATAAAAGATAAAGATGGTAATTTATGTAATAGTGTAGAATTTAATGTAGAAAATATTTCTGATATAACACATGAATATAAAACATTTGGTTATATAACAATTAATAAGAATACAAGAACAACTGTATTTAGTAATGTTGACCCAAATTCTTCACAAGAATTACCAGATGCTATTAATTTAGAAGAAGCAGTAAGACAAATTAATAATGCTGATGTAAATGTTGATGCTATAATTAGAGATAATTGTATTGAATTAAGAACAATTGAAGATGATTTGGTTATAGATAATAGTACAGCATTAGAATCATTGGGTTTAACATCAGATTCTTATCCAATTGTTATTTCATCATTACCAGTTACAAAAAGAACCTTACAAGAAGTTTTAGATGATAGATATTCTATTAAATCATTTGATGTATTGGGTGATGGTAAAACTAATGAAGAAGAAAAAATTAATAATGCATTAATTATATTATATAATTATGCTAAAAGTGATAGAAAAGAATTATTTTTCCCTGCTGATACATATATTGTTAATGAAAATCCTTTATTGCTAATGTCTAATACACATCTTAAAGGTGAAGGTATTGATAGAACAATTATTAAATCTTTTAATAATACTACATTGTTAATAACTGCTGATGATAATACAGTTAAAGCAGGTGATACATCATATTGTTCTAATGGTAATTATCCTAATAATATTTTATTGGAAGATATGACATTTGATGTTACACAAGCAAATTGTAGAGAATTATTATTGTTAGGTCATTGTAAAAATGTAACAATTAAAAATTGTAAATTTAAAGGTGGATCATCAATAGTTAATGTATTATTTGATTCTAATTTAGAAAATATTGTATTTAATAATGTTATATTTGAATCAGGTAATAAAGCAATTGTAGTTAATGGTAAATTAGATAATATGTTAATCACAAATTGTGAATTTAAAGATATTTCTAATCATACTATTGAATTAAATGGTAATGATAGTTTGATAAAAAATGTTATTATTGCTAATAATAAATTTACTAATTGTTCAAATGATTCTGAAGATAAAATAATAATTAAAGTAAATGAATATACAAAATATGTTAATGTTGTTAAATCATTAGTTGATGAAAATGTATTAAATGAAGAAAATGGATTTAGAGTATTAAATAGATTTGTTAATGAATTAGAATTATATGAAGATGATTATAATTATTGTGATTCACCTATAAAATCAACTGATACAAATAAATTCTTAAGATTTAATTTTTATCAAGATGTTTATGATTATGTTCAAGCATTGTTTGATAAGTATGGTCATTTAGCATTTGAAATCATTTCATCTGATACAAATGAACCAATAACAAATTATTTCAAATTAGAATTGGGTAAAGATAGTAATAATGATGTTTTATCATTAAATTCTACAAGTCAAACTGGTAATGTAGAAATTAATATAGGTGAATATGCTGATATGCATTTAGGTAAAACAACTGAAAATTATTTAGAATGGCAACCAAATTATCCATATAATGCTTTGGATATTGTTTATTATGAAAATAAATTATATAGATGTTTAGAAGGACATACTTCAACAGGAACATTTGATCCAACAAAATGGTCAGAAATTTCTGATACAGCAATTAATAATTGGGAACCAGAAAATTCTTATTCTGTAAATGATTTAGTAATTTATAATGATAAGATTTATAAATGTTTAGAAGGACATACTTCAGTAGAAGAATTTGATTCAATGAAATGGTTAGAAATTGGTAATGGTGCAACTTCAATAGTTTTCCATAAGGATATTGATGTTAATGATGAACCAATTAAAAATGGCACAAATAACAATATTGTTATACAATTAAAAAATAATTTAATAACAATTGATGATTCAAGATCTGATGAAGATAATTCTTATTCAAAGAGAGTTGGAAGTGATCCAAATGCATTGGCTACTGTTGGATATGTTGATCAAGCAGTTAATAATACTTTAAATAATGATTTTAGTACAGATGGTATTATTAATAAAGTTGGTAAAGAAGAATCAGCAGAAATAACATTATATGATTTTGATGAAAGTTTTGGTGATACAGTTTATTTGAAGAATGTTTCAGTAAATGTTAGACAAATGTTTATTCCAATTAGTGAACAAGTATCAGCAGAAGATATTACAAAATGTGCTTATTTAGATTGGGATAATAGAATTATTACTTCTGGTAATAAAAAATATGAAGAAGGTGATTGTGTATATTATAATAATAATTTTTATCAATGTAAAGCAGATTATACAACTGGATCAACATTTGATGCATCTAAATGGGATGTATTAGATTATACTCCTGAATATTATGAATTATATACTAATCAGAATTTTTATAATGTTGCTTGGTATAAAAGTGATGTAATAAAAATTGAAAGAGATATTTCTGATGATAGTAGTTCAGTAGCAAATTATGAAACAAAGTTTTATGTTTGTATGGAAAATCATATTGCTTCATATATAGATGATGATAGAGAAATCTGTTTTGAAAATGATTTACATAATGGTTGTTGGAAAGAATTAGTTATTGATATTCATGATGTTACAAGAGTCGTTGATGTAAGTGATTTTGAATATATTAAAGATAGTGAAAATACAAATTTTCTTCATTTAACTGATTATTTTGGAACAAATTTAAGAGTTAGATTACCTGAAATAAGAGAAATTATTAAGACAATACCTGATATTAAATATGTTGGTATTAAATCTATTGATAAAAATGGTGAAGAAGAAGATAAATGGTTATTTGATGTTAATGATGTAGATTTAAGATATAGAAACACAAATGGTTATGCATATCCATATTGGGAAGAATCTACAACATATGAAGTAGGTGATATTGTAACATTTAATTATAGTAATTATAAATGTTTATTTAGACATACTACAACTTCTACATCAACAGAAGATGATAAACGTCAATTAAGAATAGATTTACATAATGCAGTTTTTTGGAAAAAATTAAATGAATCTGGATTTAATTATACATATCATTTTGAAAAAGATCTATTAGTAAAATATGGTGATGATTTTGAAATAGAAGATTATATGTATAGACATAATTTTGCTTATCATACTTTAAAATTATGTTTATATGATGAAAATTGTGAATTAATTCAAGTATTAAATTATGATTCAGAAAAATATATGATAGAAAAATTATGGCAACCAAATGTATCATATTATATAGGTGATTATGTAAAATATAATAATAAAATTTATATTACTCAAACAACATTTGTTGCTGGTAATACATTTGAAACAACAAGAGGAACAACAGTTTTATTACAAGAAATTAGTAAAAAATCTTGGGTTGAAAATACTAATTATTATAAGTATCAATATATTATGAATGATGAGACCATGTATCAAGTATTAGATGATTATAAATCTTCTACTGATATTAATACTGATATTAATAATGGTAAATTAAAATTTGTTCCATATAAATATGTTCAAATTGGATCAAGTGGTGATTTAATTGTTGATATAGAATATATTAAAAGATAAAAAATGGTGGGATTTCCCACCATTTTTTATCTAAAACATTCTTTAAGTTTTTCTAAATATCTATCTATAAAAGTTTCCATATGAAAAATTTTAAATTCACAATCTTTATGATTATAAACATTGTAATTAATATTTTTTAAATCAAAATCTTTAATCTTATCTGACCAAACAACTGTATGCCATCCTTTATTATTAATTTTAAAACAAATCATTGGAAAATTCTTTTCCATATCAATACCTGATTCTTCAACTTGTTCAATCCATTCATTTAATTGAGCATAACCTTTTGGATCCATAAGCATATTAAAAGAAAAATCTTTATAAAATTTACATTCAACAGCACAATGAGGATATTCATCTGGTGGAACAATATCATTACTTAATGATTTTCCTTGTGTTTCTGAAAGTATTTTTAATCTTTTAGCATTAGAACGACCTGTGTAAGCACCACTATGAGGTGTACGGATCCAAGAACCCCCAAATACTTTAATTAAATATTTAACGAGTTCTCTCTCACCACCCGATCCTTTATTTTTACTCGTGTTAGTCATTTTAAATTCTCCCTTTTTATTATAACATTATTTATGATTATTTAATTTGATTATACCAATTCATAAATTCATTCATATTAAAAAATTCAATCCAATTAAGATTATTCTTTTTAGCAATTTCTCTTTTCAAAGGATCTCTTATAGTCCATGTTTTAATGGCATCAGAGAATTGTAATGAATTTTTAGATTCCCATAATTTAACAATTTCTTTTTGTTCATCTGTTTCGGTATAAGGTTCTTTTCCATGTGTAAAATATCCTTGATATTCAATGTATGTATCAATTTCTGGTATATAAAAATCACAATTAAATGGATATAATTCAGAACTATATTGCCTTATTGTATTAGGATATTTTTGAATTAATAAATTATATATCTCATCTTCTTGAATTGATTTTTTAAAAGAATTTTTTCTTCTTTTAGTATTAAAAATTTTTTGATTAATTTCTTTTTGAATTGTTTTCATATAATTTTTATGAGGAAGGTATTGAGAAATATTTTCACAATTATATCTTTCTTTTAAAGTTTTTATACATTTTTCTTTAACCTCATCACTTTGGAACGAATATTTAACACCAAAATGTTTTAAATTAGTTTCTTCTCTTTTTTGTAAAATTTCTGGAACATATGAAGGGTTGCTAACTCCATAATTTTTAATAAATGTATTTTTTAATTTATTTTTAATTGATGAAACAAACATTGGATTTGAAACACCATATTTTTTAATGAATAATTGTTCATTTTTTTCTTGTCTTTTCTTTAAATCTTTTTTAATATTAAAATATTTTAAACATCTTGTTATAAATTTTTTTGTAGATGATAATAATATTTTAATTTCATTTATACTTAAATTTAATGTGTTATAAAGATATTCAAAATCTTCTTTATAAGGTTTTTCATAATTATGAAATTTGCGTAATAAAGGTTCTTTAATATAATCTCTTTTAAATTGATAATCAGTAATTTCTATACCGAAATTTTCTTTAATATATGAATAAATATCATTAGACATGATAAACTCCTCATTAGTTTATTGTGTTTAGAATAGAGTAAATGTTCGTAGCATTTGCTCTATATGTTTATTTATCATTATTTATGATTAAAAATTTTTAAAAAACAATTCTAATAAATAATAATATAGAAAAAGAGTTTTAAAATGAATTTTGATAAAGAAATTAATAAGATATTAGAAAATGCTGGTGTTAAATTAAATGAAGATTTAACAAATGATTGGAAAGATGCTTTTGAGGATGAAGCAACTTTAATACCATCTTCTGAAGAATATCAAAGAGGTGCAGATGAATATTGGAGAACTTATTTACAACACAAAAAGAAAACAGAAGGTTTAACTCCTTCAGAAGAAGAAGAATTAGAAAAATTAGAAAAAGCATATAGAAGAAGTTTAAATTAAGATTATTTTATTCCTAATTCATATTCAGTTAGAACTTTAAAAGTAATATCTCTTTTTTTACAATATTTAATTGCTTGCGCCCATTTAAAAGCGTTTTTAGCAATTCTTAATCTATCATAACCATCTTTTGCTTCAGTTAATTTAGATTGTGCCATAGGTTTAATTTCTATAAGATATTTTTGTAATTTCTTTTGATTATCTAAATATTCAAAATAAAAATCTGGTATGTAAATACTCATTTTCCCTTTAATTGGATCTTTATATGGTATTGAAATGATTTCTGAACCCCAGCGGGTTACAATATCATTTGAATCTAACCAATCCATAAATTTTTGTTCCCAAGAACTTCTCCAAACAATTGGTTGAATATCTGCTACATCAGTTATATTCATACATTTAATTGGTCTTTTTGGGATAAAAAAACCTTGATGATATCTTCTATCATGTGGTTTTTGATGTGTTTTCATTTTTTCTTCAATTAACTGACAATAATAAGAGTATCTATTATTTACATAATCAGCATTAAAATTTCTGTTAGAATCTATTGCATCCATTTTTTTCTCATAAATAGTTGTATAATTTTATTTATAAGAGGATTTATGATGAATTTGTTTCTAAAACTTTTACCATATTTAATTATTTTAGCATTAGGATTTAGCATATATTTTGGGTTTAGACATTATGAATCAAAAATATCTCAATTAACTACTGACTATACTTGTGTGGTTAATGAAAATAATTCATTAAAAGAAGAAATTGCTTCTTTAAAAGAAATTAATAATATAACTACTGAACAATTACAAAATATTCAAAAACAAGTATATGAATCAGTAACATATGTAACAGATACATCTAATAAAATTGATTCATTAAAACTTGATGAAGATAAAGAAATATTAATTGGTAAAATAAATGCTTATGAAATATGCGTAGCAAAAAATTCAAGAGATCCTTCTATAAAATGTAAAATGGAGTTTGAGTAATGAAAAAATGGTTGTTTTTAATATTCTTTTTAATTGCTGGATGTGTTAAAACAGAAATCGTTTATAAAACGGTTTATCCAGATCTTCCTGTCATAGAACAACCAAATATCCTTACATTAAATGCTTGTAAATTCTCTATTCCAAAGAATGATGATAGCATTTTTATAGGATTTGATAAAGAAAATTATAAATGTTATCTCAAGAATCAAGAAATAAATCGTGAACAAAAACTTCTATATAAAAAAGTTATTGATGAAATGAATAATGAAAGAATTAAGTGGAAGGAATTAAATAAAAACTCTTGACAAATGTTAAAATATAGTTTATTATAGCATTAAATGAATGGAGTGGATTTATGTCTGATTATACTAAAAGATTTACAATATTAATTAAGAAAGATGGTTTTATTGAATCTGTTGTCAATGCTATTGGATCATATGATGAAGTAGAAAGTATGGCACATGATATTTTAGATGATGAAGGATATACATTTGATATTATTAAAGATCAAGATGTTTTTGATATTGTAGAGCATTTTGAAAATATTTTAGAAAAAATGAGTGGAGATGCTTATATACTTTGGAATAATTCAAGAAGTGCAAATAAATTTAAAGATGATTTTGAGGATTATGAGCAATGATTATTGCAGTAGATTTTGATGGAACAATTACATATAAAAATGCTTATCCTAATGTTGGTGAAATAAACCCAAGAGCAATTGAAGTATTAAAAAAACTTCAAGCAAAAGGTCATACATTATGTTTATGGACTTGTAGAGATTGGTATAATCATACTATAAATGATGCTATTGAAGCTTGTAAAGAGTGTGGTTTAGAATTTGATTATATTAATGAATCCCCATATAAAACATATTCCAGAAAAATTATTGCAGATTTATATATTGATGACGCTTGTTTAGGTGGAATTACTGATTGGGATAAAATTGAAGAATTATTTGATAGGGTAAAATAGTATGGAAATAGAATTAGTTAGTATTTACATAATATTTTGTCTTGAATTATTTAGAACAATCTTTTTTAATAAAAATAAAGGAATTAAAAATGATAAGAAATAGATTTATAGCATTTGGATTAGCATTATTATCTTTACCATTTTTATTTTTGGTATGGATTTTTATAGGTCTTATAATATTCATTATGCCTATTTTAGCATTTTTAAATCCAGAAATGCTATTTGATTTTAACAAATATGGTGTTTTTATTAAAAGTAAATATACAAAATAAATTTTATTATATAGGAGAAAATTATGGAATATTCAGATAAATTTGTTGTTATTGGTAGAGATGATGAAGGTCATATTGTAACAGTTGTTAATGTAGTTGGTGGTAATTATGGTGAAATAGAAAAAGCTGCTAATGAAACTGCTGAAAAAACACATTTAAAATATGAAATTATTCATGATAATACTTTATTTGATGTTGTATATCATTTTGAAACACAAAATCAAATTACTTTAGATAATATTAGATCATTATATAATCACACATTTTTGCTTAACAAAGCAATCATTGATGATGAAGCAGAAAAAACTGATAAAAATGAAGAAACATCAGAAACAAAGACAGAAAAAACAGTAGAAAAAGTTAATGAGTAATTTTATTAAAAAATTGATAAAATATTTTCATCCAGATAATTTAAAAACTGGTGATAATGATAAATTTATCACTTTAATGGAACAAATTGATAATAAGGATATTAGATTTTCATATAACTTATCTTTAAAAGAAGTTATTTATGGAAAAACAATAGTAATTGGCGATGAAGAATTTAAAATCAATTCTTTTGATCCAATTACTAAAAAATCTGGTTATAATTATTATACATCAAATGATGGAACTAAATTTTGTATAAAATTAGATTTTGATAAAAAAGATGAAGAACAAAATTTAGAATTAAAACAAATTAATGGTGTATGGTCATTAGTTAAAAATATTGAAATAAATGGATTTGATGCTATATTTGGTAATAGGGAAGTTACTTTTAAAATATATGATAATGAATATACATATGAAGTAGAACCATTTTCAATGATTAAAAATAATGATTATAGATTATTAAATGATAAATTAAATAATATGAGAATTTATATTAAATTTTCAATAAATTATTCAAGTAATGATAAGAATTTTATAGAAAAAATGAAAGAGATTTGTTATGGAAATGGATGTTTCTAAAAATAGTAAAGAATACTTTTTAGAATTATCTAAAAAAGCGTTCAAATATGCAAAAGATAATCATCATGGATTATTTTTAATTGAGCATATTCTTTATACATATCTTCAAGAAGAAGGTGTGAAGATGTTTTTTGAAGCAAATGATTATAATTATAAAGATCTCTTAAAAGATATTACAGAATTTCTACATAATTATCCATTATTGGATAGAAATGCTGATGAAACTAAAATTTCACCAGAAATAGAACTTTATACATATTTTTATTTAACATCTATTAGATGTAATAAAGAAATGGAAAATGTTAATCCAAGAATATTAAATTTCTTATTCACTATTTCTTCATTTTTGTTTATGGAAAATACTTACGCTGAAAGAATTTTAAATAAAAATGGTATTACATTTGATATTATTATAGAAATATATCAAAAATATAATGCAGAAAATATTATTGAAAAGAAATTAAAACCATTTATTGATGATATAATGGCAAATACACCTATTGGCGAAATGCAAAAAAATAAAAATGTTAGTCCAATAGAAAGATTCACAATAAATCTAACAGAAAAAGTTAAAAAAGATGATTGGATTAAAATTGTTGGCAGACAAGAAGAAATAGATTTACTTCAACAGATTATTTTAAGACATGATAAACCAAATGCTATTTTAGTTGGTAATCCAGGTATTGGTAAAACAAAAATTGTTGAAGGATTTGCTTATAATATTAGTAAAGAGCGTGAAGAAATAACTGTTTATCAATTGGATATGTTGGCATTTATGTCAAATATTATGGTTAAAGGTGAATTGGAAAATCGTGTTAAATCTTTAACAGAAGAATTGATTAAAATAGGTAATTGTATATTATATATTGATGAAATTCATAGTATTTGTTCAGAAGATGGACAAAATATGAATGTAGCAAATCTTTTAAAACCAATGCTTTCAGATAATAAATTAAAAGTTATTGGTTCAACAACATTTGAAGAATATAGAAAATATATTGAGAAAGATGAAGCATTTACAAGAAGATTTTATAAAATGGTTATTGAAGATCCAACTTATGAGGAAACAAGAAATATCATTGAGAAGATTAAACCATATTATGAAAAATATTTTGATATAGATTATACTGAAAATGCTGTTGATGAAATAATGAATCTAACAAATAAATTTATTTTTGATAAACATTATCCTGATAAAGCAATTGATATATTAGATATGACAGGTGCTTATTGTAAGCATAATACTATTAAAGTTGTTGAACCAAGTGATGTTCAAAAAGTTATTTCAAAAATGAGAAAAATTCCTTTGAGTAATATTTCTCAATCAGAGGAAGATATTTATAAGCATTTACAAGAAAGATTAAAGGAAAAAATCTTTGGACAAGATGAAGCGGTGGAAGCAGTTTCTAATGCGGTAATTATTTCAAGAAGCGGATTAAGAGAAACATCTAAAACAGCAGTTACATTAATGCTTAAAGGAGCAAGTGGTACTGGTAAAACAGAGATTTGTAAACAATTATCTGAAATCATGAGTATTCCATTAATAAGATTTGATATGTCAGAATATATGGAAGAACATACTGTATCAAAATTAATTGGTAGTCCTCCAGGTTATAAAGATTCTGGTAATGGTAAAGCAGGTAATGGTTTATTAATCAATGCTATTGATGAAAATCCTCATTGCGTTTTATTATTAGATGAAATAGAAAAAGCACATTCAAAAGTTCATAATCTTTTATTACAAGTTATGGATAATGGTAAATTAACATCATCTATGGGCAAGCAAGTTTCTTTTGAAAATGTATTTTTAATTATGACTTCTAATGTTGGTAGTTATAATGCTCATAAGCATAGTATTGGTTTTGGAAATGATGATGAAAGCGTTTCTGAAAGGGATTATGAACAATCCTTTTTACCAGAATTTAGAAATCGTATTGATCAAACCATTACATTTAAGAATCTTGATAATGATGTTATGAAAAAGATTTGTATTAAGTTTATGACGGAATTAGGTGATATGCTTAAAGAAAAGAAAATTAATTTTAGATTTGATATGGATATTGTTGATTATATTGTTAGAAAAGCATTAAAAGAAGATAATGGCGCAAGAGAAATGAAGCACATTATTACAAATGAAATTAAAAATGTTATTGCTAAAAATATTGTTTTTGGTGAATATAAAGATAAAAATAAGATAATGCTTTCATATAAAAATGATAAAATAGATTTCGCTTAAAATATTGAATATAAATCTGAATAAATAGATATATAATAATTTTATAGGATTTATATTATGGCAATAGTGTATGGTTATTCATATAATGTTAATGGTTCAAAAAATGGGATAAAAGATGATGATTTATCAGTTACTTCTGATAATATTGAACAAATGAAATCATCTAGTTCTATTAATACTAATGCTACTAATATTAATAATGTTAATAATACTGATCCTAAAAAAAATAATGGTACAGTTACATATAAAAATAAAGGTGCTTCAAGTAGTAAAATAGATGGATATGGTAACATTAGAGGTAGTGTAGATATTCTTCAAGGAGAAGCTGAAAAAGATACTAACAATAAATATAATTTTTTTGATTCACGAGATACATCACAAGTTGAAAATAGTAGTAATAATGATGAAAAAATAGAAGAAGCACAAAATGGTAGTGAATTACAAGTTCAGACAGAAATACCAACAGTTATTTCTGTTAAACCCATTGGCGAAATTAAATGGGATTCAGAAAAAACAAAGGATTATGATAGTGGTATTTTAAATAAAACATGGAATTATTTGAAAGAGAGTTCTTTAAATCCATTTAGTAAAAAAAGAACCAATTATCAAACAAATTATACATATAACAGAGTTTCATTAAATATTATGCCATTAACATGGAAAAATAATTCGTATATTGATAATGATATAGCAATTAATAGAATAAATTATTTATTAGGAAGTGATGACAATGGTTTATTAAAATCTAAACTTAAAAATTCTAATGGAATTATATTTCCATATACTCCTGAAATATCTATGAATTTTAATGTTGAATATGAAAATAGTAGTATTTTACATAGTAATTTAGCAATAAATATGTATAAAAATACTCCTCCATCAACAATTCAATTATCTGCGGATTTTACAGCAGATACACAAGAAAATGCTGAATATATGTATGCTGTTATAATATTTTTAAGAGCAATGACAAAAACAGATTTTGGTATTAAAGCAAAAGAGAGAGGATCTGCTGGTATGCCACCTCCTGTTCTATATTTAAATGGTTGGGGTAATTTATGTAATAATATTCCAGTTGTTATATCAAGTTTTGATACAAAATATGATAAAGAATCACAATATGTTTATGTTGAAAATTATGATGTTTGGTTGCCTATAAAAATGTCATTTACAATTACATTACCTATTCAACCTAATCTTGAGAAATATAAGAATCAATTTGATCTTAATGCTTATAAAAATAATACTTTACATACATTGAGTAATATTGATGAAAAATATAATTATGAAGTAATTTTTGGTAAAGAACCAGTAATAGAAATAAGAGATAATAATACTGCAGAGACAACAACAAGAACAAGACATGAAGTAAATGCATATAAAGATAAAGTAGAATATAGTAATGCTGGATGGACTTGGTAAAAAGGATTGAAAATGGATAATAATAGTTTTTATAAAAAGACAGAAGATGATGGTTTTTATTTAGGACTTTGGGAAGAAATCTCAATGCCCTATGATTCATCTGATTATTATATAGTAATACCTACAAAATATCATTTAAAACCAGGATCATTAGCATATGAATTATATGGTGATTCAAAATTATTATGGGTATTTTCTGTATATAATAGAGATACAATAAATGATATTTTATTTGATTTTACAGAAGGAAAAATTATTAGAGTTCCAACAAAAGAAAGATTAAGTAGATTATTATAAAGGGTTTACAAATGGCAAATTCAAAAATTTGGTATAATGACGATATTAAAAAAGGGATTGATGATTTACCGATATCATCAAATGTTTTAGAAGCATATGATAATGTAACATATAATGCTGCATTATATATATTTGATATGGAAACTGAAAAAAAAGTTGCTGAAGAATTTGCTAAAAATAGTAATTTTAATATTAAACAATATGATAAAGTTATTATTGCTCAAACAGGAGTAACAACAAAATATACAATAAGATCTTTTTCTTTAAATTCAGTTTTTGCTAATATTAATGATGAACCAAATATGAGATTTACAAAAATTTCTATGAAAATAGATGAAGTATTGGGTTGTAATTTTACTAATGCTTATAATTTTATTACAAAAATATTTGGATATGAAACATATTTTGCAGTTCCAATATGGTTTGAAATATGGTTTTCAGGATATGATCATTCAGGTAAACCTATTGAAAAAATCCCTTTACCAAATGGATATGATAGTATTATTATACCAGCTGTTTTTGGTGATATGAAAAGCGATATTAATCAAATGGGTACGGAATATAATGTTGAAATTGTACCAATGTATAAATCTATTATAAATAAGCAATATAATATTTTATCAGCAGAAAGTCCAATAAAATATAATATAGGAATAAAATTAAAAGATTTTATGAATTTACATGCTGAAAATATTTTTGACAAATTTATTGAATCATTTGAAGATGTTGCACAAAATAAAGAAAAAGTAAAAAATGAATATGGTGGTAATTATCAAAATTATATCAATATAATTTTAAAAGATGAAAATGGCAATGATTTTAAAGAAGATATTATACTTGAATCAAATATAGGTAATATTACTGATGAAAATGGTACATCAGAATATAAAACAAGTGTAACTGATACTTTTACAAATATTTGTCAAAAATTTTTATATCATAGTGTGAAACATAAGCATTATCATGTTCGTTATAAAATAGATTCAAATTATTTTAAATCTATGTATAATCGCCCATTATTTAAGCATACTATAACATTATCATTAATTCCTAATGAAATCATTAAAGAAACTATTAACGCATTTAAATCATCAACAGGTAAAAGTTTAAATTATAATATTAAAAATATTGAAAATACTAAAACAGAAGATTTTTATAAATCTGTTAAAAATAAAACTCTTTTGAAGAAATATCAATATGCATTTAGTGGAGAAGACACATCAATAATAGAAATTTCAAATAAACAAGAATTATTATATTATATTCCAGCAATTACTTCTGATATTGCTGTAAGTTTGAATAGTAATATTAAAAATGTTATTAAAGAAATGAAATTAAATATAGTAAATGAAAATACTTCATTATATTATCCAGAAAAAATTAATAGAGATATTTTATTAGAAGATTTTTATAGTGATTTAAAAGAGAAATATCAAGTTTTTTCAGAAATGCCAAGAATTATTAAATTTAATGATAATAAAGAAAATGAAGAATTAAAAAATAGTTCATCAGATGATGCAAAATATGATAAAGAAGCACTTATGTATATGACATTATATAAAAGATTTTATATGTCAGGTGGATTAAGTACAATAAATTTAACGATATATGGAGATCCTTATTGGATTGCTATTAATGGTGGTAATAATACTAATGATAAATCTAATGAGATGCCAGATGCTTTAAGATCAATGGATAATTTTAAATTTATTTTTACGTTGAAAACTTGCCCTGAACAAGCAAATGGCAATCCTTATGATTATACTTTTGAAAATTCAATGTATATATCTGGTATATATTTTGCAACAGAATGTACAAGTAATTTTGAAGATGGTAAATTTACACAAACATTGTCAGGTGTTATAGATAATTCTTTAATAAGAAGTGAGATATTAGATTTCTAAAGGATTAATTATGTCAAAATTGAATAGTAGATTAAAAAAGAGTGAATATAAACAAATTAAAAGAAGATATGATACCGGTAGAATTTATATGGCAGAAGTTATGGATACAAGAAATGTATCTAAATCTGGTGAAATATTAGTTCATGTTATTGGATCTGGATTAGACAAAAATGATTCAAGAAATTGGATAGTAGCAAATTATGCTTCAAATTTTTTTGGTACAACACCACACGATGTAAATAATTCTCCTAATTATGCATTAGATCCTAAAAGTTTTGGTGCTTGGTTCCCAATGCCTTGTATTGGTAATAATGTATTCATTTTTTTCCCTGTATCAACTGGTGAAAATACAAATGCTTTTTGGTTTGCTTGTCCAGTAAATCCTAATGCTAATTATATGGTTCCTGGTATTCCTTCAACATATGATGATAAATCAGATGAACATTGTCCATTATGTGAAAGAAATGATAAATCTTATTCAATGAGTGATAATAAAAAATTTAATCAAAATATTATTGAAGGACAAAAGAAACAAGCGGTTTATGAACCATTAGATGAAGCATTAAAAAGACAAGGATTAAATAAAGATGGTATAAGAGGATATTCAACTGCTGGTGCTAAAAGAGAATCTCCAAGTATGTGTTATGGTATTTTAACACCAATGGGTAATTCTTTTGTTATTGATGATGGTTGGACAGAAGATGATAATAAAACTATTTGGAAATTTAAAGGTAATGATGAAGATAAAATAACTGATGGTGATATAAATCAAGTAAGAAAATTAGTTGGTTCAGATGGTAAATGTCCTTGGCAAAGAACTTATGAAGAAGAACAAAAAGATAATTTTAAAAGAAAAAATGCTGGTTTTAGATTTAGAACAAGAAATGGTACTCAAATTCTTATAGCAGATGAGGGTACAATTTATATGATTAATGCTGATGGAACTTGTTGGGTAGAAATGACTAAAAATGGTTATTTAGAATGTTGGTCTGAAAAGGGTGTTTCTGTTGGTTCAGAAGGTGATATTAATTTACATACTATGGGAAATATCTATATAGAAGCTGGTGGAAAAATTGCTATGAAAAGTAGAGATATGAATATTGAAACAACTGGTGATATAGATATATATAATACAAAACATATTAATACAGAAGCAAGTATTTCAGCAACTGAATTATTAGCAGAAAATGGTAATATTTCAACGTTTGAATCATCTGGCGCACAAATTATGGGAACATTTACAGGAACACTTGATGGAACAGCATATTATGCAACTTATGCTGGTGCGGTTCCTGAATTACAACCTGCTGCATTAGTTTATGAACCAGATTTAATTAAACCACAAGAGCAACAGAAATATGAAGTAGATGGACAAGGTTATAATAAAGAAGATGTTCAAAAATATGGCGATGTTATTAATACTAAAATTCCTTCACAAGAACCTTATTATGGACATTGTAATTCAGTAGAATCAAATGAAATACAAGATAATATTTCTACTCCTATTCCTTCAACAAATAATAATTGTAAAGGTTGTAATAAATCTATTGGAACAAATCAGACTAATATAACTTCTAATAGTAATGTTACAAATCAAGTTTGTAAAAATCCTGCTGTTAATACGGTTAATAAAAAACCAATAGGTGAAAATATTCCTGAAATGCAATTATCAGCACATTTTACTTTAAGACAATTATGTTATTCAGATACTGCTAATAGAAATCATATTAAAAATGTTCCTACAGAAGAAGCGATAGAGAATTTAAAAATATTAGCAGAAAAAATTTTGGAACCTATTTATGAAGAATTTGACGGTAGAGTTCAAATAAATAGTGGTTATAGAGGACCACAAGTAAATGCTTTAGTAGGTAGTAAAAATACTTCTCAACATACTAAAGGTCAAGCAGTTGACGTAGAAGTTCCTGGTCTTAGTACTTGGGATTTATGCCAATGGATAAGAAATAATTCAGAAATGGATTTTGATCAATTGATATTAGAAAATTGTACTAATTTAAAATTAGATCCAAATTCTGGATGGGTTCATGTAAGTTATAATAAAGTTAAAAATAGAAGGGAAGAATTAACTATTAAAAATGGTAGATGCACATCTGGATTACATAGATAAAAGGGGATAAAAATATGTCATATACATTAAAAATTAGAAAACCAATAGTAAATTGTTTTGTAAGTATCCAACCTCAAAATATGGAGATAGCATCTAATCCAGTTTGGGATAAAGATATTGTATCAGTAACTTTATCAGAACCAGGAATTGTTGAAGTAAGCATTACAGCAGAAGATTATGAAGATTATGGTCAAACAATTAATCTTGATAGAGATTTATTTTTAACACCACAATTAAATAGATATGTTGGAATAGAAATTGTTCCTACTCCATCTGATGCAAAAGTTATTATAGAATATAATGGAAAACAATATAATCAAAGAACCCTTGATAAAATTATTGCTAATACAACTGTTTCTTATATTGTTTCTAGATTAAATAAAGAAACAGTTTCTGATTCAATAGTTTTAAATGAAAGTCAATGTATTAATGTAGTATTGGAAGATAAAATTGTTTCAGATGGTAATATAGGAAAATATGAAAGTGGATTAACTGATGAAATTTCTAGTATTAAATTAATTAGCGAAGAAGATTTTAATAATTTAAGTGATGATATGAAAGAAAGATATGTTCAATATGATCCTAAATTATCAAATTTTGTTGGTGTTAATTATACAAAAGCAATGACAGATGCTTTAACACAAATATATTTTATGTCACCAATTGCTAGTAAAATTTCTGCATTAACACAAGGTTCATTAGATAGTGCTAATTTTTATTTTATACAATTAATAAAACAACTTGGACCAATTGCTCAAGCAGCACAAAGTGTTGGTAATAAAATAAGAAGCATTCGTAAAGCTGCTGAAAAAGTTGGATTAGGACAATTAATAGATATTTTAACAACAGCATTCCAATTAATTGGAGGATTGGCAGGTATTGTTTATGCTCAAATAAATAATCCAGGTAATTTAATTAAACCATATGCGGAAGCATTTAAAGATATTGATATTGGAGAAATATTGAAAAATACTGTTGGACAAACAATTCCTCAATTACAATATGCTATTGATGCTATGCAAGGAAAACCAATACCAGATACTGATATTAAAGCAGAAATAATGAATGAACTTAATTATGTAATGGAAGTTTCTGGTGTTACAGAAGAATGTATGTATGCTTTATCTGAATTACAAAAATTATTTTTCTTTGCAGAAGATATAGAAGAATCCATTAAGTATCTTTTATTAATTATTTCAACAATGGGAACTGGTTGGGCAATGGGTGATATTGTTGAATTGATAGAAAAATTAGGGATAGATTATGAAACGATTAGACATAATTTTAAAGATAATAAAATGTCTAAATCAATAAAATTTACAAAACAAAATGTTGATAAAAGTTTAACAAAAGAAAAGAAATATATTGATAAGCAAGATTTAAATTATTTAAATGAGATTAATAAAAAGAATAATGAGCAAGAAGAAGAATATTTAAATGGTTATAAAGATGCTTTGGAAAATGCTTCAAAAGGTGAAACAGAAGAACAAATGAAAGCAAGAATCAATAAGTATATTTCTGAATTAGAACAATTAGGAAAAGATTATTCTATGTATGTTAATGGTTATAAAAGTGGTTGGAAAATTGGTTCAACAATTTATAATAATTATATAGAAAATTTAAATACAGAAGAACAAAGAACTTCTTATCAAAATGGTTATAATGATGGATATACATATAGTAAAAATGTTAGAGACTTTGCTTATAATTATTTAAATATCGGAACTATTTATGGTTTTGTAGATATTGATAATCACATTCATGATTATAATGACACTCCTATTGGAAAAATTAATGAAAATAATGAAGTAATCAGTTTCCCTGATGAAGAAAATATTGGTAGTTATGATGAAAAGAATAACAGAATAACAATTAATAATATTGAATATGTTATTCAAAATAATATAATTGTATTACCAGTAGAATCACCTACAATAACGGAAGATAATATTATTTCTTGTATAGAATTTTTATATAAATATATGCTTACAATGATTGAAAGAAGTGTTCCAGGTAATGGTAATATTAATCCATATTATTCAAGAGGTTGGAAAGATGGATATAATGATAGAAATAATGAAAATCAAGCAGTTTCAAATTCTGTAATAGAAAATAATAATGGTAATATAGATGGTTATAATAAAGCTGCTAATGATGTTCAAATAGATGATTATGAAGAATCAGGACAACAAAAACAAGGTTTAAGAAATTATTTAAAAACATTATCTTCACAATATTATAAACAGGGTGTAGTTTATGGATATAATGATTATCAATCTAAATATAATTCCGGATATAGTCAAGGATTTTATACATATAGTAATGAACCAGGATCAATGACAAGACAAGAATTTTTAATTCAATTATGTGATAATTATGGATTGGATTATGATGAACAAATTATTAAAGGAGATAATGAAAAAGATCCAGTATTTAGAGGTGCTTCAGAAGGTTGGGATGATTGTGGAAGTAATATAGAAAATCCTAATTGGAGAAATTCTTACTACGATTCTTTTTAAAACTTATTGACAAAATAATTTTTTAATGGTATAATTATCCATATAATTAAATGAGGTTATTATGGAAAAAACTTATATTTTAATAGATGCTTATAATATGTTTTATAGAGCAATGTATGGTGTTGCTAATACAGAAAGAGATTTAAAAAATAATATGATGCTTCATCTTATGTTTTATATGATTAAGAAAGCATGTGATAAATTTAAACCCAATCATTTGATATTTGCATTAGATGGTAATGGAACTTGGAGAAAATCTTTATATCCATTATATAAAATGAATCGTCAAGACAAATATCAAAATATGACTCCAACAGAAATTGAAACTTATGAATCATTAAAAAATACTTTTGAAAATGATTTTATTCCATTTATTAAAGAAAAAACAAATATTTCTGTAATCGGTTTTGATAATGCAGAAGCAGATGATATTATAAGCAGATTTGTAAAACTTCATCCAAATGATTTAAATGTAATTATTTCATCAGATAATGACTATGTTCAATTACTTTCTGATAATGTATTGATTTATAATACTATGGATGATAGAGTTATCACAAAAGAAGGTATTATAGACGAAAAAAATAAGTTATTAAAGTTTACTTTAAAAGATGGTAAAATAACAATTTCTAAAACTGATCCTTATGTTGGTAAAAATGATACTCCAACTCCTATGAAAGATTGGATTGATTATGCTTTGTTTATGAAATGTGTTAGGGGTGATAAATCAGATAATATTTTTAGTGCATATCCAAGAGTTAGAGAAAAATCCACTACAAAAAGTATTGGAATTGAAGATGCTTTTAATGATAGAAATGATAAAGGATATAATTGGCAATCTTTTATGAATGCTACTTGGAAAACTCCATTAGGGGAAACAAAAATTGTAAAGGAATGCTATGAATTAAATAAGAAAATCATTGATTTAAATGAGATTCCAGAAGATTTGAAGATAGATTTAGATAAACATATTAAAGAGGTTTTAAGTAAAGAACCTGTTGGAAATGTTTCTATGAATCTTGTTAGATATCTTCAAGAACATCAATTAGTAAGACTTGGTGAAATTATTGGAACATTCTCTCAATACTTTGTTATATAGATAAATAACTATATAAAATAAGGTATTAAATAATATGAAAGTTAAAAAGATTTTAAATGAAAGATTAGTAAATTCATCTTGGTTACAAGATGTATCTTATTATGGCAGACATAATTCATATTATCCTGGTGAAGAAATAATTACTTTTAGAGTAAAAAATAATCCTAAAACATATATTGTTAGAGGTTGCACAAGACAAGACTATTTAGATTGGATTAATGCAAAAAGTAAAGGAAAATTTTATCATTTAATAAAGAAGAAATTTAATAGAAATTGGTATTTAACAAATCCATTCAGACCAATTTCTGGAATTAAAGTTAGACCAACAAAAATGATTTAATATTTGATAAATAGATTATATAATATTTTGAATAAAAAGGATTATTAATGTCTATTCAAATAAATAATTTTAATATTAAAGATGTTTATGTAAATGGTTATTATATAAAAGAAATATATAATGGTAATCAATTGGTATATCAAAGATTTCAAGGAGTTCCTATTGATGTAACAGATTATGAATATACATTAGATAATAAAGGTAATCTTGTATTAACAAAATATATAGGTTCTTCACCAGAAAAAGTTAATCCAAATATTTAAAAATAATTTTTTAACCATTTGTAAAAATGGTTAATTTATTATATAAATAATTTTATCTTGGTGAGGTAAAGTTATTATGAATTTTTTAGAATTATACCCTTTTATTACATTAATTTATGATAAACGTTATGAATTTCAATATCCTGTTGTTATTGATTTAATTTCAAAGCACTATATTTCATTTTATAATCTTAATAAAATGGATACAATTAGCAGACATAATTTATTAGATATTGCTAGTTCTTGGTATAAAAAGAATACAAAGATTCCTTTGTCATTATATTATAAAGAAGAAGTATATCCATATTCTAAATTCTTGGAATATATTGAAAATAAAGATTATGAAATAATTAAAGGTTTTCAAGGGATTAACCTTAAAAACCTTTCAGAGAAAAGAATTAAGAGAAAAATGATTAGGATTGAATAATACTCATATATCGTTTTTTAAATTCTATTGCACCAGGTTCTGATGCTAATTCTTCATCACTTTTAGATAGATAGTTATCAAAAACATATTCTAAATACCATTTTATTTCTTTTTCTTGATTAGGAACTTTTTCTTTGGTATATCCATCCATAACATTTGGAATACAAACTTCTGTAACTGATTTCCCATTTTCAAATTCATAATCATTTACTTGAATTTTTAATGGTTCTTTAAATTTAACAAACTTATCTTTATATTTAATTCTTTTATATGTGAATACTGTCATTAATTTTCTTCCAATGTATTTAAACAACTAACAATACTTAAAGCATATGCAATAGAATGTGATTTTTTAAATTGAAATCCATTATCTTCTTTTAACCATATCTTATCTTCAATACTTTTCCAACCATTTTCAACAACTTTATCAATAAGATATTTTTTGCCTGGTCTAATAATAGCAATAAACATTGCCAATTCTTCAACAGATGATACTAATGGTAATTTTAATAGTAATTCACTATAATTATTAATATGTGGTAATTGTTTTACTATTAAAGGGTTTCTTAAAAGATTCCAATCAGGTTCTTTATTAACTGAATCTTCTACTCTTTTTCTCGTAGAAAACTTATCATAAATCGTATTGTGTAATAGATCGATTTTAAAAAATCCAAATTCTTCTTCAGCACGTTTATAATCAATACTTGCTAACCCCGTTATTTTATCTTGTGGTATATTACAAAAATATACTCCAACATTATGAGGAAAAATTCCAACATTATTTATTTTAGATGCAGGAATATGTTGCAACTTATTAAGAATATCATTTCTGGTATTCTCTGATAAATCTACATCTAAATCTGCAATATTATAAGTCATTAACGTAATTCTTCCCATTCTTTTTGTGTTAATCTTCTACAATGTTCATAGGTATCATCACCAACAGCAATATATTCAATTGGTTCTGCACCTTTTATTCCAGTTAATCTTGCATAATGAGGTAAATCTGATTCTTTATTCCAAAAAATACATAATTTACCAATATCTTTTGAAGTTGCTTCTTTAATAGGTCTATAAATAATTGTTTCATCATGCCAATTAATATTAAAAAGATTTTGTGGAATAAATGAACCATCATTTGCTAACCAACTAATACCTGCATTTAAATTATATGAATTAGATAAATCTACTTTACTAATTTTATCAATTCTATCTGGAAGAATATCAAATAATTCTTCCAAATCTTTATCAGAATGTACATCAAAAACCCTTTGTGTCATTTTTACCAACCTTTCCATAAATGTAATATTGTAGCAATAATTGCCAATATAAATGATAATATAATTGATGTTAAAATAATCATTTGAAAAGATATTTCTAACCTCTCAAAAAGTATTTTAATCTTTTAAGTTCATCACTATCACAATCAACATTATGTTCCCAATTATATTCAATAGCATTAAGATATTTTACTGAAATATTACCATACTTTAATGCCAAAAACAATCTATTTGGGGAAATTGTACTAATTGTTAAATTATGTTTTTCTAGCCAACTAATACTTCTATTAACAGCATGAGATTTATCTTCATAATATAACCAATTATAAAGGAAATTAATTAAATGTTCTTCTTCACACCATTTATTAATAGAAATTTTATTAGCAAACAAGTATGTTAAGAAATCAATTTTACCAAATACTTCCATTGCTTGTTCATATTCAGTAAATTTTTTAACTTTTGAGAAAATTCTATCATTTGCCATAAACAATTGCTTATTATCTTGGTTATAATATTTCTTTTGATATAAGAATCCACAAATTAAATTCATATTAGCAAATAAATCAGGGTCTTCTGTAAGCATATCATAATTTTTTCTCTTTTCACAAGTTTCTACATGCTTTCTACAACCCTTTTCTGTTTTATAAGATTTTTGACAATATGGGCATACATATATAGTATCATTCATGTGGATCATTCTCCTCTAAATATTTTAAACATTTTTGCCAATCTTCATAACAAGAATCTAATCTTGGATCAGTTCTATCCAAATATTCTTTAATATCTCTTTTGATAATATCAGCATTATTTTTACAAATATCTTCTTCCCAATGTTCTTCTAATGCTATAATAACATCATTTACAGCATATGTCTGTCTGCCTAAAGCATATCTTAAAGCATAGACAATCATATCTTCATCAACTTCTACTTTAAAAACCATTTTATATCACTTTCAATAAATTATTTTAATATATTTTATAACATAAAGTTCAAATTGTCAATATTTTTTTAAATATATTAAAATAAATGATAATAAAAACATACAAAATAGGAAATATAATAAAATTCCTACCATAATTTTATATCCCAAATATTAACTATAATAACTATTGCTAAAATTATTAACGCAAGATTCATCATTATACAATCTCCCAATCTGTTGCTGTTAAATCTTCTTCTGAAAAACAATATATCCAATTATAATTATATACTATACTACCAAAATAATCTATTGTCAATACTAAATTATTATTCCAAGAAGTTCTTCTCATACCTCTGGTTCTATTTCTTTTAAATAATTCATAACATTCTTTAAATTGCATTTAATGCTCTCTCTACTGAAGAATATTTAGCAATCCATTTTAAATTTTGTAATATCCAAGTATCTTTATAAGGTTCTTCAAAAACACCTTCTTTATTACGAAGATAACACATCATACCATTTTTAGTTAGTTTTCTTTTATAAATCACTATTTTTTGATGATTACCATCTTCATAAACATTTCCTTCAACTGGATATTCCCAAAAATTATACATCTTTTTCCTTTCAAAAAAGTTCCATAAATTTCTTTATGGAACTAATATAACACTTTTTTAAAATATTGTCAAGTAATATTTTTAAGATAATGGAATACAAATTACTGGGCAGACACCATATCCTAAATCAACAGGCTTATATCCGTCACCTGCATCACCATCATAAAAAATACTCCAAGAACGTTCAGAATCCTTTTCAGTAGATGACCAAGACCCATTAGCACCAAATTTAAATTCACTCATTGATCTACTACTATATTCACTTACTGTTGGATCATATTGATCTAATACATTTTTATTATTATATAATAATTGTAATTCAATTAAGTTAGGTAATACTGAATAATATGTTGTTCCATTTATTGTAACAGTACAAGCATTTCTAGCAAAATTAAATGCAGGATAATCAGTTGGAGTATATGTACTTAAAATTAAATCAGTATTATATTTACCAGAATGATTATCCTCTAAAGCTTCTGTTGAATCATCATTATTTTGTAATACTGAATCTGATGTATATTCACTCCATTTCATTCCAGAACCTGCTCTATATGCAGCATCTACAACTGCTAAAACATAGTCATTTCCTTCATGATCTTGTAAAACACCTACAACAGTAGCTTTATTATCAATTCTTGATCCTAAAGTCGTTGGTATAGAAGGTGTTGGAGTAGGTGCTGATCCGGTAGCACCTGCAAATAAATCTGGTGCAAAAGCACTACTATTTCCTAAAATTAACATAATAAAAATCCTCTTGTTAAATATTATCTATATCATATTTATCCAAATATGATATAATATAGTAAGGTTTTATATTATGGTTTTAACAAAAAATCCTCTTAAATAAGAGGATTTTTAAAAATTATTCTGAAATTGTTTCTTCTTTTATTTCATTGTAATTGTCTTGGGTGTCACCATCATGTAACCATACAGAATTACCGACATTTTCATTATCGGATTTTCTGATAAGGTTAAATCCGTCATCTGTGTTCAAAATATCCATTGTTTCAAGGATTTCAGCACCCTCTGGCACTTGTCCGCCAACATAAACAATTCCATTATATTTGTATTTGTAACATTGTGTAATAAACATATTTATTCTCCTTATTCTGTTGCAGGCAAATCAAAAGCACATACCACATAACCACTCGTGCCACCAAACAACGGATAACCTTGTAAACCTTGAATTGTTGATTCCATATTGCTTGGGAAATGCAATGTGTGAGTTACAGTTGAACCTGTGTTTATCATCATTTGATTAAATTGATTTTTATAAGAACCAAAACTTGAGGTAGTTAATGCCCTGAAATATATATCAGTTAACGCTGTACAACCTCGTAAAGCACTAGAAAGAGCGTTATTACCCGATACTGTAGTCAATGACGATAAATCAACGCTTGTTAATTTTTTGCAATTATCGAAAGCACCAGAAAGAGCGCCATTACCCGACATTGTAGTCAATAACGATAAATTTATACTTGTTAAACTTGTGCAATTTTGGAAAGCATTCTGAAGACCACTAGTACCTGATATTGTAGTTAATGATGATAAATCTACACTTGTTAATCCTTTGCAATTTTGGAAAGCAGCATGAAGACCATCAGCACCCGACACTATAGTTAATAATGATAAATCTACACTCGTTAAATTTGAGCAATCAGAGAAAGCATGAGAAAGTCCACCTCTACCTGACACTGTAGTCAATGACGATAAATTTATACTTGTTAATGCTGTGCAATCATAGAAAGCATAATTAAGAGCGTTATTACCTGACACTTTAGTTAACGATAATAAATCAACGCTTGTTAAACTTGTGCAATTTTGGAAAGCATAATAAAGTCCATTACTACCTACATCAGTTGCATTACTTGGTAAACTAAACGTAAAGTTTTCTGTTGGCATTTGATACACACCATTTTTAACTTCACGAGGTATGCCGATTTCCTTAATTAATTGTGTGGGAGACACTAAATTATTTCCTAAAAATAAACCCATTATAATTTCTCCTTAAAATAATATATATAACTATATTTATTGAATATAGTTATAAATTATAAGGATTTTAAAATAGTTTTATTTTCTAACTAATTCTAAACCTTTTTTGATAGCATTAGTTACTCTCAAACGATTTTCTACAGTATCGTTTAAGTTTTCTTTTATTGCCATATAGGAGTGCTTTCCAATTTTTACGGTAAGTTTTCTTCTATTAATCCAATTTGGTTTATGTGGGTCATTTAACATTGAAGAAACCACATAATGTTTTAAAGCAAATTGTTTAGCAAGTTTTTGATGCTCATCATTTGTATATAATTTAAGAGCAAGATCCTGACTATGCTTCCAAGATTCTTTTTCTTTAGGAGCATTTATTTTATTACCATTTGTCCAACAAAACTGATATTTATCAAATATAATACCACACATGTTTTGTTCGTTGGTTCTTAAAGTCAAAGGATAATCACTACTATTATGTCTATTAAATACTACATAAGTTGCAGCGATTTGATCTTCTACAGAAGAACCACGAACTTCATTATAAATATTGAGTGCCAAGCACAAAACATTATTTTTGTCGTTAACCTTCAACTTCTTAATATCAGGAGCAATTAAACTTTCTTTTTCAAGTTGGTTTAATATTGCAATCTCTTTTTCAGATTGTTGTGCCAATGATTCCTTTACATTGTTTGTCTTTTCTACTTTCACTATATTATGCTTCAAAGGAATATATGGAGCATCAATTTCAATAGGAGTACAAGCAACCATTAAAGAAACCACAACAATCCTAATAAGTTTCAATATCTTCATTAACACCTTTTTAAGTTGTTGTAAAAATTATTTATATAAATTTAACATATTTTTTATTTCTTGTCAAGTTTTAAATTAAAAAGTGATAAATAATGTTATAAATGCTTGGAATATAGGAAATATAATGGAAAATTCAATTAATTTTTTTCATAATGAAAATAAAATTTTATCATCAAATGATAATATATTTTATGTAAAAGGTGATGAAAATTGGGAAAAAGTAGAGAATAAAAATGTATATAAAGGAACAACTGTACCATTAAATACACTTGGTGATGATGGAGATTATTATATTAAATATGATGAAATATATAATTTATTAAATTCATCAGAAATTTTTAATAAAAATGGTTGGGTTGCTAATAATGTTTCATTTATGAATGTAAATAAAATATTTCCTTATAGTGAATGTAAAAAAATAATTCCAAGTAAAAATAATACTACACATGATATTTCTTATAAAGTATTATCAAATAATACAGGTAAATATTGGTGTTTCAGTTTATATATTTCACCACAAGAATATAATTATGTTAGATTAGAGATTTCTAATTATAGTGAATCTTTTGGGATAAGAACAACATTTAGTAGAGAATTGATTAATAAAAGATATGTATTGAATAAAGAACTTGAAATAATTGGTAATCGTATAAGTGGTGATTTTGATAATAATGATATTTTATATGATATAGAAGATGTTGGAGATAATTTTTATAGAATTTATGTTTCTTGTAAATTTAATATTACAACAGATATACAATTTAAGTTTTCTTTGTTAAAAAATGATAATGGTGTTATTAAAGATAAGTATGCCAATGATTCAACTACAAAAGGTTTATTTATTAATGCTGCTCAATTAACTAATACGAATACACCTACGGAATATATTGTTACATCAGGATACCCTTTTTCATATTATAAATTTAATTCAATATATTTAAAAGATATTGATTGGAATGCTTTATTAGGAAATTCAGTATATTATAAAGATGAAGATCCAGAAGATTCATTTGGAATACCTGGTGATTTATATTTTCATAATCCTATTATTAAACTTGGTGAAATAGTAAGATTTGGTGAAAATCATTCATATTATGGTTGGAAGAAAAATGATAATATAAAATATTATACATATAATGAATATCCAGCAAAAAATGATTCATTATACAAATTTGTTGATGGAAAAATTATTGAAGTTGGTAAGGTAACTTCTATTACAAGAGGTAATCCAACAATCATAGTAGTAAATTCAGAAGAATATGAAAAATATGATATTTATAATGATAGATTAATTAAAGAACCAGGTGTAGTTTTCTGGAATAAAAATAATGAAACATATGGTTATATAAATAGTGAGGGAAAAGTATGTAATTTATTATATACTAATGATTCATTATATAATTTTAAGTTAATAAATGATGCTATAACTTATTCAACAAATTTATTTTCAGAAACTTGGGACACACATTATACAACTCAATTAAAACAATTTCAATTTGGTTTTAATTCTGGTGGTCATGGTAATTTTTGGGATTATAATAGTTTAAGAAAATATTATTGAATAAATAATATTATAAATAATTTAACAAAAGGAATTTAATTATGATAATTTTAGGCGAAGAAAGTGCTTTTGCACCAAATTTATTTATTCCAACAAATTCAAGTCCTACTCCTCCAGGACCAACACCTTCTATTCCAACAACTTTAGGATCAAGAATTGATAATAAAGCAACAGTAGTTGGTGTATTACAAGATAATGAAGGTAATGACTATGTATTAGCTGTTGTAGATGCTGCATATAGAAGTAATTTACCAATGAGTTGGGGTCAAATAAATGTAAATACTCCATTAGTAGATGATGAATATGGAGAAATGATAGATCATCATACAGGTAAATATAATACTGATTTAATTTTAAGTACATATAATGCAACAGATTATCCTGCATTTAATTTTGCAAGAAATGCTTGTACAGTTACAATTGGATCAAATACCTATTATTCAGTATTACCTAGTTTAACTGAATTAAATTTAATATATGAAAATAAAGATTCATTAGATCAATATGATACAACTGCTTCATCTTATCCTTATAGAAGATTAGATTATAGATTTAGTTATTGGGCATCAACAGAAGGAGATGATGAATTAGCTTGGGGTTTTAATCCATATGGTACATGTGGTCATGATAAGAATACTGATTATGCTAATGATGTTTGTCCAGTAATTTGTATTCCATTATCATAAAAATATTATATAAATATTAAAGAGGAGTTATTTAACTCCTCTTTTTTAATTTCTGAATAAAATTTCTTCAATATGTCCTTGTTGATAATTTCTATCAATAATTACTTTAATTCTTGCCCATAAGCAATTCGTTTCAGTTTCTGATAAAACATAAGTAGCTTCAGAAGTTTCATCATCCCAAGATTCTTTATCAAATTCTATTTCATCTAAATCTGCCCAATCATTATCTTGTTGAGGTGTTGATTCTAATGAACCTTGTAAAATTATTTTTCCAATAAATTTATCTTTAACGGTAATAGAAGCAGTTTTTGATGTAGATAATGTTGTATCTAATCTTGAAG
>Ga0247611_10001703_pt1 | contig 38514 bp, 30 predicted proteins | sample 177DNAGHGhighgp2_FD_192422 | JGI IMG/M metagenome (GOLD analysis project Ga0247611, IMG submission 192422) | Sheep rumen microbial communities from Palmerston North, Manawatu-Wanganui, New Zealand - 1770 DNA GHGhigh gp2 | ecosystem: Host-associated > Mammals > Digestive system > Stomach > Rumen... | reverse complement strand
TATTGTCAAGAACGAGATAATCGACATATTCTCCCGCCTTGGATTCTCTCTTGCCGAGGGTCCTGAGATCGAAGACGACTGGCATGTGTTCAGTGCGATGAACTTTGCTGAGGACCATCCTGCTCGCGACATGCAGGACACATTCTTCATCGAGAGTCATCCCGACATCATCCTTCGCACCCATACATCATCGGTTCAGAGCCGCGTGATGGAGCGTCAACAGCCTCCAATCCGCATTATCTGCCCCGGACGTGTTTACCGCAACGAGGCTATTTCAGCCCGTGCCCATTGCTTCTTCCATCAGGTTGAGGGATTATACGTTGACGAGCAAGTTTCGTTCACTGACCTGAAGCAAGTATTGTTGTTGTTTGCACAAGAGATGTTTGGCAAGGACACGAAGATACGTCTTCGCCCATCATATTTCCCATTCACCGAGCCATCAGCAGAGATGGATATCTCTTGCAATATATGCGGCGGTAAGGGCTGCAATTTCTGCAAGCATACAGGCTGGGTTGAGATTCTGGGATGTGGTATGGTACACCCTCGCGTTCTTGAACTCAACGGCATAGACAGCACAAAATACAAGGGCTATGCCTTCGGAATGGGTGTTGAACGTATCACAAACCTGAAATACCAGGTTAAGGATCTTCGTCTGTTCTCCGAAAACGACATAAGGTTCTTGAGAGAATTTGAAGCTGCGAATTAATTTATATAAGTTAACAAGTAGTCAAGTTGAATGTCGAGTTGCCTTCAACGGCTCTCTGAAATTCATTTCACACGTTAACGAGTAGACTAGTAGACAAGTTGAGAGTTGAGATATAAAGACCATTCATTAAAAACATATAACAGGACGATGAAAGTATCAATCATAGGTGCCGGAAATATGGGCGGCGCACTGATTAAAGGCTGGGCAAAGGCCGTGATTACGGGCTCAGAAGGCTCGATAATAGAGAAGTTGTCGGACATCAACATTGGTGACCGTAATGAAGACACCCTTAATTCGCTCTCTACCACCTACCCTGGCATCAACACGTTCACCAGCAATGCCGAAGCTGTGAGAGGCACCGACATCGTCGTAATAGCCGTAAAGCCGTGGCTCGTTGAGCTTGTGGTGGAAGAAATCAAGTCTGCACTCGACCTCAACCGACAGATAATCATCTCCGATGCAGCAGGGGTGACAACCGAAAAGTTGGCTGGATTCCTGCGCACCAACGATTTCAGTGTGGACCGCCAGCTCTTCTATGTGATTCCCAATATAGGAGCAGAATATGGCAAGAGCATGACTTTCATTTCTCCCGGTGCCGGCACGTCTTCAGAATCCATAGATAAAGTTCGACGTCTTTATGAGATGGTAGGCGACGTGAACATATGCTCCGAAGAGATGGTGGATCCCGGCATGATGATGGCCAGTTGCGGTATTGCTTATGTTATGCGTTACATACGCGCCCAGATGGATGCAGGTGTTGAGATGGGCTTTTATCCTCACGATGCCCAACAAATAGCCATGCAAACCATGGAAGGCGCCATAGCCTTGCTACGCGGTAGCGGTTTACACCCAGAGGCAGCCATCGACAAGGTAACCACTCCAAACGGAGTGTCAATCAAAGGCTTGAACGAGATGGAACATTCCGGATTCACCTCTGCCGTAATACGCGGATTGAAAGCGGGCCTTAATTGATAGATAGAGAGAGTGTGTAGGCAATTGATAAGAATAGATACTTGGCCTATATTATAAATATTAAAAACTTTTTAACCATTAATGCATATGAACAATTCAGTTATCACATTTCCAAGTCCGGCGAATGAGCCGGTGAAGTCATATTTAGCAGGTTCGCCAGAGCGAGTAGCACTAGAGAAAGAATTGGAGCGTCAGTCAAACATCGTTGTTGACATTCCCATCATCATCGGTGGTAAGGAAATCCGCACCGGCGATGTAGGCAAGGTGACTTGTCCTCACGACCACAACCATGTGCTTGCCACTTATCACAAGGTAGGTAAGAAAGAGATTGAGATGGCAGTTGAAGCATCTATGAAAGCATGGAAAGAATGGAGCCGCACTCCATGGACCACCCGTGCTGCCATTGTTCTGAAGATGGCAGAACTTCTTGCCACCAAATATCGTCCAATCATGAACGCAGCATGTATGCTGGGTCAAAGCAAGAACATCTATCAGGCTGAGATTGACTCTGCTTGTGAGACCATCGACTTCTTCCGCTATAACGTGCATTATGCATCCAAGATTTATTCCATGCAACCAAAAGACGGCAGCATGCAGCTGAACCACATGGAATACCGTCCGCTGGAAGGCTTTATCTTGGCGGTTACTCCATTTAATTTCACCAGTATTGCTTCCAACCTTTGCATGACTCCAGTGCTGATGGGCAATGTGGCACTGTGGAAGCCATCAACCACAGCTCTTCTGTCGAACTACTATCTTATGCAGCTCTATAAGGAAGCCGGCTTGCCAGATGGCGTGGTTAACTTCCTTCCTGGCAGCGGTGCTCTGATTGGCGAGGTAGCCACTCAGTCGAAATATTTTGCAGGCATCCACTTCACAGGCAGCACTGACACCTTCAAGAGCCTCTGGAATCAGGCATGCAAGAACCTCGACCGCTATATCAGCTATCCTCGCCTCGTGGGTGAGACTGGTGGAAAAGACTTTATATTCGTTCATCCTTCTGCCGACCCTAAGGCAGTGGCAACAGCGGCATTCTGCGGTGCATTCGAGTTCCAGGGTCAGAAATGTTCTGCTGCAAGCCGTATGTACATACCAAAGGGGATGTGGCCAGGAGTATTGGAAGACATCAAAGCCATGGCAGCAGAGATTAAGATGGGTGACGTGAAAGACCCTTCAAATTTCATAAATGCAGTGATCGACGAGGCTTCTTTCGACAAATGCAAGTCATATATCGACTATGCAGAGCAGGCATCCGACGCCAAGGTGGTTCTCGGTGGCAAGTGCGACAAGTCGAAAGGCTGGTTTGTGGAGCCTACAGTGATTGAGACATCCAGCCCTCATTTCAAGTCGATGGTGGAAGAGATATTCGGCCCTATCATCACCGTATATCCATACGATGAAGACAAGGTGGAAGAAACAGTTCGCATGTGCGACGAGACCTCACCATATGGTCTGACTGGCGCTGTGTTCGGTCGCGACCGCATGGCAGTGGAGAAGATCACCGAAGAACTTTCGTATGCCGCCGGCAACTTCTACATCAACGACAAGCCTACGGGAGCCGTTGTCGGCCTGCAGCCATTCGGCGGCGCACGTGCAAGCGGCACCAACGACAAAGCAGGTGGCGAGTTCAACCTCATCCGCTGGATTATTCCTCGCGTTATCAAGGAAACCCTCGTATCCCCTACCGACTATCGCTATACTTATATGAAGTAGTTTTTTAGTTAACGAATAAACAAGTTGACGAGTTAGCGAATTGATAGTTGCCCTCTTTGACGAGGCTGATTAAAATAATTTAAATAACATTCCAAAAGATATTTGTTCAGGGACTTACCTATAAAGGTAGGTCCCTGTTTTTTCTACTTTTTATGCACTATTAAAACTTGAATACGTATATATCTCTGTTTAGAAAGTAAAAAACAGAAAGTGTGCAATAAAGAATGCACAAGAATTATAAAAAGTGTGCAATTAAAACAAGATATTATTGCACACATAGTGAAATTTTGAGTAAATTACTAATAATTAACACTTTTTTTCTTTTGTAATTGGTCTATTTTATCTAAATTTGAAATGTGAAAAAGGCAAATTTGCATAACGTGTGCATAATTAATGCACAAATGTTTGAAAAAGTGTGCAAAAAAACTTTTTTATTACAAAGTTGTTACAACAATAAGGTAATATAAAGGAAGGATTTACCACATTATGATAGAAAGATTTCTAAAAAAGACTGAATTTGATTCCATGGACGACTTTTGTCGTAATCTGGAATTCAACATACCCAACGATTTTAATTTCGCTATAGACGTGATGGACGCATGGGCAACAGAAGCCCCCGACAAGCTTGCAATGCTATGGACAAACGACCATGGCGAAGAGCGTCGTTTCACATTCGGCGATATAAAAGATGAGTCGGACAAGACCGCTTCATATCTCCAGTCTCTCGGAATCGGCAAAGGCGACCCCGTGATGCTGATTCTGAAGCGTCGCCATGAGTTCTGGACTATTATGATGGCTCTCAACAAGCTGGGTGCCATAGCCATTCCAGCCACCTTCTTGTTGACAGCAAAAGACATAATCTATCGTTGCGAGAGTGCCAGCATCAAGGCAATAATATGCTACGGCGACGAAGAAATCATCGAACATATCGACGATGCACATCCTCATTGCCCCACCCTCGTTCACAAACTGAGTATCGGCCCAGTAATCCCATCTGGCTGGCTCGATTTCACGACTGGAGTAAGGACTGCCGAAGCTTTCGTCAGCCATTACACCGACCGCAGTATCAACGACAAAATGCTTTTGTATTTCACGAGCGGCACGAGCGGTGAGCCCAAGATGGTTCTTCACGACAACTCATATACTTTAGGCCATATAACGACAGCCGCCTACTGGCACAATCTGCATGAGAACAGCCTACATCTGACCATAGCCGACACAGGCTGGGCCAAAGCAGTATGGGGCAAACTCTATGGACAGTGGTTTGTCGGTGCAACGATATTCGTTTATGATCACGAGAAATTCACTCCTGCCGATATATTGCACAAGATAGAACAATATAAAGTGACAAGTCTCTGTGCACCTCCTACTATTTATAGGTTTATGATTCGTGAGGACCTGAGCAAATATGATTTGTCGAGTTTGGAATATTGCACTACAGCAGGTGAAGCTCTTAACGGAGCCGTTTACGAGAAATTCCTCGAGGGCACAGGCATTCACTTGATGGAAGGGTTTGGACAGACAGAGACGACCTGCACGCTTGGTACCTTCAAATGGATGAAGCCCAAGCCTGGTTCGATGGGTAAGCCAAATCCACAGTACGACGTGGTTCTTCTAAAGAACGATGGTTCGTTGGAACCAGTGACGGAAGCAGGCAAAATTGGCCAGATAGCCATCCGCACCGACAAACGCAAGCAAATAGGTTTGTTCTGTGAATACTATCGCAACGATGAGTTAACTCGCCAAGTATGGCACGACGGCTATTACTTCACTGGCGACTTGGCCTATTTCGACGAAGACGGCTACTATTGGTTTGTTGGCAGGGCAGACGACGTGATTAAGAGCAGTGGCTACAGGATTGGCCCATTCGAAGTGGAGAGTGCTCTGATGACCCATCCAGCCGTAGTAGAATGTGCCATCACAGGTGTTCCCGATCCAATTCGTGGCGAAGTTGTGAAAGCTACTATCATTCTTGGAAAGGAATGGAAAGACAAGGCAGGCGAAGAATTGATAAAAGAGCTCCAGAATCATGTGAAGCATGAGACAGCACCTTATAAATATCCTCGTGTGATTGAATTTGTAGATGTTCTGCCAAAGACCCTAAGCGGAAAGATTCGCAGAGTGGAGATTAGGGAGAAGGATCATTCTTCGAATAAAGAATAAAAAAAATTGCGATTAAAGCTCATATAGAGTCATGTTAGCCAGAGCTATATGAAGATGTAGCTGTTTCAGTATAAACGAATGCAAATTTTATAATTCAAATATAATATTAACCTTAAAAACGAAAGAATTATGGCAAAGTATGTATGTGATGTATGCGGATGGGAATATGATCCAGAAGTAGGTGTACCAGAAGCAGGTATTGAACCAGGTACAGCATTTGAGGATCTTCCCGACGATTTTGAATGCCCGCTGTGCGGTGTAGGCAAGGACGAATTCAGCCCAGCCGAATAAAATTTAGCTTATAATGCTTATTATCAAAAAGAAAGCATATAAGGTGTGACAATAAAATTGTGTCGCACCTTATTTTTTTTGTATTTTTTTGTTCTATTTCATAAAAAAAAAGTAAATTTGCGAATAGAAACATAATTTTGAATAAACAATTGATATGAAACCAACATTATTTCTATTAGCTGCAGGAATGGGAAGCCGTTATGGTGGCCTGAAGCAGCTCGACGGTCTGGGACCAAACGGTGAGACAATCATGGACTATTCCATCTACGATGCCATCCAGGCAGGATTCGGCAAAATAGTATGGGTGATTCGTAAAGATTTTGAAGAGCAGTTCCGCACACAGATATTGTCCAAATATGAGGACAAAATACCATGCGAACTCTGTTTCCAGAGCATTGATGCCCTTCCAGAAGGGTTCAAATGTCCAGAAGGTCGTCAGAAGCCATGGGGCACAAATCATGCCGTGCTTATGGGCAAGGATGTCATCAAGGAGCCTTTCTGCGTGATCAACTGCGACGACTTCTATGGTCGCGATGCATTTGCCACAATCGGCAAATTCCTTAGCGGCTTGAAAGAAGGGACAAAGAACACGTATGCGATGGTAGGATTCCGTTGCTGCAACACATTGAGCGAGAACGGCTCAGTGGCACGCGGCGTATGCATGTATGACAACAACCATCACCTCACAGATGTGGTAGAGCGCACCGAAATCATGAGAGTGCCAGCCGACGGTCCTATCTGCTACAAGGATGAGCAGGGCGAATGGGTGGCAGTGGAAGACAACGTGCCAGTGAGCATGAATATGTGGGGCTTCACTCCCGACTACTTCGACTATTCAGAAGAATACTTCAAGGAATTCCTCTCCGACCCTAAGAACATGGAGAACCTGAAGGCTGAATTCTTCATTCCTCTAATGGTCAACAAACTCATCAACGAAGGCACCGCCACCGTGGAAGTGCTCGACACCACTTCCAAGTGGTTTGGCGTGACTTATGCAGCCGACCGCGAGGCAACAGTGGAACGTATAGCCCAGCTGGTGAAGGACGGTGTATATCCTGAAAAGCTGTGGTAAGAATCCAAACTGAACGAACCGGTCTACATTAAAGGCATTTCTGCCAGCGGGCCATAGTACTTCAGATTCAGTTTCCAGTGAATGGAAACATATATGGGATGCATTCCTCGAGGAGGAATGCATCCTTTCTTTATGTATTATAGTTGACAAGTAGATTGTTATCTAGTTGAATAGTATAGATGTGTTTGAATTGATGGTTGGATTGTTCATAATGTACTGAAAAGTTATCAAAACGTTATGTACTGGAAAAAAATTCACAAAAAAGTTGTGAGTGTGCAGAAAATTAGTTTAATTTGCACACAAATTATACTAATGCGCAAATTTTTAAAGAATTTTTAATCTTATAATAAAATGATACCATTTCAAAAAATCACAGAAGACGACCTTGCTCGTCTGCAATCATATTTTCCCGAAGAAGCTCATCCACGCGTGGAAAAGGCCGTTAAACGCTACTGCAGCAATGGTCGCGGCGAGATATCCATGGCTATTGTGGAAAATACGATAGTACTTCGTCAGGAGATAGAAGACATGTATGTTTATTCCATGCCTCGAGGCAACGGCAACATTCGTATTATCTGCCTTCAGATGATGGAAGGCGCCAATGTGATGGGCTACGATTGGATGGTGGCAGGAGTGAGTGAAAAGCAGAAGAGCATTATGAAGAATGCCCTGCCCAACCACTTCAAGTTTATAAGCGAAGAGAAATATAGCTACCTCGACATTGTGCGATTCTGCAAGATTATCGACAACGAACCAACCATCATTGCCAAGCCAACCGTGGGTTATATGGACTCTATCTTCTACAACAACGAAAAGATGGTTCCGGCGGTTTAAGACATGTCTGATAGATGATTAGAAATAGTTAGATGCAGTTTGAGATAGTAACATAAAAAATGCGGCTTCAGTATTAGAAGTCGCATTTTTGATTTGTGTATTTTTGATGAAAGTTATTCACCTGGTACGATAGCTCCAGAAGGACAAGCGTCTGCACAAGTACCGCAGTCAACGCATGCATCTGGGTCGATTTCATACTTGCTGTCACCAGCAGAGATAGCTCCAGAAGGACATTCAGCCTCGCATGAGCCACACATTACACAATCATCAGTAATTACGTAAGCCATAATAATAATTAGTTTTAGAATTACATTTATAAATTTATAAACCATGTTTTCCAAGGGTGTTTTCCCAGTCGTCACCGGCATCCCTCAGTAATCAGTTGCAAATATAGTGTAAAAAAATGTATTGAGTAAAAAAACATGAAAAAAATCGTGATTTAACCGCAAAAAATGACTATTTCATGCTTTTTGTGAGACGATAGCAAGTGTATCGGATGCAATCATGAGTTCTTCGTCGGTTGGGATGACACATACCTTCACACGGCTGTCATCATCGGAAATAGTCATCTCTGTAGCGCGGCAAGAATGGTTTTTCTCCACGCTTACCTTCACTCCCAGGAAGTCAAGTCCGTTGGTAGCTCCCTCACGCACTTCCCACTGATTTTCACCAGCACCTCCAGTGAACACGATGATGTCGACTCCACCCATTGCAGCAGCATACTGACCGATATATTTCTTTATGCGATAGGTGTACATCTCCTTTGCAAGTCGCGCACGGTCGTTGCCTTCACCAATCGACTTTAATATGTCGCGGAAATCGCTGAATCCTCCACTCACTCCAGCCAGTCCAGACTGTTTGTTGAGCAGGTTGGATAGTCCCTTGGTGTCGAGGTGTTCTTTATCCATTATAAATGTAACGGCTCCTGCATCGATATCTCCCGAGCGTGTTCCCATGATGAGTCCTTCAAGCGGAGTGAGTCCCATAGATGTGTCTACACACTTCCCGTCTTTCACGGCAGCGATCGATGCCCCATTACCGATGTGGCATGTTATGATTTTTGTTCCTTTTGCATCTTTGATTCCCAGATAGTCAAGCACACGCTTGCTTACATAGCGATGGCTTGTGCCATGGAATCCATATCGACGCACCCCATATTTTTCATAAAGTTCGTATGGAGTGGCATACATATAAGCATAATCTGGCATCGTCTGATGAAATGCTGTGTCGAAAACACCCACCTGCGGAATGTCTGGCAGCAAAGCCTTCACGGCATTCACTCCCTTTATGTTGGCAGGGTTGTGAAGCGGTGCGAGATCGTTGCATTTGGCAAAGTCGGCCATCACCTCATCGGTTATAAGCACCGATTCACTGAACCGTTCCCCACCATGCACGAGTCGGTGTCCCACTGCATCGAGTTCATCAAGATGCTTCAGCACTGCATAATTCCCAGTAGTCAATACCCTGAAGATAAGCTGCACACCTGCAGTATGTTCTGCCACAGGCTCTTCAAACTTATGTTTTTCGCCATTGAGTTTAACAGTTATAAAAGAATCTGGCAATCCAATCTTTTCAATTCCACCAGATGTAATCACGCTGTGGTCGTCCATGTCGTACAAAGCATATTTAATGCTTGAGCTACCACAATTTAATACGAGTATTTTCATAAAAGTTTATAGTTGATATATAATAGTTTATTGAAGATAATTCTTCTATATTTAAACATTTCCTTAACTTCCATAATAATGCATTTTACAATCAACTATCAACTATCAACTTTTACAGCATCCATAGCTTGACAGGCTGTGATTGCAATCATTTTATAGATATCGTCGACTGAACATCCACGAGAGAGGTCGTTAACAGGACGTGCAATACCTTGTAGAATAGGCCCAATGGCATCAGCATTTCCCAGTCGCTGTACTAGTTTGTAACCTATGTTGCCCACCTCAAGGTTAGGGAACACAAGCACATTGGCATTCCCAGCTATTTCAGACCCTGGTGCTTTCTTCTTTCCCACACTTGGCACAAGGGCAGCATCGGCCTGAAGTTCTCCGTCGATTTTGAGTTGAGGGTCGAGTTCTTTTGCCAAAGCCGTAGCCTCTATAACCTTGTCACACACTTCGTGTTTGGCACTGCCTTTGGTTGAGAACGAGAGCATAGCCACACGTGGGTCGGCAAAACCAGCCACACTACGTGCAGTCTGAGCAGTGCATACTGCGATTTGAGCCAGTTGGTTGGCATCAGGCATCGGGGTAACAGCTACGTCGCCTACCACGAGCACACCATCTTCGCCATACTGAGGTGTCTGGGTAATCATAAGCATGGCACCGCTCACGCACGTGATACCCGGTGAACATTTGATTATTTGAAGAGCTGGTCGGAGCGTGTCGCCCGTTGTGCTGAGAGCACCGGATATCTGTCCGTCGGCATCGCCACTCTTGATTATAAGGCATCCGAAATACAGAGGATCGAGCACCTTCTCGCGAGCTTGCTCGATAGTCATTCCCTTTTTCTTTCTCAATTCATATAGCAACTGTGCATATTCCTCACGTTTATCGCTTGTGGCGGGGTCGATGAGAGTGGCCTTGTCGATATTCTTGAGATTCAGTTTGCTGGCAAGTACATGCAGCTCGTCGATATTACCAAGGATGATGAGTTCGGCAAGTCCGTCCTCCAGTGCTCGGTCGGCAGCCGTGATGGTGCGCTCCTCGAGTCCTTCGGGAAGAACGATACGTTGTTTGTTGCTTTTCGCACGCTCAATTATCTTTTCTATCAGATTCATATAATATAAAATTTATAGTTTGTAAGTTTTCGCAAAGTTAGCAAAAAAAATGAAGAATGAAGAATTATTTTAGGTTAATGAAAAATGAAAATGAAAAATATTTTTACTATTAGTTGACGAGTTGACTAGTAAACAAGTAGACAAGTGGATTGTAGTAGTTGTTGAGTAGACAATAGTTTCGAGATTTGTAAGGAGTTTGATTAATTGGACGAAACGAAAAAAGCCTCCATCAAAGGAGGCTTTTTATTTGATTATGTTGGTGTGATTTAGAAGTTGATACCGATGTTCATGAAGAATGAGCGGTTGAAAGCATCGATTTCATCAATATCACTAATGTTAACAACGCCCCACTGGTAGCCCATTTCCCAGTAAACCATGTTGTACTCAACACCGCAACCGAGCTTGATACCCACATCAAAGCGATTGTAAGCACCATCATCGAACGCGTCAGTGTTTCCTGGCTTAACTTTTCCACCTATACCAAATCCAAATGTAGGTCCGATATATGGAAGGACAGCAAGTCCGTCAACACCCTTAACGTCAATGCCATACTTCATCAGAACAGGAATCTCGAGATAGTCGAGGCGAGTTTTAAACGCACCTTTCTTGCCGCCCTTAGGTGCATAGTAGAGTCCACTTTCAAGGAAGAGAGGCACTGATGGAGAGCACTTTAGGCCCACAACTGCGCCGATATTAAGTCCTGGACGGCTGTCAAGGTCAACATCACCGCCAATGTATGAACTGTTGAATCCAAGACGAAGTCCGTAGTATGTGCTACCTTCACCAAGATGGAAGCCTCCGCTACCCATCTGAGCGAATGACACTGCTGAAATCATCACAGCGCAAATAGTCATCAAAATCTTTTTCATAATCTTAATGTTTTAGTGATTAATATAATAGTAATTTAGTGTTTTTAACAATTCAAATGCAAAATAAACGTTTTTTTTCTATTTGACAAAGAATTTAAATAAAAAATTATTTTTAAGTAGACGAGTTGGTTATAGTAGCTTACGATAATACAGATTTATTTTACTTTAGTGTTATCGTCAGTTTGCGGCGTTTCGTTTGTCCTGGATTTTTTCCATAGCAGGAAAGCAGCGAGAACAATGGCTAATAACAGAATGGCAAGGCAGACGTAGGCAATGGTTTCTGTGGTCTTGACCGACTGAGGATTGAAATTCATTTCGATTTTGTGTTTTCCTGCCGGTATGTTCATTGCTCTGAGCACATAGTTGGCACGAGCTAAGTCTGCAGGTTTCCCATCTATTGTAGCCTCCCATCCAGGATAGTAGATTTCGGAGAATACAGCCACCCCACCCTTCTTGCTGCTTGCTTCATACTCCACATTAGTGGAAGAGATGTTTGTGAGTTTTACATAATCGGCAGAATCTGCTGGCAGAGTATTTCCTCCGAGCACTTGTGCGAACTGTTTGTCGACGATTGCAAATCGACGTGGCGAGACAGTTTTCAACGCATCAAGTTCTTGGTTTGCATTGTCCACAATCTTAAGTGAATCGACGAACCATGCATTTCCATATGCCGTTGTGTTTTCGTAAGGGTACTGTGTATTTTCGTTTCCATAGATTACCCATCTGGTGTTTAGCATATTGAGCACCGGGCAGATGGTATCTGCATTCACCTCTGACAGATTGTATATAGGCATTTGCAGGTTTCCGCTTTTCACCATAGCCGCAGTATCGAGTCGTTCGATGGTGAAGAGGTCTTGCATCATCCTTGGGTATTCCTCCGTAATTCGCGTTTCGATGAGTTCTTGATATCTACGCAGTTTTGCAGGATGGTAACCACCAATGCTATTATAATAGAATGATGTGGTGTTGTCGTTGAATGTGTTTACAGTCATGTTGAGCACTCTATAGTCGCGTTTGTCACCACTCTTGCTGAGGATATAATCATCCAGTGGCGTTTTTTCTGGCAGGAGTTGTGCAGCAGGAGCATGGAAGAGGTCGTTGTTCATGTATCGCTTGTTAATCAACCACATATCTCCTAGGCATAGTACAATAATGAGTGCACCGATTGAAGCCGATGTGGTCCATGACACCTTTCCGTTGTTTTTCCTTGCCGTCATATAGTATAGTCCGAGGATTGCAGCACCTATGATGATGATGAGAGCCGACCTCCATGCATCAGCTGTAAGCATTGCGGCGCGCATTTCACTGACACTTGCAACAATCATATTAGCCGACTGAGGGTCAAGCTGCTGATAGATGCTTTCCTTTTCCATCGTCGAAAGACAGTCGCCCAAAGCGGTAGGCGCCATAGCAAAGAAGAGGCAGAACACCAATGTGATGGCAGTGCTGTAGGTCAGTGCCCTGAACATCTTAGGCCGTTGCTGAGCATCAGCCATGCCCTCGAAGAAGCGCTTGAGTCCCATCATGGCGAGAAGCGGAATGGTGAATTCAGCCACTACAAGTATTGACGATACGGTTCGGAACTTGGAATAGAGCGGTATGTAGTCGATAAATATATTGGTGAACCACATAAAATTCTTACCCCATGCAAGAAATACAGACAATACTGTAGAAGCTATAAGCACCCATTTCCATGCGTTTTTGTTTGGAATGACAAAAAGTGCCATGATGAAGAGCATACAAATCAAGGCTCCCACATATACAGGTCCCGAAGTGCCAGGTTGTTCGCCAAAATACTGTGGCAACTGATTGTAGATTCCCATCATATTGATTTGCGGGTCAGCCTTCTTCATGGCTGTCTTGCTTTCCGACAAAGGCGCATTACTCGTTCCTCCCTTTATGTTAGGAATGAGAAGCGACCATGTTTCTGAAATGCCATAACTCCACTGAGTGATATAGCTGCGCTCGAGTCCATCGTCTGTTTGGTCATCTTGTTTGCCTTCCTTCACGAGTTCACTCTTTCCACGCATGGTGTCTTGAGAATACTTATATGTGTGATAGAGGTTGGATGCATTGAGTCCAATGGCAATCACAACAGATGCTGCAATAATCGCCGTGGCCTTGAGCAAATGAGCAATTTTCTTTTTTCTGACACACTGGATGACAAATGCTCCGAACATAAGGAGTTCAGGTATGAGAAAATAGTATGTCATCTGCACATGGTTTCCACCTATTTGCAATGTGGCAAATACAGCTGTGATGATGAATCCCCACAGATATTTCCCCTTGAAGCACAGTACCACACCTGCAATCGTAGGCGGGATATATGCCAATGTAATAGCTTTCCATAGGTGTCCGGCAGCAATAATAATGAAGAAATAGCTTGAGAAAGCCCATACCACAGCTCCCAACACAGCCATCCACCTGCGGAAGTCGAATGCACGAAGCAAGATATAGAATCCAAGCATAGATGCAAATACATACCACACGTAGTCGGGCAATCCGAGGTGGTAGAGTTTTTCAACAAATCCCATAGGCTTCATGGAATCGTAGCTAGGCGATATCTGATAAGTAGGCATACCGCTAAATATGGAGTTAATCCATCTTGGAGTTTCTCCATCATGCTGTTCACGGTAGTTGTTGATTTCCACCTTGAGCCCGTCGTTGGCGGTATTGTCTTCAGCTCCCAGACGCATTCCCTTGAATGCCGGGTAGAAATAGGCTGATGCTATGGCAGCGAAAAAAACGATTACAGCCACCTCCATCAGTATGGTTCTGATTTTTTTATTATTCATGTTTTAAATGAATTATTTGATTGACAAGTAGACGAGTTGAATGTATTTTAGATGAGAATTTGTTTATTTTTAGATTACAATAGCTGTGGTAGTTCGAACATTCGTGTTGAGTTGGAACCTTTGAGGAGAATAGTCATGTTTTTCGGCTTATTTTGTTGCAGTGCTTCCTTCACCTCTTGTACGTTGCTAAAGAGTCGGAATTGGGATGGACATTCCACCTTTTTGAATTCCTCTCCGACGAGCCAGACGCGCTCCAGATTCATAGTTCTCAGTATTTCCACTATTTTCTGATGCTCTTCCTGACTTACGTCTCCCAATTCGCCCATATTGCCGAGTATACACATCTTGTGTTCAGCTTTCATGATATTGAAATTATTGAGGGCCGCTGCCATAGACGTAGGGTTGGCATTGTATGCATCAATAATAAGTGCATTATCATCGGTTTTCTTTAGTTGTGAACGGTTGTTGGAAGGCACGTAGTTTTCGATGGCATCAGTGATGTCGGCGTCGTCCACTTCGAAATATTTACCTATAGTGGCAGCCGCCAGAGCATTGTCGATATTGTAGGCACCGATAAGATTTGTCTGCACTTCGTTGCCGTTCCATTTGAATCGTAGATAGGGGTTACATTCCATGAATTCACCCTTGACAGACAAGTTTTGCGAGTCAGTCTGTCCGTAGGCGATAGTTGGGATAGCTCCTACAATTTTGTTCAAGTGCTCATTGTCGTTATTGATAAACACCTTTCCATCGTGCTCACGAATGAAGTCATAGAGTTCGCCTTTGGTACGTATCACACCTTCGAAAGAGCCGAATCCGAGCAAGTGCGCCTTGCCCACATTGGTGATGATTCCATAGTTTGGCTCAACGATATTAACCAGTGTCTTAATTTCTCCCGGATGGTTAGCACCCATCTCAATCACAGCCATCTGGTGTTCGGGCTTGAGTTGCAGAAGAGTTTTCGGCACTCCTATGTGGTTATTGAAATTGCCCTGCGTATAGAGTATATTATATTTTTTTGACAGCACTGTGGCAATCAACTCCTTAGTTGTGGTTTTTCCGTTTGTCCCCGTAACCCCCACGATTGTCTTTCCCCAATGCTTACGATGACAATTGGCAAGCTGCTGAAGAGTGGTCAGCACATCCTCCACGAGTATGAATCGTTGGTCGTCCTCCTTGGCATATTGTGGTTCATCCACCACGGCATAGGCACATCCCTTCTCGAGTGCGCTGTCTGCATACTGATTGCCATCGAAAGTTTCACCTTTAAGGGCAAAAAAAATAGAATTTTCCGGACAGTCTCTGCTGTCGGTAGTCACAACAGGGTGTTTCAGGAAAATATCATAAAGCAAATTGATATTCATCTTTATAAGAATTAAAAGATTTGTTTTACCTGCCAGTCGTGAAAATAAGCAGTAAAACGCATAAATTTTTATGCAAATATAGCACAAAAACACGAAATAGAGCCAAAATTTCAACAATAATAATTATTTTTGCATATAAAATATGTATGTTTGTGCAGAGAGGCGTTTGTGATAGTCTATTTACATCTTTTTGCATGATATTTATGACAAGTATTTATTTCTGATGAACTATACCATAAACATAGGCGGGAGGTTGATGGATTTTAGCGAGCCAAAGGTGATGGGAATTCTAAACGCGACACCCGATTCCTTTTATTCAGCGAGCCGTGGCCTCGATGAATCTTCAATTTTACAGAATCTTGAAAGGCTCATTATTGATGGTGCCGACATAATAGACGTGGGTGCCTGTTCCACTCGTCCCGGCTCTTCTGCACCCGACAGCAAGGAGGAGATACGCCGCCTTCGCTTATGTCTGGGCCTGCTACGCAAGCACTTTCCCCATACCGTGGTTTCGGTGGACACCTACCGCTCCGAAGTGGCAAAGATGAGTGTTGAGGAATATGGCGTTCAGATTATCAACGACATATCTGGCGGCACAATGGACTCCAAAATGTTTTCCACAGTATCGAAGATGGAGATTCCCTACGTGTTGTCGCATATTCAGGGCACTCCATCAACAATGCAATCCAAGACACACTACACAAATCTTATCCAGGACATACTATATTATTTCAGCGAACGAGTTCAGTATCTGCGCGACCTTGGCCAGAAAGACATCATCATCGACCCTGGATTTGGTTTCGGCAAGACCACAGAACAAAACTACGAATTGCTCTCCCGCCTGGACGAGCTACAAATTTTTGAGTTACCTATATTGGCGGGTATTTCTCGCAAAAGTATGATTTTTAAAATATTGGGCTGCAGTCCTGAAGAATCGCTGAATGGTACCACATCACTCAATATGATATGTTTGATGAAGGGCAGCAACATATTGCGAGTTCATGATGTCAAAGCCTGCAAGGAGGTGATAAGATTATATACAGAGTTCTCTGTATATGACAAGAATTTTGAATACAACAAGAGAATATCAAGATACGAGAAGTGTTGAGAAATTTTCCGATTACCAAACAGTCAGTTAACGAATACAAGATGATACACTGTTGTGCCTGACACGTATTGTGGAAGTATGAAAGGATGTTTTTACAGTTTGACGGGCACACACAAGGCACGCGCTTATATCATGCTAAGTAGAAGCGCTATGTCAGGGGCAACGACGAAGAGACTTCGTCGCTTATTTTCGGTTTAAAATCGCGAATGGTGATGAATTGTTGGCTGTGCCGATAATCGGCTGTACCGAGAGCAGAGACTGAGCAAGCAATTTCTACTAAATTTGCAGTATCCATAGGTGTGGGGATTAATGGTTAAACTATTTGATTATCACCTATAAAGTTACTAAAAATCTCCACACCTACAACTTTTTTAACACTTTTCTTATACCGAACTCACGTCTTCTTAATAAATACAATAGTATATTTACTGATGATGCAAATATCAAATTGTGGACTATATTGAGGCAAATATATAAAGAAAAGTTAAAATCCCCTCATTTAATTGTTAAACAACGTTAACAATTTTATTTTTTAACATATATGATTGTCTTTACCTATCTATTACTAAAAAAGGTTGACTTCTGCCATCATTTCAGTTATAGGATTGCAGTTTCTAAAATCATTCTTAAATAATTCATTCAAAATAACAAAAAAACAAATTTTTTCCGCTAAATTTGCATTATACATTAGAAAATAAAGAACATCTGTAAATTTATAATTCAGACTTGACCATTATTTCTTTTAGATTAATTTCCATAAACAAACCATTATCACAATGATAGATTTTGGCATAAAAGACGTAATCGACATCTTATGTGTGGCATTCTTGCTATACTATTTCTATAAACTAATGAAAGAAACCGGCTCGTTGAATACATTCTATGGTCTGCTGGTATTTTTTATTCTTTGGTTCATCGTCTCTCCTCTTCTGGAGATGAAATTGCTCGGCACCATCTTCGACAAACTGATAAGTGTGGGTGTATTGGCGCTGATTATTCTCTTTCAAGAAGATATCCGCCGATTTTTCCTGACAATAGGGTCGAACAATCGTTTTGCAGCAATTCGTCGTTTGTTTGGCAAGAAGAAATCGGGCGACGACGTAAATCCTGCAATCATGCAGATTGTGCGTGCGTGCTCATTTATGAGCAAAGGCAAGATTGGAGCATTAATAATCATCGAACGCACTATGTCGCTCGACGACATAGTGAAGACCGGCGAGAAGATTGACGCCATCATCAATGCACAGTTGATAAAGAACATATTCTTCAAGAACTCACCTCTCCACGACGGTGCCATGATTATCAGCAACAATCGCATAGAAGCTGCCGCTTGCATTCTGCCTGTATCCCACAACACCGACATATCCAAGGATTTTGGTCTGCGCCACCGAGCTGCGCTCGGTATCACCCAGCAGAGTGATGCCATATCAATCGTAGTGTCGGAAGAAACTGGTATGATAACCATTGCACGTCGCGGACAGTTTATCATGCAAAACGTGTCGCAGGAGGAGCTTGAGAGCTATCTGACAGAGACATTAGTTGAGAGTTGATTTTTTTAGTTGACAAGTTGACAAGTTGTTTGTAGTAGTAAACGAGTTTTATAGTAAATATATATGAGGAAATTATTAGTTTTTTTATTATCGGGAATTATTTCCTTGTCGGGTTACAGCCGTTTGCCAAAGCAATCAGTAGTTTTGGAAGCCATGCATCGTGCAAACGACTATTTCATGCAAAAGCATCCCGACCCTACCACTCCCACTTTCGTAAAGAAAGAGCGCCCGAGCAACCTATGGACCCGCGGTGTTTACTATGAAGGACTGGTGGAGCTAATCAGCATCGACAACCAGGCTCGCGACTTAGACTATCTGAATCGCTGGGCTACATTTCATAAGTACACACCTCGCAATGGTGTAACCACCCGCGATGCCGACGACTATTGCTGTTGTCAGGCATATCTTTATCTATATGAACGCGACAAAAACCACACACGTCAGCCAAAGGGCAACCCTTTGATGATTGGCCCCACACAAGAATGTATGGACAATCTGCTCTGTCCTCCAGCTTCAGCCGAAGAACAAGCAGGCAAGGTGCGCTGGAGCAAATCGTCGATAGAAGACTGGACATGGATTGACGCCATCCAGATGGGTTTGCCAGTTCTGACTCGTCTTGCCCACATAAGATATATAGAAGGCGACAAGGATGCCTCCCGCTATTGCGAGCAAGGCTGGAAGATGTATAGCTGGACTCGCGACACACTGGCAGGCGGATTGTTCAATCAGATTGAAGGTCTGTGGTGGCGCGACAAGGATTTTGTTCCGCCCTACAAAGAGCCAAACGGCATGAACTGCTATTGGAGCCGCGGCAACGGCTGGGTATATGCAGCCTTGGTTCGTGCCATGGACAATGCTATGATTGGCCGCCACTCAGGCCCTCCTTCCAATATGGAGCCCCGTGGCGAATACAAATGGGAAGTACAGGATTATGAAACCCACTTCGACGACTATCAGAAAGACTTTTGCAAGATGAGCTATGCATTGGTACGTTGTCAGCGAAAAGATCACTTCTGGAATGTGAGTCTTCACGACGAGAGCAATTTTGGAGGCAAAGAACTGACAGGCACCGCTTTGTTTACCTACGGCATGGCATGGGGTGTACGTCATGGCATTCTGCCTAAGAAGATGTTCTTGCCTATCATCAGCCGCACTTGGAAGGCAATGTATAAGGAATGTCTTCATGAGAACGGATTCTTAGGCTATGTTCAAGGCACGGGCAAGGAACCTAAAGACTCTCAGCCAGTGGGCTACCACAATGAGCCCGACTTCGATGATTTCGGACTGGGATGCTTCCTGCTCGCCAGCGCCGAGGTATATCGATTAGGGGAGAAATAAATGAAAAATGAAAAAAAATTTTACTAATGAAAATGAGACGAGAAATAAATGAAAAATATTTTAGTATAATAGACGATTAGGTGTTTTTTATATAGGATTCAATGAGATGTTTATGAGATATATAAGCTATATATTGTTGGTCTTTATGATGTTCGGACTGTCGGGTTGCGAGGAGCAGGTGAAACCTGGAGAACGTCGGAAGGTGGTTGGCAATGTTAATTCAGCACCTTACGAATTGCTTGTGGTTTGCGACAAGGGATGGTATAAGAGTGATGCAGCCAAGAAATTCCGCGATATGGTTAACATCGTCATTCCCGGCATGCCACAAGACGAACCGGTATTCAAGGTGGTATGTATCAACAGCGGCTCATTTTCCAAGACATTCATGACTTTTGGATGTATCATATTCGTTAATATAGAACCCAAATACACTACACCCGAATATATCAAATCGCGCAATATGTATGCAAAGCCACAGTTTGTGGTTACGCTGAACTCCCCCGACTATGCAGGCATAGATCAACTAGTTGATGAGCATAAAGAAGAGATTATCGACCTTATGGAAAGCAATGAGATTAAGCGGGCGATGAATCTTCTGAAAAAAAATCATAGCCAGATTGTCCGGAAGGAAGCTCGCGAGATGTTCGGCTGTGAATGGTTTATGCCCGACGTGATTACAATGATCAAGAAAGGCAAGGATTTCTTCTGGGCATCTTCCGGCGATAACATTTACAATGCTTGTATGTATTCTTATCCATGGACGTCTAACGACACGTTCACCAAGGACTATTTCATTCAAAAGCGCGACTCATTCATGCGCATGAACATAGAGGGGGAGGAATGGGGGCAACACGTGACTACCAATGCCAAGACCGTCAGTTGCAAGGAGCGAATGGTGGATGGTCACTACGTTCAGGAGGTTCATGGCATTTGGGAAATGACCAACGACCTGATGGCAGGTCCGTTTGTGTCGTATGTTCAACTCGACAGCGTGAAGAACCGCATAATAGTGACAGAAGGATTCGTGTATCTTCCAAATAAAGAGAAGAAAAAGATGATACACTCTCTTGAGGCAGGCTTGCGAACGCTAAAGATGGGGAAATAAATGTTGATTGTAGATTGTAAATAGCTTTTGATAGCCGAAAGACGAGAGTTTTTTCTAATATTGATTTAAGATAGTTTTCTGATAATTAAATAAAAGCAAATTGTAGATGAAAAGGTTATTTCTTATTTTAGGGCTTTTGGTTATAAGCAATGTGTCGTATTCACAACGTGTAATTGATTTGTCGGGCGAATGGCAATTTGAGATTGACCGCCATGACGCTGGCATGTCTCAAGGTTGGCAGACGCGTAGTTTGTCTGACCGCATCATCCTGCCTGCCAGTATGCCTGAGCGTAAGAAAGGTGACGACATAAGTATCGATACCAAATGGGTGGGTTCTCTCTACGACAGTTCGTATTTCTACAATCCCTATATGGAGCGCTATCGTCAGCCTGGCAAGATGAAACTCACCTTCTTTCTCACTCCCGACAAGCATTATGTGGGTGTGGCATGGTACAACAAGAGCATCAAGCTGGACTCTGTTAATCCTCGCTGCAAACGATATATAGTATATCTTGAGCGTCCTCATATTCAGACCACACTTTACGTAAACGGTAAGAAGGTGGGAAGCGACAGCAGCCTATGCGTAGCACACGAATACGATGTGACCAACTACCTGAAGCATGGCGAGAATCTTCTTAGTATTCGCATCGACAACCGTCCCGAGACCGTAAATGTGGGTCAGGACTCCCACTCTATCACCGATCAGACTCAGGGAGATTGGAACGGCATAGTTGGTAAGATGGAGCTTCGCGAGTTGCCAGCACTGCGCATCACCGATCTACAAGTATATCCAGAAATAGACAGCCACAGCGCCAAGGTGGTTCTTCAATTGAGCGACACACCAAAGAAAAAATCTAAGGTGTTGCTCTTTGCTGAGTTGTTCAACACATTCAAAACCCACAATGTTTCGGGAGAGTTCGACTGCAGCAATCTCAGCTCCGATAACAAACTGACCGTAAATCTCGACATGGGAGACGGCATGCAGTTATGGGACGAATTTCACCCCAACCTATATCGCCTGTCAGCAATAATATTAGATAGCAAGACGGAAAATTCCAACAAGTTTATTCCTAACGACATAAAAGATATGGCTGGCAGCTTTGAGACAGTGTTCGGTATGCGCAAGATCGAGATTCGCGGCAAGATGTTCTATGTGAATGGTCATGAAATTCAGCTTCGTGGCACTGTTGAAAACTGCGATTTTCCTCTCACTGGCTATGCCCCTATGGATTTAGAGTCGTGGAAGTCAGTGTTCAGGATATGCAAATCGTATGGACTAAACCACATGCGTTTTCATTCCTATTGTCCACCTGAGGCTGCTTTTATGGCCGCCGACCTCATGGGCTTCTATATCCAGCCCGAAGGTCCGAGTTGGCCAAACCACGGAGTTCGTCTTGGTTATGGCGATGATATCGACACCTATCTTCTTGAAGAGACTCAGCGTCTGACCAAAGCCTATGGTAATCACCCAAGCTTCTGCATGCTGGCATGTGGAAATGAACCAGCCGGCAGGTGGGTGGAATGGGTAGGCAAGTTTGTTGACTATTGGAAATCGGCCGATCCTCGCCGTGTTTATACTGGTGCATCAGTAGGTGGTGGCTGGGCATGGCAACCTAAGAGTCAATACCACGTGAAGGCAGGAGCACGAGGACTGGCAGAATGGCAGCGTCATGCTCCAAACACCCTCGATGACTTCAATGCCAACATCACTCACTATAAGGGCCGCGACTTGGAAACCGACATCAATGAGCCTTATGTAAGCCATGAAACGGGTCAGTGGTGTGCATTCCCAGACTTGTCGGAGACTGATCAATACACCGGAGTGTATAAAGCTCGCAACTTTGAAGTGTTCCACGACATCCTCAACGACCATCACATGGGCGACATGGGTCATAAGTTCTTGATGGCAAGTGGTAAGTTGCAGACTTTATGCTATAAATATGAGATAGAACGCACACTCCGCACCAACGACTATGCAGGATTTCAACTTCTGGCACTCAACGACTATTCGGGACAGGGTACAGCATTGGTTGGCTTGACAAATGTGTTTTTCAAAGACAAGGGGTATATCACGGCTGACCAATTCCGTCATTTCTGCTCGCCTGTCGTTCCACTTGCCCGCATACCTAAATTCACTTATACGAACAAAGAGACATTCAGGGCAGAGATACTTCTGAACCAGTTCAGCGAAGACACATTGAAAGACATTGAATTCAGATGGACTCTCAGCCAGGCTCCAGACGAACCATATATCAGTTTTTTACGTTCCAAGAAGCTTGAAGATTCAAATGACAATCTTATAATAGACGAAATCCGTCCACAATACATTTCACCTAAAGAAATAAAGCTTGATGAGGGCACTTTTGCCAGGAGGGACTATCCTATAGGCGACAACCAGGCTGTAGGCAAAGTGGAGATACCTCTCAACCGTTTCGACAAGCCTACTCATCTGCGTTTGCGAGTACATACAATTGGTACAAAGGCTATGAATGAATGGGATTTCTGGGTATATCCCGAAAATGTGGACATGACTGAAGCCGGCTTGTTTATAACCGACAGCCTCGACAGCGAAGCTTTGAAGGTATTGTCAGAGGGTGGCGACGTGCTAATCACCGCAGGTCAAAACGTGAAATACGGCAAGGAAGTGGTTCAGTATTTCACACCGGTATTTTGGAACACTTCGTGGTTTAAAATGCGCCCTCCTCACACGACAGGCATCTACGTAGACAATCATCATAGCATCTTCACCGACTTCCCTACCGACTACTACTCCAACCTTCAATGGTGGGAATTGGTCAACAAGGCACCTGTAATGCAGTTCGACGAGTTTCCAAGCGATTTTCAGCCATTGGTTCAGAGCATCGACACATGGTTTCTCTCCCGCAAGATAGGAATGCTATTTGAGTCCAACGTGCTCAACGGACGTCTTATTATGACTACCATGGATATTAGCACCGACTTGGAGCATCGCATTGTTGCCCGCCAGATGCGCGCCTCCATTCTCAACTATATGCATTCCGACAAATTCAAGCCGAAGTACAGACTTGATCCTAAGGTGATTGAGCATTTGTTTACCAAAGAGGCACCGAAGGTAGATATGTTCACGAAAAACTCTCCAGATGAATTGAAGCCGAAAATAAAATAGTTTTTTTCACGGTTGACAAATTCACAAGTAATTGAGTTGATGTAGTGGATGGGTGAAGGTGGAGCATTGAGGGGAAAGCTATAAAAAAAGTAATATATATAACGGCAATATTCTAAATATGATAATGAAACGCATAACAATATGTTTATTGATGTCATTGGCGCTGAATGCCAGAGCTGTGAGTTACAAGTTTTCTTTCGACGGAAGAGATAAGGATGCCATTCAGATGACACCCGATATGGTTTATTCATCTGAGCGTGGCTATGGCTATGACTTCGTTGATATAGTTCGTAATTCATCACTGATTCCAAAGCGTTTCAAAAGTGCATCGCCTGGCACATGCGGCACCGCTCCGTTTTTTCTTTCAGTGGATGTTCCCGACGGCAACTACAAGGTGACAGTGACACTCGGTGCCAAAAAACAAGCAGGCAACACCGTGGTCCGCGCTGAATCACGACGATTATTTCTTCATGACGTGTTGACAAAAAAAGGTCAGTATTCAACCTTTTCGTTCATAGTCAACAAGCGCAACACAGAAATTCTGGGCAAGAAAGGCGATAGTGAAGAACTTCAGGTCGTAGACCGTGTTAAGATAAAAAAGCGTGAGGAAGGCAAACTCAACTGGGATGACAAACTGACGCTTGAGATTAATGGTGAAGCACCTGCTTGTTCGAGTATTGAGATAGAGCCAGCCGACGAGTCGGTTACTACAGTTTACCTGTGTGGCAATTCCACTGTTGTGGACCAAGACTATGAGCCATGGGCTAGCTGGGGCCAGATGATACCATGCTGGTTTGACGAACAAGTGGCGTTTGCCAACTATGCCGAGAGTGGTGAGAGTGCGTCGACATTCATAGCTGCTGGCCGTCTTAAGAAGATTCTGTCGGTATTGAAACAGGGCGACTATGTGTTCGTGGAATTTGGTCACAACGACCAGAAGCAGAAATTTGCAGGAGCCGGAGCATGGTATAATTTCTCTATGTGTTTGAAACAGTTTGTTGATGAAGCACGCATGCGCAAAGCCACCATCATATTCGTCACCCCTACCCAGCGTCGTTCGTTTGATAGCAATGGATATATTCAAGAGACCCACGGCGACTATCCCGATGCCATGCGAGCAGTGGCTCGAAGAGAGAAAGTGCCCGTTATTGAACTCCACGACATGACTCGCACATTCTACGAAACGCTTGGAGTGGACAACTCCACAAAGGCATTTGTACATTATCCTGCCAATACATATCCCGGACAGATGAATGCTCTTGCAGACAACACCCACTTCAATCCTTACGGTGCCTACGAACTATCGAAGATGGTGGTGGAAGGTATGAAAGCGGTAGGCTTGCATCTGACAGAGCATCTTCGCAGTATATATCATACATACGATGTCTCACATCCAGATGATTACAACAGCTTCCACTGGGTCGACAGTCCGTTCTCGGAAATTATGAAGCCTGATGGAAATTGATATTCAAGTTAGGGATGTTAAAAAGAAGTTAGGGATGTTAAAGAAGTTAAGGATGTTAAAGAAGTTAAGGAATAGCGAAATATTTAAGATTTAAGATTTATAGAGTATATTATATACGACAATATAAGGTAGTTCACCAATAAAATTAACTATCAAAACACCAATAAATGAAGATATTACGTAGTATTATGGCAATCATGTCGCTTATGTTTGCCATGGAGATGAGTTCACAGGACAGTTTATGGATAGATATGCCACAGGAGTCAAAACCTTATACCCGTTGGTGGTGGCTTGGTTCGGCTGTTGACGACTACGGACTGAGCCACAACCTGAAAGAGATGTCGAAAGCCGGGATAGGCGGTGTTGAGATAACTCCGATATATGGTGTAGAAGGCAAGGAAGATTATGAAATAAAATATATGAGCAAAGAGTGGATGGACATGCTTGGCTATACCATAGAGAAAGGCAATGAATTGGGTATCGAAACTGATATGTCGACAGGCACAGGATGGCCCTTCGGTGGTCCAAGTGTTCCTTTGTCGGAAGCGGCATGCAAGGCCATCTTCCAAGATTATAATGTTGGTGCCGACAGCACTACTCTCGATATCAGTTGTACAGACCGTCGCCAGAAGTCATTGCCTACTGTTGGTTGCGTTATGCTATACGAGCCAGACCAGTCGCCTGTAAATCTTACTGATGCTGTGGTAAGAGAAGGCAACAAGTCGCGTGTGTTTATCCCTGCTTCGGAGCAATCAGCATCTCGCAGACTGATAGTGCTCTATATCGGACGCACTCAACAAATGGTGAAGCGTGCAGCCCCAGGCGGTGAAGGCTATGTGATTGACCATTTCGACTCCGAAGCCGTAAACCATTATCTAGCCACATTCGACAAGGCATTTTCGGAAAGCGGAACCAGTTTTCCACATACATTCTTCAACGACTCCTACGAGGTGTATGGAGCCGACTGGACACCTCGACTGCTTGAAGAATTCTGGATTCGTCGCGGCTATCCACTGGAAGATCATTTCGACCTCTTCCTCTTGCCAGACTCTCTCCGCACCGACGAAGCAAAGAAGCTGATGTCGGACTATCGCGAAACACTCGGAGAGTTGTTGCTTCAGAACTTCACATTTCAATGGACCAACTGGGCTCATCATCATGGGGCCATAACCCGCAACCAGGCCCATGGTTCACCAGCCAATCTGCTCGACCTGTATTCCGTGGTTGACATACCAGAATGTGAAGGTTTCGGACTGAGCGATTTCCATATTAAAGGTCTTCGCACAGACGAAGGCAACACAAAAACCAACGACTCCGACATATCAATGCTCAAATATGCATCGTCGGGTGCCCATGTGTCGGGCAAGCCATTTACCTCTAGCGAGACATTCACATGGCTGACCGAGCATTTTCGCACCTCGCTCTCACAGTGTAAGCCCGACCTCGACCTCATGTTTCTTTCTGGTGTGAACCATGTGTTTTTTCATGGTTCAGCCTATTCTCCTGAATTCACGGAATGGCCTGGATGGCGTTTCTATGCGTCGATCGATATGAGTGAATACAATCCGTGGTGGGATGCCATGCCCGCATTTTCCAAGTATATTCAGCGTTGCCAGTCGTTCCTTCAGTGGGGTTATCCCGACAACGATTTCCTTGTGTATCTACCCTACTACGACATGATATACGACCAGCCGGGCACCATCACGTTGTTTGACATTCACGGCATGAAGAAACGTGCTCCAAAGTTTATCTCTGCCATAGAGAGCATTTTAAAAGAAGGCTACGACGTGGACTACATAAGCGACCGCAGTCTGAACCGTGCCCATAGCGACGAAGGGGTTATAGAACTCGCCGCTGGCATCAGATATTCTGCCATCATCGTTCCAGATGCTGAGTATATGCCTCTCGAAACGGTTAAAAAACTCAAAGAATTGGCAAGCGAAGGTTGCAAGGTGGTGTTCGTAGGTGGCTATCCAGAAAGTGTTCCTGGTTTGGGACGTGAATTAGATGGCGAGAATAAGGAATTATGGAATGAACTGGCCGATGCCAATGCATTTGATATAGCAGAGACTTATTCAGATGCATTACTACTATGTAAAGGCCGTCAGGAGAAGATGGCAGTGGATGAAGGCCTTCGCTATATCCGCAGGAGTAATCCTTATGGCCATCACTATTTTATTTCAAACCTTCAGGACAAAGACGTGGATTCATGGATTCAACTCGGAGTGGACTATGAAGACGTGTTGCTCTATAACCCTATGACTGGCATCGTGGGCAAGCCTCAGATTCGTGATGGTAAGATTCGCTTGCAGCTGGCTTCTGGCGAGAGTATCATCGTTCGAACTCTGAACGACAAGAGCGACGTGGAAGAAGAATACGTTTACTATGAAGGTGGTGGCGAGCGTGTGGAACTGAAGAAATGGACGCTCACCTTTCCAGAGTCGGAACCAGAGCCTATAGCCCAGTCGTTCCACATGAAGGAAGCAGCAGCATGGACCACACTGGGAGATGCACGTTTAAACACCACGATGGCCACAGGCAGCTATAAGACCAACATCAAGCTGAGCAAGAAGGATGGTCAGCGTTTTGTTATTGACTGTGGCGACGTGCGCGAATGGGTGAAAGTTATTGTCAACGGCCATGAGGCAGCCACATTGTTTGCCCTGCCATTCCGCTGCGATATAACCGACTACGTGGTGGACGGCCAGAACAGCATTGAGCTTGACGTGACAAATCTTCCAGCCAATCGCATAGCAGAGATGGACCGCCAGGGGAAGCAGTGGCGTATTTTCAAGGAGATTAACGTGGTTGATCTTCGTTATCAGAAGACGAAATATGATGGTTGGGAAATTGTACCATCGGGATTGAACTCTAACCCGTTTATATTAGTATATTAGTCGAGAGACAAGAGTAGAGTGTAGATAGTTATCTGATAGTAGATAGAGACAAGAGCTGAATGAAAAACAACCTGCAGACGCTGTTAAAAGCTTTTGCAGGTTGTTTTTATAGGATATTAATGTAATTTGTTTATTTCAATTCCGCCAAAACGTTTTTGATTCTATTCATTGCTTCGATGATATTTTCATCGCTTGTTGCATAGCTCATACGGAAACATTCTGGCGATCCGAATGCGTCGCCTCCAACTGTTGCCACATGTCCTACCTCGAGGAGGTACATGGCGAAGTCGGTTGAATTATTAATAACTCTGTCGCCACAGGCTTTTCCGAAATATGCCGAGCATTTAGGGAAGAGATAGAATGCCCCTTGCGGATCATTTACTTCGAGTCCAGGAATATCCTTTGCCAGTTTGACGATTAGGTTCTTCCGGCGTTCGAATGCCTTACGCATTTCTTCCACACAATCCTGCGGTCCGTTCCAAGCTGCTTCTGCCGCTTTCTGACTGATGGACGATGGTCCTGAAGTGTACTGTCCCTGTAGTTTGTTGCATCCTTTCACCACCCATTCAGGCGCAGCGATGAAACCGATCCTCCATCCAGTCATAGCATAAGCCTTGCTCACCCCATTGACTATGATGACACGTTCTTTGATGTCGTCGAACTGTGCCATAGATGCATGCGAACCGATGTAGTTTATATGTTCGTAAATTTCATCAGCTACCACCATCACGTTCTCGTGTTTTAGAAGCACATTCTTAAGTCCTTCAAGTTCCTCCTTGCTGTAAACCGAGCCCGTAGGGTTAGATGGTGAACAAAGGATGAGTGCGCGAGTCTTAGGGGTTATGGCTGCTTCGAGTTGCTCGGGCGTTATTTTGAAATCTTGTTCGATTTTAGCTTCCACAAACACTGGTGTGCCTTCAGCTAAAAGGACCATCTGAGGATAGCTAACCCAATATGGTGCCGGAATGATTACCTCGTCGCCAGGGTTGACGATTGCCATGAGGGTGTTACAAACCGACTGTTTAGCTCCGTTGGATACTAGAATTTGTGATGGTTTGTAGTCGAGTCCGTTTTCACGTTTCAGTTTGCCCACGATTGCTTCCTTAAGCGACGGATATCCTGGCACAGGGCTATAGCGTGTCCAGTTTTCTTCTATTGCCTTTTGGGCAGCCTGCTTTATAAAATCAGGTGTGTTGAAATCCGGTTCTCCCACACTGAGGTTAATAACATCCACTCCAGCAGCTTTCAGTTCACTGCTTTTCTGCGACATCGCCAACGTAGCAGATGGCGCCAGACGGTTGAGTCTATCAGATAGGTTTTGCATTATTTAAATGAAAAATGAATAATGAATAATGAATAATGAAAAATTATTTTAGTTTAGTAGAGGAAAGAGAATCAATAAAAACAAAATGTAATATTGTTCTATTCTCTTGCTTTACCGAGGAATCGTAGCAGATAGAGGAACAGGTTGATGAAGTCGAGATATAGGCTTAGAGCACCCATGAGAGCTATTTTCTGAGTCGTTTCATTCACTTCTCCACCCGACATAAGCAGCATTTGCTTGATTTTCTGAGAATCATAGGCAGTGAGTCCCGCAAAGAGCAAAACGCCGACTATGGAAATGCCAAATTCGAGTCCAGAGCTCTTCAGGAAGATATTCACAACAGATGCGATGATTACTCCTATAAGAGCAAACAATAGGAATTTGCCTATTCCCGACAGGTCTTTCTTAATGAAATAACCCACAGCCGCCATACCAGCAAACGCACCTGCGGATATAAAGAATGTGAGTGCGATAGACGACATGGTGTAGGCCAAGAAGATGAATGACATTGTCACACCGTTCACAATGGAATATATGATAAACATGATTGCGGCAGTGGTGAACGACATCTTTCCTATTGCAGCCGACAGTCCGATTACAAGTCCGAGTTCAACTATGGCAAGCACCCAGAAAACAGCTTGATTTGAAAGAATCATATTGATGAGAGTAGGACTGCTTGCCACCCCGTAGGCCGTAAGGCCAGTGACCGCCAGAGCGAGAGTCATCCACACATACACTTTTCTCATTAACACGGCAAACGTGGATTCCACGACGATTGGGTCAGCCTGCGACATTGGTCCGTAGGCCTGTCCGTAAGACTGGCTATATTGCTGATAGCCGTTTTGATAATTGTTGTAGTTGTCCATAAGTATATATTCTAAATTAATAATTGTTTTAGTTATTATTTATTGAAATGTAGAGTGTGTCCCATTCGGTCTTTTTTAGTGTGAAGGTATCGTTCGTTGTATTTGTTAGGTGTTACCTCAATTGGCACATTTTCCACTATTTCGAGTCCATATCCCTCGAGTCCAACACGTTTGACGGGATTATTGGTAAGAAGTTTAATCTTAGCCACCCCCAGTTCTCGAAGTATTTGCGCCCCTACCCCATAGTCTCTAAGGTCGGGGTCGAATCCGAGGTGTATGTTAGCGTCCACTGTGTCGTATCCCTGTTCCTGTAGTTTATAAGCTGCAATTTTGTTCATCAGTCCAATTCCACGTCCTTCCTGCAGGAGGTATACCACCACGCCTTTGCCCTCCTTTTCGATAAGCTGCATAGACCTGTGGAGTTGTTCTCCACAGTCGCATCTTTTAGAGCCGAAGATGTCTCCAGTGGCACAGCTTGAATGCATTCTCACCAAAATAGGTTCATCCTTTTCCCATTCTCCTTTGAAAAGAGCCACATGCTCCAGTCCGTTGCTTTTCTGACGGAACGGTATGATTCGGAAATGCCCATAGTCGGTAGGCAGGTCAGCTTCCTCGCCTTTCTCCACGAGCGACTCCTGCTGCAATCTGTAGGCTATGATATCTTTAATCTGTATGAGTTTGATATTATGTTTTTTTGCCACTTGCTCCAATTGTGGCATACGTGCCATCGTACCATCTGGATTGAGTATTTCTATTAGTGCCGCAGCCGGTCGGAGCCCAGCGAGCCGTGCTAAATCCACGGCAGCTTCGGTATGTCCGGCTCTCTTAAGCACTCCGTTATCCTGTGCATAAAGCGGGTTGATATGACCAGGCCTACCAAATGTTTTGGGAGTGGACAGCGGATCAGCAAGTGCCTGTATGGTTGCAGCACGATCGTGGGCAGACACACCCGTTGTACATCCTTCAAGTTTATCGACTGTCACCGTGAAAGGAGTTCCAAGCATAGACGTATTTTCCTGCACCTGGTGTTGCAATTCCAGTTCTTTGGCTCTTGATATGGTAATAGGAGCACATAGCACACCCCTTCCCTCCTGAAGCATGAAATTCACTTTTTCTGGAGTTATCATCTCTGCCGCCGTGATGAAATCACCTTCGTTTTCACGGTCTTCATCATCAACTACAATCACAAACTTACCTAGTTTGAAATCTTCTATAGCCTCTTGTATTGTTGCAAATTTATTCATTCCGTATTGTATATAATAGTTTATGGTTTATTGATGGACGAAAGTAAATAGTATATATTTATTGTCTTGCTAGTGTATGACACCGCTTTGACAGTATTTTGCCCGTGTTGATAATGTCTTTCAGGTCGTGTCGCAGTCGTCGTCGGAATCGGTTAATTCTTAATAGGAGTACAATACCCACTGGAAACACATATCCCGCAGCTTTGTTCCATTTATTATTCTTGAACGGTGCCGTATGTGCATACGGGTCTATAATAGGGAACCCGTTGACATACTTGAGGATTTGACGGTCTCTGCTGTTTGACATAATATCCACACATGTTTCCATTTCTTGGCTGAGACGTTCAATTTGCTCGTCCCTTCCGTTTCTGAAGAACACTTTAATGTAGTTAGGGAATCCACCCAGTCGCTTGGTTTTCCTATATTCTTTTGCATTGTCAACCAAAGTGTCCACTCTATGAGCCAAGTCACCGTAGTCAGGATCATGAATGATTACCTCTTTGCGATATATATTGCGTTTCGACCTAATTCCGAAGAGCCTTCTGAATCCGTTTCTATATGTGTCAATATTGAACACCACTGAGTCGTTGTTCGACTTTATAGTGAGATAATATGCAATCGGTGCAAGCACGATAGTACTGAACCACATACCGAGCCAAATAGGTATTTTTCCAGCTGAAGCCAGGTTCGATCCAAAGGAATTGACTATATAGTAGAAGAGGAAAATAAGCACTGCCACCACAACAGGCATTCCCATTCCTCCCTTTCGTATGATAGCCCCAAGAGGTGCTCCGATGAAGAAAAACACCAGACATGCAAGAGCGAGCGTTATCTTCTGCCATATTTGAATCTCGTGCTGTCTTCTATCACGTTTCAGTTGCTTCATCTCTTCTACCCTGAACTCCATGTCGGCATTTGCAAGCGACACCTTCTGCAATGCTTTGTGTATCGCATCGGATTTCTTGCCTTCATCTGCCTTCTCGAATAACGTATCGGCATTCAAGGTCTCCATCTTTGCTCTCTTCTCTATCTCTCTCTTTGCCTCTTCCATATTGGTCTTACGCTCCGCCTCCTTCTTCTTCACATATTCAATGCTGTCCTCTACCCATTGTTTTCTGGCAGCCTCACTGCTGATTTTTGCACTGTCGGACACGTCGTCCGCATGATTAAGATTGAATACATTTCTATTGAATATACTGTTGCTTTTAGCTTGTCGACCTGTGAAATTATATTGTATTCTTGTAAATCCATTTACATTGAGCGTTCCACGTTTCATTTCCTCATAGTATGCCAATGCAGTGCTGTCTATAACTTCTTCAAGTGAATCAATATCACTTATGAGCCTTCCCATCTTCTTTGTTTTGGCTCTATTGGAAAAGTCTGCATCCGACATATTGAATTCGGAATCGAAGTCAATGATGAAGTGCTTGGTAACGAAAGTCTCCCTTCGGTATGGCACATCATTCGTCTTCATGGCATTAGTCTTGAGGTTTTCAAACTGTTCGCCGCTGTAGAGATGAAGTACGAGATGTTGCTTGTCGGCTGATGTCTCGAGCATGGCCGAGTCGGCAAGAATAATATGCGCATTAGCCGGTCCGTCAGTCAGTTCGTAGATAATCACTTCGTAAAGCATATCCGTTTCTGCGTCCTTTTCCTTCACATATAGGTTCACGCCATCGATTCCATCGTAGAACACCCCTTCAGGAATGTCGATTGTAGGCGATGTCTCTCTCATGGAGTAGAGCATCTGATAGAGCATCCTCTGTGCACTCGGAGCGGCATAGTCCTGAAAATAGTACGACACCATGGTCATGACCACCATCATGACGGCTATTGGCCTCATTATTCTGACCAGTGGTATTCCTGCTGCTTTCATTGCCAGCAGTTCGAGCCTCTCACCCATATTTCCAAAGGAGATAAGAGCAGCAAGGAGAATAGCCAGTGGCAATGCGAGCGACACGAGTGTCTCTCCGGCATAGAAGAAGAACTTTGCCAACACATCAACCGACAAACCTTTTCCCACGAGGTCGTCGATAAATTTCCAAAGGAACTGCATCATCAGGATGAAAATGCTGATGACGAACGTTCCCATGAAGAGCGTCAGAAAATTCTTAAAAACGTATATGTCAAGCCTTTTGAACATTAAGCCATGCCGATTAATCCGCTTCGTTAAGTTTTACGTCATATATTCATGCAAAGTTACGAAAAAAGTATGAAGTAAAAAAAGAAATTCCAGCAGTTACCCTATTCCTTGTCTAAATAAATTGTGAAATCATCTGCATCTTGGAGTACTGGAAACTTTTTTCTGAATTCCTGGAGTTTTTGTATATCGATTGTTGCTATCGCAACTTCTTCGGTATTATCTTCACACATTGCCAGATATCTCCCGTAGGGACTGATGACAGCCGACCCGCCTATATAGTGGCATTGGGGGTCGTCGCCAGTTCGGTTCACTCCCGCCACATAGCATTGGTTTTCCAGAGCCCTGGCCTTTAGCAGAGTGGTCCATACATCATGTCGTCTGTCGGGCCATGATGCAACGTAAACAATCATGTCATAGTCGCCTTTGTTTCGTGAGAACACCGGAAATCTGAGGTCGTAGCACGTTTGCAAGAATATTCTGACCCCTTTCCATTCCACCACTACCCTCTTTTTCCCGGGTGTATAGTGTTTGTCCTCGCCAGAAAAAGAGAACAGATGGCGTTTGTCGTAGACGGTAGTTTCTCCGTTTGGTTTCACGAAATACATTCTATTGTAGAAAGCTCCGTTTTTCTCCACGATGACCGTTCCTGCCACAGCAGCACTTATTTGTCGTGCCCTTTCCTTCATCCATGTAAGAGACGCCCCGTCAGTATCGGCAATGGATTCGGGATTCATGGAAAATCCAGTTGTAAACATTTCCGGAAGGATGTATAAATCAGCTCCCTTATTGGCATCTATCAGTTTATCGATGTGCTGGATATTATTTTTAGGTTCATGCCATGCTATGTTAGTTTGTATGATAGCTACATTCATGCCAGTCAATAGTATTTATGGATTTCGCTTTCTTTGTTTTTTAATCAAAAAGCCCGGTACTCTGACAGAAGTGTAAGAGTTCCGGACTTTTATATGAAATGTGGTAAGTGATTACTTACGTGTTACGTACGACCCGTCGCGAGTGTCGATTTCGATCATATCACCTTCGTTTATAAACAGTGGCACGCGGATTTGCGCTCCAGTTTCCACTGTAGCAGGCTTTGTAGCATTTGTTGCTGTATCGCCCTTCACACCTGGTTCGGTGTAAGTAACCTGCAGAACCACCTTGATAGGTATTTCCACTGTGAGGATAGTATCGGTGGCAGCGTCGATTGAAGCCATCACATTCTCACCTTCCTTAAGGAAATCCACACCGTCGATAAGGTTCTTGTGTATGTTAACCTGTTCGAATGTTTCATTGTTCATGAACACCAAGTCTTCTCCCTCTTTGTAAAGATACTGGAATTGTCTGTGGTCCACCTGTACGTCTTCCAGTTTAGCAGTAACGATCCAAGTGCGTTCGAGCACTCTTCCGTCCTGCACGTCGCGCAGTTTTGTTCTCATCACAGTGTTACCCTTTCCCGGTTTTACGTGTAGGAAATCAATAACTACATAAATACGACCATCGAGTCGTAAGCACACATTTTTCTTAATGTCACCTGCTAGCATATTAACTCTGTTTAATTATTAATAATTTCCAATTTTGTATTTCAGATGCATAAAATCAGCTACAAAATTAGTTTATTTTCACAAAACGACAAAAAAAGATGCTCAAAAAGGTCATAACTTTTTGTTATTTTGCATAAAATTACTAATTTTGCAACTCATTTAGGCACCTTGGAAGTCGAGTATCGATTTTTAAGCGATGTAATATAAGCCTAAAACCTAAGGATTGGATATATTAAAACGAAATAAAAACAATTAAATACAAGAAGCGATGAAAAGAACATTTCAACCTCACAATCGCAAGAGAGTGAACAAGCATGGTTTCCGTCTTCGCATGTCAAGTGCAAACGGACGCAAGGTACTTGCCAACCGTCGCAAGAAGGGTCGCAAGAAACTGTCTGTAAGCAGCGAACATCACGGAAAATGATTCCACTCTTAGCTTAGTGGAACAGTATAAGGACGTAGCGTCGCATGACGTTGCGTCCTTTTTTTATAGAAATAGGTAGTATAATTATTCTGGCGCTACAGATGGCTTTCGAAGCAGAAAGCTTTTTTCATTAAAGTCGTTAGATGTTGGTGTTAAGAGATGGATTTCAAAATCATTGATATACAAAAAAAGATGCGCCATTTCTGGCACATCTTTTTCATAGTTGCGGGGGCAGGACTCGAACATGCGACCTCCAGGTTATGAGCCTGGCGAGCTACCAACTGCTCCACCCCGCGATGTTAGTATGCTTTTTTTGTTAAGCGAGTGCAAAGGTACGTTTTTTTCATCAAACGACAAAATATTTATTTCATTTTTTTCAATATTTCCGATATTTTTCACTTATTACAATTTAATTATCTATCTTTGCATAATAAATAATAGTCAATTACGATGAATAAAACATATATTATATTATCATTAGCTTTGTCACTCTGTTTGGCGGCATGCGATTCCGAGCCAAAAAGAACTTCTGAAGATGCTTCACTAACCTCCGATAGCATCTACCACACTGGCAATGACACCGTTTACGAAGAATGGGGCGCTCCGTCTCCCCCTCCCGAGGTGACCGGTGACGGCAGTTCGCTTTTCGATGAACGCAGGAATCCAAACATAAACATAGATGGCAGCGAATTGAAAGATAATCAGAGTCAAGATTATACTGCAACCAACAACAACGACGTGATAGCCAATTGGATCAACAACCAGTCGACATCCATCCCTACCCGGCAGAGCAGTTCTCCAAGCCGACCTACAAGCCAACGCACTCCACGTCGTCAGTCGAATGCCGAGAACTACACCCTTGAATACAACTGGAACAACGACAATAGCAATGCCAGCTCAGTGCAGAATTCGCAATCAGATATCATGTTACCATACGCTGCAAACAACGATGACAAGAAAGATTTCCTTAACAACTTTTATGCAATGTTGCTTGACGCCAACCCAAGCAAGGACATCAACAGCAGTTTGTCTATTAGCTGCCAGAACTATCTGAAGGAGCAAAACTATAATGGCCGCTATCCTGTTGAGAATTTCTTTGGCGTTAACTCGTCATACATAGGCAAACCATCTGCTGATATTCTGAAGTCAATGGTGATTGAACCGATGGATTACGACTGGTTTAAGGTGTCGTGGGCTCCAGGCATCAACAATCGTGAAGTGGAACTGAAGGTGATTGAGATGAATCGTCAACTGGTGGTGGATATGATAAGATAGTATTTTGAAAGTCGAGTGACGAGAGCCGATAGTAGAGTTCAGTTAGTATTATTATAATTTATATTGAAGTAATGAAAACTATGAAGTATATTTTGACGATATGCATGTTTGTATGTGTGTCTATATCATGCACATCGGGAACAAGCAACAGGGAGTCAGGAGAAGCAATAGTAACTGATTCTGACATAGCTGCTAATGGTTCCGACGATTCCGACATATCGGAGCAGGACTCTGGCTCAGACAGTCGCGAATTGCCTGACACGATGACTATCGCCATGTGTGGTGATATCATGATGGGAACGACGTATCCAAATGTTCAGTTGCCTCCTAACGATGGTCGCGACGTGTTTAAAGACACTAAACACATTACTCAGCGTGCCGACCTTGCAGTTGGAAACCTTGAAGGCACACTTTGCGACGATGGTAAAAGCCGCAAGAGTCCTGGTCCCAATAGCTATTCATTCCGCACACCCACAAAATACGCTGTAAATCTAACAGATGCCGGATACGACTTTATGAGTATGGCAAATAACCACTCCCGCGATTTCGGTGATCATGGCATAGAGATGAGCGAAAAGACTCTCGACGCACAAGGCATAGCATACGCTGGTGTTGCAGGACGCAGAGAATATGCAATAGTAGAGCGCAACGGTGTGAAATACGGTATATGTGCTTTTGGCCATAACTCATACACTATAAAGCACACAGAATTGCAAACAGTTAAGCGAATTCTTAATACGCTTCGTCCATTGTGCGACATACTGATAGTTTCGTTCCATGGAGGAGCTGAGGGTGCAGATCGTCGCAGTCTTCCAGAAGGTCAGGAAAACTATCTAGGTGAGAACCGTGGCAACCTGCGTCAGTTCACACATTTCTGTATCGACAACGGAGCTGATGTGATATATGGCCATGGTCCACACGTAACACGCTGCGTGGAAGTATATAAGAATAAGTTTATCGCCTACAGTCTGGGCAATTTCTGCACTCCTTATGGTATGAGTCTGATAGGCATTAAAGGTTACGCTCCAGTTGTAGAGATAAAGATCGACAGCAAGGGAAACTTTATCAGTGGCAAGATTCATTCCTTCATTCAACAGAAAGGTGCTGGTCCTCGTACAGATGCAAGCAACAGTGTAGCGAAGGAGATGAAGACACTAAGCGAGCAGGATATCAAAAATCCAATTGTGACTATTGATAACGAGGGGAATATAAGAATGAAGAATGAAAAATGAAAAATTATTTTAGATGACAACTAAACGAGTTGACAAGTAGACGAGTTGGTTGTATTTATTCCTAATTCCTAATTTAAAAAACAATTCCTAATTCCTAATTCCTAATTCCTAATTTAAAAAACAATTCCTAATTCCTAATTCCTAATTCCTAATTAATTACAAAAAGAGCGAGAGAGCACCCGGTCACAAGGACCGAGCACTCTCTCGTCTCAAAGAAGGCGGCTACCTACTCTCCCGCATTGCGGTGCAGTACCATCGGCGTTCGCGGGCTTAACTTCTCTGTTCGGGATGGG